>JAABUO010003079.1_pt1 | contig 20038 bp, 31 predicted proteins | sample 5559291 | NCBI WGS metagenome assembly JAABUO01 (sample SAMN10711878, study PRJNA513372) | rock metagenome | isolation source: Antarctica rocks | place: Antarctica: Victoria Land, Finger Mt sud
TATCTGTTTCTGCAGTGCTCTTGCAGCAAGTGTTGCAGCACTACCTGCTTTTGGTAGAGTTGGTGCAGCCAAGGCAGATGATGGCCAGGGAGTTGCCTCCTCTCGCATGTCATACTCCAGATTCTTGGAGTACCTTGACATGGGTCGCGTTAAGAAGGTGAGTGATACACCTTGCTGATCTCCCTCAAATGCACATACAGCTGCTGGGCAGCCATTGATGAAATGGCTGCCCAACAGCTGTTGACAGCAATTTCAGTGTGTCATTTTAAATGCAGGTTGACCTCTATGAGAGCGGTACTATTGCAATTGTAGAGGCAGTTAGCCCAGAACTTGGTAACAGAGTACAACGTGTACGCGTTCAGCTACCAGGCACCAGCCAAGAGCTGTTGTCAAAGTTCAGAGAAAAGAAAGTGGACTTTGCTGCCCACACTGCCACTGAGGATGGTGGTGCTGTCTTCCTGAACCTTTTAGGTGAGTTGTTGCATGAACTTGCGTCTGTGAAGCTGTTTGTCTGGATATTTGTGTGTGTGGTGGTGAAGACCAGACAGTGATTTTGTACCTGGCAGGGACCTGAGCGCTTGGCTAGGCCCGCAGTACTGCATGTATATCTTTGCTTATGGCTTTTGTCATGTTTGGGCAGCCAAAACCAGGGCCTGTTTGCTGTAAGTGCTGCAACATCTGCCGTCTCTATAATGGTCAGTAAGGTGTTGGACAAGATGCTCTCTTTGTGTGCATTTCACTGAAAGAAATTGAAGCAGCCAAATGGCGTTGCCTACAAATGTCATGTGCACAGTGTAGCAGGCAGATATGTAACAGTGACCTTCATATTCGCAGGCAACCTTGCATTCCCTCTGCTGCTTGTGGGGGGTCTGTTCCTGCTGTCCCGCCGGCAGGGGGGCGGCATGGGCGGCCCAGGAGGCAACAACCCCATGAATTTTGGCAAGAGCAAGGCCAAATTCCAGATGGAGCCCAACACTGGCATCACCTTTGCTGATGTGGCTGGTGTGGAAGAGGCCAAGGCTGACTTCATCGAGGTTTGCATCACTTTGTCTATGTTCAGTGTGCCATTGCTGGTTTGCCTGCCAGGGTGGCATCAAGCAGAGTCTGTGTACAAGCATGGTGTTTGCACAACCACTTGACAGTAGCTGTTTGTGAAGTTCTAGGTCCATCAGCTGGTGTTTTTGTGTTGTGTGTGCTACTGAGCCCATTTGCCATGCAAGCGTTCATAGTTACCTGGCAATACTCAACAATGGTGTGTATTGTGTGGCACACAGGTGGTGGAGTTCTTGAAGAGGCCTGAGAGATTTACGGCGGTGGGTGCCCGTATCCCCAAGGGAGTCCTGCTGGTGGGACCCCCCGGAACTGGTAAGACCTTGCTGGCCAAAGCCATCGCTGGAGAGGCTGGAGTGCCCTTCTTCAGCATCTCTGGATCAGAGTTTGTGGAGATGTTTGTGGGTGTGGGTGCATCCAGAGTCAGAGACCTTTTCAAGAAGGTGAGTCATCTGTTGATGACTTCAGATGCTGTCACTGCTATACAGCTGTCACATTATTCAATGCCAAGTTGACTGGCTGAGTCTGCTTTGCAATCTTTGCCTGTTCCACTGGGCAATTGGCATACCTATTCACAATGTTTTGTGCAGACTCTGCCCCTGCTTTTCATCTTCAACGTGGCTGATGTGCTCTTGTGTACCTGATTCTGTAGCGCTGCAAGCACTTGACAACAAGCATGTGTTGCAGGCCAAGGAGAATGCACCGTGCATTGTCTTTGTGGATGAGATTGATGCTGTTGGTCGGTCTCGTGGAACTGGTGTTGGTGGAGGCAATGACGAGCGTGAGCAGACCCTGAACCAGCTGCTGACAGAGATGGATGGCTTTGAGGGCAACACTGGCATCATTGTCATTGCAGCAACCAACAGAGCTGACATCTTGGATAATGCTCTGATGAGGCCTGGACGTTTTGACAGACAGGTGTGCGACTTTCATATACTGGCTGTCAGTGTTAAGTTATGTCATCATCAGGAAGCCTATTGTGCTGCAGTGTTGCACTGTTGCAGCATTGCAGGCTCATGTCTGAACTTGTCTCAAAAACTGTATGGTTGTACAGGTGTCTGTGGATGTGCCTGACCAGAAGGGTCGCCTGGAGATCTTGAAGGTGCATGCCCGCAACAAGAAGCTGAATGAGGATGTGGACCTGAAGGAGGTTGCCTCACGTGTGCCAGGATTCACCGGAGCTGACCTTGCCAACCTGCTCAATGAGGTCAGTTAACATGTTCGACCAAACCCTGGGTTTGTTTCAGCTGACTTTGCCAATCTGCTCAACGATGTATGTTGTCGTGTGCTTGTTGTCTTGGGCAGAACCTGGCAACCTGTCTAAAATTTGTCAAGCACATCAGGGTGGTTCAGGCTAGCAAGCCTGTCTGTGCAGTGCCCTGTCATGGTCCGAGTCCACAAGTGATCTGGTGAGTGCACAATGGTCAGCGAAGGATGTCATCACCCTTTGTACAAGCTGTTTTGATGCACAACAGCACTCCTGCTTTGGCTTGCACTGCATAGCAGCATCCCTGATTTGCTGCTTTCAGGCACCAATTTCATATGCCGTTTTGCTGCTAACTTTGACTTGCAGGCCAACTGGGCCTGTTTTCAGGTTCTGCATCCATGTGCTCATGGTTTGTTTGTTGTGCAGGCTGCTATCCTGACTGGCAGGCGCAGCAAGACCGGCATCTCAGTGGCAGAGATTGATGACAGCGTAGACAGGATTGTGGCAGGCATGGAGGGCACCCCCATGGTTGACAGCAAGAGCAAGTCACTGGTAGCGTACCATGAAGTCGGTCACGCAGTCTGCGGTACACTCACTCCAGGTAAATTTTCTTACATGAAGCAATTGTCAGATGCCTTGTAAGGCTGCTTGACATCTGGTGTTGTGCAAACGTTGCATGCAATTTCGAGCACTCTTTGCCATGCTCAGCGAGTATTGCATGTCTTGAGCTTCAGTCAGCTATGTTGGCAATGGCATAATTGCTTCTGATTTGTGGAAGGAAGGCTGTGTCACATTTGTTGTGCTGCTCCTATATACCTGCGTATGGTGCATTTGCAGCTGCTGGCTTTTCATCTCCAACATCTCTCATCTCAGGGTGCCGGCTATTTATCTCAAATTCTGTCAGCTCAGGCTGCTGGCTATTCATTGCAAATTCTCTCATCTCAGGCTGCTGGCTAATTGTTTCAAAGTCTCTCAGCTCAGGCTGCTGGTTACTTATCTCAAAACTCTTTTTTCTCAGGGTGTTGCTATCTATCTCAAATTCTCCTGCCCCAGGGTTCTGGCTGCTTATCTCATCTTTCATGTTGGCACACTGTGCAGGTCATGATGCTGTCCAAAAGGTCACTCTGATTCCTCGTGGCCAGGCTCGTGGTTTGACCTGGTTCATCCCAGGCGAGGACCCAACCCTGATCAGTAAGCAGCAGATCTTTGCCCGCATTGTTGGAGCCCTTGGTGGGCGTGCTACTGAGCAGGTCGTGTTTGGAGATGCCGAGGTCACAACCGGAGCTTCCAGCGATTTGCAGCAGGTATGTGCATCAGTACCTTCATTCGCTGGTGGTGTTTTGTGTAGTGTGCTTGCAAGGCTGCTTGGAGTCAGCCTGTATCTTTTGCATTGCAATCACAGATGTCTGTCAAAGACTGCTGCACAGATGGATTTTACATGCTGTTGTGCGTCCTCAAGCGACTTGGCCTGTTGGGTACGCACACAAGGTTGTGAGTCCTGTAGCAAAAACCCTTGCAAGCACGTTGCCTCATGAGTGAGATACTTCTCTGTAGGTCACGTCTATGGCAAGGCAGATGGTTGTCAACTACGGCTTCTCTGACATTGGCCCCTGGTCTTTGCTGGACCCATCTGCACAGTCTCAGGACATGATCATGCGCATGATGGCCAAGAACAGCACCTCCGAGAGCCTGCAAAGGAAGATTGACGAGGCTGTCAAGAAGATTGCGGATGAGGCGTATGAGGTTGCTCTAGGACACATCAGGTAGTTACTGTGCATTTGAGTGGCATGCACACTGGATCATGCCGGGACATTGTCAGGGTGTGGCTTGTCTCATTGCTTCAATGTCTTTGTGCCATTGCTTTGATGTCTTTGTGTAACTGCTTCAATTTTAGCATGTGCAGATAAGGTTTGTTGGTGTTGCACGTGTAGTTGCCAGTTGCTTGACTGTGTTGTTGCTGCTCAGGGAAAACCGGGAGGCAATTGACAAGATTGTGGAGAGGCTCATCGTTGATGAGACCATCCGTGGAGAGGACTTCAGACAAATGCTGTCCAAGTACACCCAAATCCCTGAGTCTAACATGGCCACCCCAACAACAGTCGAGAGCTCGATCCCAGCCAACATCTAGACTTTTTAATTGACACGCCTGCATCCTAGACAAATGTACAGTATTGCAAATCGCACAGCTGTTGTTGTTGACCTGGCCTTTGTGTTTTCAGTGATTGTCTTCAGTAATGAACAGTGTATTCAGTTCAGCGGGTTTCCGTATTGTAAGTATATTGCAGCCCCCTGTGCTGTGCTGCTCGTCGTTGCATATATTGCGTGCAGGTTCCTGTACCACTCTAGTTGTTTGTACAGACTGCTGCAGTCAGCTGCCTGCAGCTTGCTGCCAGGTTGTTGCAGTCGCCCCCTTAGTGCATAGGTTTCAAGGTCACTTTCTCATTGATGCACGTTGGATTGTGGTCACAACTGCCTTTGTGTGTGTCAGTGTAACTGCATGTAGGAGCATTACATCTATCTAGTGCTAATACCTGGCCTTCCTGTCAATTGAATAGCAAAGACTCTAAACCAAAACACGTCTAAACATGCTCTGCCTGGTCTCAGGGGTCTGCACACAAGCCTCAACAGCTTAGCAGGTACACACTCTTGCTGGAACCGGTTTGATTAATCATTTAGCAGCAAACAGAATGGCTGTCTGATGCTGCGATTGCAGTGCAGCTACATTGTAAATACAGACAAGATTGTACGAGGGCAAAGCTCTGAAAATGATGGTGTGTCTGCTGAGCCCTGCAGTAGTAGGGACTAAAGCCCCCGCCACATATGATAGCTGTGGGAATGTCACAAAATGAAGTGGACAACTAGGCCTGGGACACTCTGCACAGAAAACTGCCTAAGATCTGTACGACCAGTCATCAGGCTTGTAGCTGCGGTGTGATGAGAGGGTGCATTTGTGCCATGTATACAATGGCCCACCTGCAGGGAGTGTACTCAAGTGGGTTAGGCATAAGACCATGATAGTTGCCGCACATCATAGACAGCCAACAATGACGTAAAGTACTTACAGCATCCAGCAGCAGATCACAGCAGTCGCATATAGCGTGTGTGTCAACCTGCACCAGCATTGAAGGTTCTCAGACCACAAAAAGAGCCCAAAGACATATACCAAGACAGGGCAGAGCAGCGCTGTGATACAAACTCACCCCTTGCCTCCTTTGCAGAAAAATTGTATGCCAAACCAGAACAATATTTCCAAGGCAATAAAGAACGCTGAGCCTGCCAAGAGACCAGAGGCTCCGGCCATGTCGATCCCACGTCCGAACACCGAGCGGGACACCTCCAAGTCTCAGGCAGCAACTTGACACGATTTGAACCTCCTCTTCAAACTTTCGCCGCTGTGCCTGCTCTATTCGCGAAGCTGATCAGGAAAGGTCCCAACACTTCCAACACACACGAAGCACCTGTTCATCTTCCAAAGCTCAACTGTCTTCTTCTGTAGCTTCCGTCACAGTGCATCCATTGCGTACACATCAATCCGCCAGGTCAAGCTGAAAGCGGTGATGCTTATCAAGTATGCGTGTGTAATGCATCGCAGGCTCTTGGCTGTACTTTGTAGTTACATACAAAGTCGTCGTTTCACATAGATAGAACCATGAGCCAGACTCACGAGCCGGACCTCACGGCAATGGAAGGCCCTGATGACTGGGTGTCGCTCTTTCTGGATGGAACCAACGACGACATGCTGAACGATTTGGAGGTTCGTGCACAAGTGCCTGCCTTGGACCTCAGTAAAAAGCTGTTTCGTAACTGAAGTTGACGCTGAGCTGGCTTTGCAGATGTCTAACTTTTCCGTCACGCCCCCCACACCAGCCGGCAACGACAACAGCGAGGATATCACCAGTGTCGAGAAGTCTGGCAGGTTTGTTTCTGCGAACTTTCAGGCATATCTCTCTGGTGCTTCTAAGCTCAGGGTACCTGCCCAAATTTGCACCAAAGTAGAGGTTGGCAAAGGAGTGCGTTGAACATGAGATGCGTTGCACACAGTCAACCTGCAAGCTTGCCCCAATGTCTCAAAAGTATTATTGTCACTCCTGCAGCAAGATATGCCTGATTCCAAAGCTGCTTGACTTCAACTGCAAGTCTTGTTTTTGCAGGATCTCAATACCAGAGCTGGAACAAGCTGTAAGCAGCCTTAACACAGAAGACATGTGTCTACCCTCTCTTGACGACCTCCTGGCAGACTATCCCGCAGCAGTCCCAGAGGATGGTCTGTTTGCTGGCTTCCAGTCTCTTGACAACCAAGGCTTAGATCTGCTGGCGCTACCTGACGAGTCTGCCACACAAAGCCACCAGCACAGCAACAACATGTCAGGGAGAACCTCAGAAGAGCACAGCTACTCAGCTGGCTCAGAGGGTGACTTATCCACAGCTGCAGCTCAGCTCAACTCAGTTGAGTCAACACCTGGCTTCCCCAGCCAACAGCCACAGCACAGGACGCCAGTGCAGCCAAGTAACAGAGTGATCCCAGCTCCCACAACAGCTGGCAGTATGTCCTCTGCACCACCTCCTATGACAGCAGGACAGGGTGCATCTCCAAGCCTGGTTGGCATGACAGCTGCACAGGTTGCAGATGCGCTTGGCTACAGCAGTCAGCCTGCTGACGCTCAACAGGCGCAGGGCCTCAGCAGTGTGAGCACTATCAGCAAGCAGCCTGCTGTCAGAAGGCAGGCAAATGGAAAGAAGAAGCGAGGGCGTGAGACAGAGACTCCTCAACCAGTTGCTGCCGTCAGGGATGCATCTGCGCAGCAGGCAGTCTCTAGTCAGGCAGCAGAGGTGGCCTCAAGGGCTGGGTCTCCTGGAGTGAGCAGCAGCAATGATGCCAGCCAAGCCGACCTCCCTCAGGAGCACAGCAGCGGTCAGAGCGCTGCTGAAGATGATGAAGAGCAGAAGCGCATGGTGGGCTTGAGCCTTGAGTCTTAAGTGTGGTTGCACTCAGATTAAATTGTAAACTGTTCCTTGAGGAACTGTTCATTGAGGAACTGTTCATTGAGGAACTGTTCCTTGAGGAGAAATCGCACCCTGAGTCCTCTGCTTGAGATAGCTGACAGCAGCGCATGTGCAGAGATCTGTCAGTTCAGACACAATGAAGTGGCCATGCTCAGCTCGACAATCATGCAAGAGCTACCACTGACATGTTTCTGCTGACCAATGTAGTCTGACCTGTGCCTCATGCTTGGCACACCCACACCAGACAAGAAAATTGCACTGACAGTCAGTGGTGTCGTCTGCAGGCACGCATGCAGCGCAACCGGGAAAGCGCACACCAAAGCCGGCAGCGCAAGCGAATGCAGATGGACGAGGTAGAGCAGCGGTGTGAGCAGCTGAAGCAGCAGAACAGTCAGCTGAACCAGCTGGTAGGGCGGCTGACAGCTGAGAACATGGGCCTGAAGCAGCAGCTGGTGAACATGTGCCACGAGACTGGGCGGCCCCTGCCTCCTCCTCCTCTCTCTGCCATGCACCCCTTCGCCTTTGGTCAGATGGGGCTGCCTATGCTGGTTCCTGCTCCCAAGGTGGCTGCCCTCTGTCTTTGCCTGTGTGCACGCCAGCTAGATACTGATGGAGTGCAATCCTGTTGCGTTCAGCTGCTGGTTCATCTGTTTCAAAACAAACATCAGCTTGTGCATCATTGCCTGGCTCTATGTAGTGTGTGCCGTATACAAGGCTCTTTACTGTGTCAGGGTAAGTATACACAAACGGCCAGTTGATTGTACACAGTGGTGTTGCTACTCTGCTAGACATGCTCTCAGGGCATAAGCTCACTTGGCGCTGTCTCAACAACATCTTGCTCAATCATGTGGTGCAATGCACCCAGACCCATGTGGCCTTCATACAGTACAAGCGCTTGCACCGGCTGGTGTCATGCACGGATGCCTCATGAGTTTGACCTCTTGCATTGCTGTGACAGGTGCCAATCCAGAAGATGCCTGCCTCTCGCCCAGCATCAGTGCCATCCAGCACATCCAGTCACCAGTCCAGTCAGCACCCTGCCAACATTCAGAGCTCAGGTCCGCCAGCCAAGGCACGCAAGAGGGCCAAGCAGGCAGCAGGCGCTGGCACAGTCCTGCTGGCACTCTTCTCCTTTGTGGTTTTCCTTGGTCCTCTAGGTCCCATGGCAGGCCCTTCCCTGAATGCCCTGGGGCAGAGCCATGCCACCCTGGGTCCCGCCACCCACATGGTGCTGCCAGACCCCGGGTCTCTTATGGACCATCCCGCAGGCAGCGGCAGAGTGCTCATGTCTGTGGCTGGGGAGCATGCAACTGATGCGTTGCCAGTCAGTGATGTGACCCAGCTTGTGCTGCCCATCAATGCCAGCTTCAATGGGCAAGCCGTGTCCCTGGCAGAAGGCAGCGGTGACAATGGTGTCCTAGTGGAGGTCCAACAGGATGATGGTGGTGTGGTCCAGAGTGGGGCTGCTGGCCAGGGCTGGTGGTCAGGGCTGTTGGACGCAGCCCATGTAGAGCCCTCCAAATCCATTGTGCTCAGACCAAGCAACAGAGAGGCTGAGAGTCAAGCACTGCAGGGTCTCAAGGTACTATCTCGTGTTCTGGCTTTGCATCGGTCAAGTTTGTCACGGTTGGCCAGCACTGCCCAGATGACAGTTGCTGGTCCAATGTTGATTTTGAACTGGTAGTTGGGTTTTTGTCTGCTTTTGATGCTACAATGCTGAGGTGTAATAATTATTGCGTCAGCTACTGGGTGATCAATGCATTGCCTGCTGCAGCATACTGTCAGCTTATTCTGTCACTTGTCGAACGAACGAACAAACGAACGAACGAACAAATGAAGACTATGCAGAACAAGAGCATTGCCGGCGTGATGTTCACAATGGCCGAGCTCTTGTTCTGCATAGTCTTCACTTGTTCACCAGTTGTGACATAGCCTGGCGCTACAACACTGCCCAACAAGATGATTCGTGCACATTGTGGCTGAGCTGCATGTGGCGACTGCAGGACCTAGCTCCTGTTGTGCTACACTCCCACTGGGACCAGGGTTTCAGTCAGGCCAGGCTGCCCTCTGGGCAAAGCCCTTGGCAGAAATCCTTGCCTGGCGCTGCTTCAGATGAGGCATCAGAGCTGAATGGCTTCCACAGCCCCAGCATGTGTAAGGAGGTCTTTCAGTTTGAGGCTCAGGAAACAAGCGTGGTGCAGGCCACACAGCATGTGCAGCGGTATCTGGCAGGAGGCACCTCCTCCATGAGGGGCTCTGGATCCATTGCTCTTCCACCTGTCACCAACCCCTCTCAGGTGCAGTACTCCGTTCCCTCCGTGTACCCAAAAACTTGGGAAAACAAGTTAACTCTACTTGTCTTTTGTTTGCCTGCAAGCCATCCTGCTGAGCATTAACAAGTTGGCCTTGTTGTGTCTCCTCTTGTGTCTGTGGAAATGTAGTGCAGCTTATATGCTAAACAACAGGGCAGCTGCCACAACACAAATTCTGGCTCCTTTGCCAAATTTGTTTGTGCTCCTGTCAGATTGTGCATATGCTACATGCATGTGCTGACATGCTGTCATGCTGACTGATTTTGAACACAGATGGAACCCACGACCCATACTTCTGACTAGTTTGTTGTGGCTTGACTGTAGGACATGCCCAGCAGCAGGTCAAGCAAGCGTCACAAGGCGACAATTGGATGTGGGGAAGATGACCCAGATGTTGTTGTATCTGTCATGCTGCCTACAAAGTCTCAGGGCGCTGCTGATAATGAGTTCACTTCACTGGATCAGCTGTATGTTGTGGTGCTGACACCAGGCGTCAAATACTCAACCTACTCCTGCCTTCTTCCCAAGCCTGTTTTGGTATGACTGCAAAGTCAGGTTGGGCTTGTGGCTGCATCACTCAAGACTTGTACAGTATGTTCTGAAGTGTGCTGTCACTGTTGGCTGGTTGCTAGCAGGCAGTTGTTGCTACCAAGGTGCTGCAGCAGCTGCAAGATATGCCAAGAGTGCATTCGGGATGTTGTTTTAGACTTGGCACCAGTCATGTACAGTTGTTTGGCTGAGCCAACATACTTGTAGATTATCCACAAAAGGGTCATTGCTCTGCAAGTCATGCCATACGCTACTACAGTGGTTCAGGTTGCTGCCTCAAGAGGCTCCTGTTAATTTTGTTGAAGGACTTAGACTCTTTGTTTGTTGTATGTCTGACGCAGCAGCAACTTGGATGGCAAAATGGTCACACTGTGTCATATGCTAAGTGTATAAGTTGCACGCATATATGGAGATCTGCTTGTCTACATATGCTCTGAAAAGACTTTCGTTCAGGACGGCATTTCCTGGGATCCTGAACATGGAAACAAAGCTCTTAGGATGAACTGAGCTGCACAGCCTGGTGATGGCTGGATCATCGAGGGTGGAAGCCAGATACAGTATACAACGCATGCATGGCTGTGTTAGGCAATTCACTGCACAATATGCATCTCATATCTTGATGTGCAGCCAGACGGCGTTTCTTGGCTTTCCTGGTAGTAGCGAAAGCTGGTGTAGGCCTGTAGTAAATTTTGCCTGACCTAACCTATACCAATCTATTTCATAAAGCTGTGGAGGCACACTCGTTGCAGAGTGGACTGGCAACAACAAATCGTATGATGACTCTCAGCTCAGCCATCAAGAGGCCTTTGTTGCCTGTTGTAATACAAGTAAAGTCAAGGTCACGTCCGCTGCTCATCAACTATAGCAGTTTCGGAAGCTGTCGAATTTAATGAACACTGCCAAGCTGTATTGTTGCTGGGTGCAGGCCTTTGCTGCAACATCCTCACATCAGGCTGCACAGCAAGACTCAAGACTGCTTTGATTGTGTCTTGCTTGAACTTGCGAGCAAACAAAGGACAATCATTGCGCATGAAATGATATTTTGCACCCTGCCATTTGCAACTGCCCCTCAAAATCTCATGTATTGGTGCATAAAGCTGCTCTGACGAGTTGATGGCCAACTTGTGATCCTTGCAATGCCCATCCCAGTGGTCACGTATCAGCTGTAGGGTATCATTATTTGTCTCCCACTCAGCGTACTCTTTTGGATGTGCTGGATTTGGATGCTCTTCAGACCATTCCCACACATCCCATGTGATATGGCCAGTACAGTCAGTCTCATGTTCTAGTGCCTTGTATGCCAGGAGGGTAGACAAGTAGTGCTCATCACTTAGACAACCATGGAAGTGGCCATCAACATCATTGCCAAACACACAGTACTTTTCAAAGATGTCACTGATGTAGTCATCTCGTGCCACGATATTGGCATGCTTGCGGATGAACATGAACCACTGGGAATTCTTGCGCCAGTGGCTCTGCCAAAAATCATCTGTGCCCATGCGCCAATGCCACCTGCATACCAAAACCCCAGTGACATAGCTTACAACATTCACACTTTGCCCCCAGTTCTGACACACATTGAGGTGGCAGCCGTGAAGTGGCACTATATAAAGCAGGCAGAGTCACCAGGCAGCACATGTTGCTTGTGGCGCATGCCTGCACAACAGTGCTTGCTACAGCAGGATGCATACTTGAAAGGCGTGACTGGCAAGCAAAGAGTATGTTTCCAACGGCAACACATGCAGGCTGAAGGCAATAACCCACTGCTCACAAGCAGCAGACAGTGTGGTCGGGACAAGTTCACTGGAAACAATGACAGAACCAGAGCAAGTAACTTGCAGCGCGATGACCAGATGAGAGTGTGAAGCCATGCTTGCTGTTGGCAGGCTGATGCATGTAATGGGATCTTGAACCTAACCTGAGGCTTGATATATACGTGGGACAATGCTCAGGATAGCAGCTTGGCAGGATGACAAGACCCATACCTCTGGACATTTCTATCAAAGCCTTCTTTGATGCATGCCCCTATCCGGCTGACTGGGTCCAGAGTCAACTGCTGATGCACCATGGCGGGCGGGTACAGAGGAATGCACGACTCTGACAACTGCACAAAGCGTTGGTTGAGAGGGTCCTCCAGTGCAGCCTTGATCATGCGGCGCGTGACCTCAGTAGTGGAGTGATGACCCCACTTGGTGACCAAGCGCTGAGACACCGGCAGCTCACGGTTGTGAAACACACTACTGGGGTCGTAGCCTGGGAAATCTGGTGGAGGGTGAATGTAGATGGAGAACATGTGCTGCTGCAGGTAGCCGTTCTGTGCTGTGCGCTTCAATGTGCAAGCAGACCTGAGGGCTGACATTGATGGTTGGGGGTGTGACTCGCCACTTTTGCTGTTGCTGCTGTTGACTGGAGTCTGGGAACAGAGCGAGCTGGAAGCACAGTCCACAGCAACCAAGCCAGCGGCACTTGCCAGCCACCGGTTCCATAGCTCCTCATGCGGCATAGGACCACGAGTAAGGAACATCAGCGCAACTTTTGGCATCTGTAGCATGGCACCGCATAGGTCAGGGTGCTGGTCAAGCTGTTCTGTCATCAGACTGTTGTCATGGGCGCCTTCAGCGTCCAGAACCTCTTCCAGTGGCTTGCACTGACTTGGGTTCTGCTTGCGGGCATCTGGCTCTGGGTCCTGAGGTGCATAACAGATGCGGTCAACCACAGCCTTGGTGTCAAAGCTTGGTTTTGGCTTGGCAACTGGACCCTTTGCAGCAGCCAAGCTATTCAGAAGCTGTCTCTGCCAGGAGTTCGTCTGAGCGCCGCCCCAAGAGGAGGCTGAAGCCAGAAGAACTAATAGGACCAGTGCAGCACAGCCTATGAAGACGGCTCGCCGCTTTCTGGACCTGGTCTGCAATATTGACTGCTGGGGCAAGACATCAGAAGTGGACGGTCGTAGGCCCCGGGACCTGAACAAAGGCATGTATCACCTCACTCGCTGAGGGACCGACATACAACCCGAAGACACTTCTACGTTTCTGCTGCCCTAAGCCAGCATCCTTTGACGCTTGGTGTGTACAAGAAAAGGGTTTATGGAGCTGATCGGGATCAGCAATGCCTGCAGAGCAAATCAGGCGTCAGGATGTAACGCTGACAATGTTAAACGCAGGTGAGGGACCCTTGTGGCGCATACATGGATCACTCGCCTCAGCATTTTTTCGATCCGCTGACCCACGGAGGCCCCTGTTGCCCTGGTCCAACTGAAGATGTCAAGCTTGCGCGGCAAAGCTATTGGGATATACAACCAAAGATGGCACGTCCATTATTTCCTGGCGCGACTTGTCAAGAGTCGACGATGTGACTTTCTGTGCAATAGCTCGAATGGAACAAAGATGAGTGGTGCAGTGGGCCGGTGTCTTATTTGCCAGGTGAGCCTCGCGGATCACTGTGAGTGCCTAGGGGGGAGCCAGGTCTCGGATGCCCAGAAGTTCCAAGCTATTACAAAATAGAGCGGTCTACGCGCCTGCAACGCAACACGTGAAGTTCCACGGAGACAGCTCCTCTTGGACACAGGCTTGCATATGAGCGATGATGCTTGTGGGTAGCCATTGGCCAAGAATTGTAGATGCGACATCGAAATGCACATGACAGCTTGACACATGGCTCATGCATTCACGAGGCAAAACGGCGAGCCCGTTGATGGGTAGTGCCCAGATGTGAGTGTGAAAGCAGCCTTTGGCTTGTTTAGAAACAGGATCTGACTCAGTGATAGCAGCCAGCAGCAGTCTTTGACTTGCATAGCTGCTTCATGCAAACATGTTTGATATGAGCATGGCCACATGGGTCAGTGCTTTGCCTGAGCTGTCTGACCCAACACCTTGATCATCAAAAGTCAGAAATAATGCTGCTGCTGGCTGTATCACTGGCTCTGACGCACAGCGTAAGGTGTGCATTGGGACTGCCACAACATGCCTGCTTATCTGGGACTGTGATGAAGCTTCAAGCCAATACCATTGAGGCTCTCGCGATGGTCCTGCAGTCAACAGCCCTATGACATACTGGGGTAATTCTATCAGCATGCTGTGCAGCACGGATTTCAGTAAAACCCAATGCAGTATTCTCGCAGATGCTGCAAGCTGATCGAACTGCTCCAGTGAATTGGCCTTCTCAAGAACATATGCTGCCAAGAACACATGCTGCCATATGCAGATTTGCTGTGAAAGGCCAGACAGAGAAACAGAAATTGGCCAACAAGATGATCTGTGACACAGACACCTTCATTCAGGAGTCTCATGAATCAAGTCAAACAAATATTACCAGTGGCCACAGAACATACCTTGAATTGTACAGTCTGGTACACGCTGGCCCTTCCGGGCCACCACAGATCACTGTGGGCGTGCTCAACAGCTTGATTGGTCGCCATACTCTGATTGCTTGCACCCCGGGGGTTCCGCAGGCGCCCTAGGGCATCCTCCCGCAAACCCTCAAGCCTATAAACCCACGGGGCGCGTGCGAGCCATGTCGTATGGCGACCCATCATGTTTGATCTACACATTGGGGATCTTCATGCTCACATGACAGAGAGTTGATCAACACGGTCAGAAAAGCATGAGTCATGGCAGCTCCAGGGCTGTGGCCAAAGACACAATGGAGAGCCTGGCTCTTTGAGGTCCAGCAGCAGCCACTGTACAGAGTTATTGCTGCAATGGGCCTGAGCTCAGCACAGCCTAGGACCGCACCGCACAGCACAGCAGTGCTGAGTCTGAACATCAGCAGCAGGTTGCCCAGCACATTCAGAGGACCCACGCGACTGCACACTGACATCTTTACAAATGATTGTGAAACCCCAAACAGATGGCTGCAGTGCTCCCCAACACATTTATCTTGAGAGCAATAGCTTTGGATATTGCTCTCAGGCTGCTGAAAGATCAACACACAACAAAGGTTGTGTCCAGTCAACATCAGCACTGCGACGACCAAATCACTACAGCCAAGCAAGTGTACCATCAGTTGTCAGTAACATTTTGCTCATCAGCTGAGCATTTACAATGACAAAGCATGGCAAGCACAGAAACGCCCACCTGGCCAAGGTTGAATACAGGTTTGCTCAGGCATACCTGTTGCAAGGTATGCTCAGTCAAGCTTTGCTCCTGCAAGATTGAGACCATTGGTAGATTATGCACATGCTAACAGCGTGCTATGCATCTTGCTCTGTATTTACAACGTACTGTTGGGACAAGAAGAAGTTGGCCTGGACGAGAGCATTGTGAATGAATATTGTAACTGTACTTGATAAGCCTGTATGGGGTTATTTTGCTGAGCTGTTGAGCAACAGAACCAAACGTTTCTCCTTTTTGCACTGTATACCAGGCCCCTGCCGGCACACATGCTTCGAGCGTAGTCCACCCCTACCATGTCACACAAGCTTGTAGTGTACCTAGGCTCACGACCCTGCCGCAAGACAAGTCCTGTAGACTTGTTTCAGAGTTGGATACTTTATCTTGATCGTAGGGCACGCCAAGTTGATTGGAGCTCTCGCTGCGCTTGTAGTCCTCGCGCAGTTTGTCTGTGCACAGGTACAACCTCAGTCAACTGCCACTGCAACTGCTTTTGCTAGGCACAAGCGATGCTCGAACCTGTCAGATGTTTGCCCATAGAAGCTGTGAACTTTACGCTTTCGACGAGCTATGTGTTGGACAGAAGAGGTTCTTGGACTACAGCTTATGGGGTCTACGCGGTTGCGACGCAAGACGGAAAATTCCCACGGAGGCCCTGGCCGGTTAGCGCATGGGCGCTCACGGTTTTTGCCAAGGCTAAAACTGGGAGAGAAATTGTCATTGCAGCCGTTTAAGGAAACAAGAAACATGAAGTCTTCTGACGACGAGGAGGAAGAGGCCCCTATGGCAGTTGCGCTCGGTGAGCACAAGAAGGTTGCTAAGCTTTCTGGTTCTGTATCGCAAAAATGCATCTTGCTCACTTGTGCGCGGTATCCGCAGACTTGCAGACTTTAGCACCAACGGAGGTGCCTTCCAACCAGGGAATAGGCCCTGGCATGTTCAAATCCGTGCCTGTTACGCTGATCACGGGTACAGCTCACTTAGATGTGCCACCAAAGGGAACGAGAGAGTGTTACCAAGCACGCCTGAATTTGAAAATACAATGCAGGTTTCCTTGGAGCTGGCAAAACAACATTGGTGCACCACATTCTGAATGCCAGTCACAAGCACCGCATTGCAGTGATTGTCAACGAGTTTGGCGATACTTCGGGGATTGAAAGTGCTGCAGTCACCTCTGGACAGGTGAGTTGGCTGTCCTACAGCATGCGTAGTACCTGTGAGGGGAACACCATGACAGTGGGTGTTGTCTTGCAGGCAAGATACTGTTGTGGTCCTGTTTGCATATGACGTGTTACTTCCGCAAGGCCCAGCTACAAAACTTGCTGCAACATAAGCTGCGGCTGATCTCCAGGGTGACGTTGTGGTACCTGCCGAAGAGTGGGTGGAACTTGCAAATGGCTGCTTATGCTGCTCAGTCAAAAGCGACTTTGTTGCTGCTTTGGAAGGGCTCATGCTCAAGCGTGACAAGTTTGACTATATCTTAATTGAAACAACAGGTCCGTCTGCAGCACATGGTCTTGCCCATCCTGCCAAGCTCAGTGCAGTTGTATACATCACACAGTGCGTTGTATACATCACACAGTGCGTTGTATACATCACACAGTGCAGTTGTATACATCACACGGCACCTGGTTATCAACTGTATCTGCAGGCATGCATGCAGCAGATCCTGGTCTACCACCAGATTAACAGCCGTCAGATTGCAGCAGCAATTTGTGTGCAGGGCTGGCAGATCCAGGTCCGGTTGCTGCAGCCCTATGGACAGATGATGAGCTAGAGGCTGCTGTGCACCTAGATGCCATTGTTACTGTTGTTGACGCTAAGAACATTCAGCGGCAGCTGCAAGAACAGCACAGCACTCCTGATGCTGTCAATGAAGCTCAAAAGCAGATTGCCTATGCAGATTCTGTCTTGCTGAACAAGGTCAGTTGCATAAGCAGAGCATGAAAGCACGTCACGCTTGTTAGGCAATTTCACCAGAGAATTGCTTGGCTGCGCAGCATACACAATACGCATGCTTTGCCTGGTGTATGTGAGGAGCTCATACAATGAAAGCCATGTACCACAGCGTGTAGCATGATTAACATGTGCACACAAAGCACACCATCTTACAAGTCTGTCATTTGCGTTTAGTGCCTGCTGGGACCATAAGATGCCTAAGTGCATCTTGCTGGAGTCACATCAGCTGTGACACCAGCTGTTTGTCATGTGTGCAGGTCGATCTGCTGCCCTCAGAGGAAGCCATCCATGCAGTTGAGGATGCAATCCATGCACACAATGCAGGTGTTACCATAATCAGAACCAGCCACTGCTCTCTTAACATTGCCCAGATCCTCAACCGCAATGCTTTTGTTGGAAGCAGTCAGCCGCCTTCCCTCCAGATGCTTCCTGACAACATGCCTCTGGGACCCTCGCACATGCCTCATGACATCCAGCCCGCAGCAACAGGCAATGAGAGTGACATGCAGCAGATTGCTGCAGCCAGTGTTGGGCACAACGCAAAGCCATTCGGCAGTCACAGGTCCAGTGAAGGAGCAGGTTCTGATCACCAAGCTGCCAATCAACAGCATAGTGGTGATCAAGGACAGTCAGCAAGCAGTAGCAATGGTAGTCATGGTCACAGCCATCAGCATCCCATGAGTCATGATCACGCAGGTCATGCACATCAACACGACAGCTCTGTGCGCAGCATCAGTATCACCTGCCCTGGAGAAGTGGACATGATCAGGTCCGTCTCCTCAGCCTCAGTCATGTATCTGTGCATTGTCAGAGTTGATTGTTGCCGTCCTTTGGCAACATCGCCACGAGCTACCTGGGGGTGGGATGCTGGCATGCGTATTGCAAACCTGACCGGCATGATGCCAGCTTAGGCTGTGTACCGTTGTGCTCTCACCAGGCACAGTCCTAGTAGCCATGTGGCTTGGTGTGCCCACCAGGCAGAGGCAGTATATTTGCAGCAGTATGTATTATCCAACAGGGCACTCATGCAATGTGCATGCTGATTCTTGCTCTGTGTTGATGCAGACTGAAAGACTGGCTGGATACTTTGCTGTGGGAGAAGGGCACTGCCACACAGGATATCTACCGAATGAAAGGTCTTATAAGGGTGATTGGCAGTGAAAAAGCGCACGTGTTGCAGGCAGTGCATGAGCTGTATGATGTTGTGCCTGGAATTGCATGGTCTGACTTGCCAGCTCAGCAGCAAGACCACAACAGGCTGGTGGTCATTGGGCGGAACTTAGAGTTGGAAGCTCTGCAAAAAGGCTTTACGCAAAGCCTTGCTGGGCAATGACGATTGAGATGATTGTCATATGTGAAACAGTGATGATGTGCTGACAGTGCCATATTGTGCTGCGCCGAGCATTCACAGGTTGGCAAGACATGTACACCATCAATGTTGCACAAGAAACTTGCTGTTGTGTGCAGAAGTTTGCTCGTTGTTCGAGTGTGAAACGTTTAGATCCATGGCGCTGACTAGCCTTCATGCATATCTACATATACAAATCTTGATTTTATGCTGACCATCGCATATGTGGCTTGGCTCTGGCAGCAATTTCTCGATCAGGGACTTTCCATGATGCCACATGTGACTTCATGTACATACACCACTCATGAATTGGATAAGAACAATGATAAGCGGGGTTACACACTGACCATCGATGTTCCTCGACCAATTAATCAGTTGTTTTGCGCGATGAGGCGTTGAGATCAACAATTTAAATCATCATCCTCCTTTAAGCTTCATGGTACGTGATACTATCCATGATGACATAGACATCTCATCGATGTGGCGCGTTTCCAGTTCCCAGCGGCTTCGAAAGCATTATCAAATCTGCTGCAAAGGTTGCAGACCGCAGAAGACAGTCCAATCGTCGTATTTACATGGTAAATGCTGCAAATTTGGATATTTCTTTCGACATCTAAGCTTCGTTCGAGTCATTTTAAGTATTGCTGCAGTTGCGCGAGGACCATCAAAGTTACAAAATGATACTCACAAAACGAGGATTCATTCGATGAAACTTTACTTCAACCGAAACCGATAAAAATCAAAAACCGAGGAACATTGATATTCTTACAGTACCCGGTAAAGCACAAGAGTTTATGATTGAAAAAGTAAATAGGCACTTAAACAACAAAATACTTGTAATTGAAAGGGCTTCTTAAGTCAGATGCCAAACCAGCGTGCACTCACATCTTCCAGATGCTCATAGTCGTGCTTGCGACATTGTCTTGATTGCAAATTGCCTAACCTGGCTACACTGCTCACACTGTCCTTTTCTTGTACCCACAAAGAATACAGATTGTGCCATCCCATTGATCTCAATGCCCCAACTTTGCCAAAATAAGAAGCACCTGTCACTACTTGGTAGTCAGTCATCCCAAATAGCCAGTTTTCACCCGCAGCGCTGATGAAACTTTGATATGGATCATCTGCTCCCCAGTTGAATGGCCCAAAGCCATTCCTTCCCCAGGGATGGTGACAAGCAGCTTGTCACCAAACTTCTCTCTTGCAGACTCCCTTAAGGGTTGTGAGTCACTCAGCAAGTACCACAGCACTTGTCTGTTGGCTCGTCTTCTATCTGCTGAGCACAATCAAACCAGGCATCCCAGAAAGACAAGTGAAGCTCTTCAGCAGCTTTCTCCTTGTCAAAGAATGCAGCATCACTGTAGGAGGAAGTGCGTATTTGAATACCTATCCTGAGCACTTGTGGTTGTGACAAAGATGCGAATTCCCTTTCAAATACAGCCTTGACTGCTGCATTTGGCTCAAAGAGGAAATTCAATGCACAACCTACTGCTGTGTCAGG
>JAABUO010003080.1_pt1 | contig 20031 bp, 35 predicted proteins | sample 5559291 | NCBI WGS metagenome assembly JAABUO01 (sample SAMN10711878, study PRJNA513372) | rock metagenome | isolation source: Antarctica rocks | place: Antarctica: Victoria Land, Finger Mt sud
CGCGCGAGCAGGCGGTCAAGGACAGCGAGGCGCTGCGCAAGGCGGTCGAGGAGGTGCAGCCGCTGAAGGTACAGCTCGCGCTGCGGCTGTCGCAGAGCCGCCCGCTGTGCGGCCCCGGCCCGCCCCGGCCGCCCCCTGGCTGGCCTGGCTGCGGCCCGCCGTTGTGGTCGCTGCAGGGCCAAGGTCACTGCAGCCTGGCATCGTGTCTGCGTCCTAGAAGAGTGCGGGGTGTTCCGGCACAGCCGTGCAAGCTCCTGCTCAGATGAAGCCTTGGTGCAGAGGAGGAGCTCTAGGCAGGCACGTATAATTGCTGTCCACATGGGCCACGGAAATTGATCAGTCATTGGTTGTAACTGCGATATGTGGCTCGTGCTCCAGGTACGAGGCGTACCGCGCGCTGCGTGAGTCGGATGCCTGGGACAGCATGCCAGAGGCGCGCAAGCGCGCCATTGAAGGCGAGCTCCGTGACTTTGTGCTCGGCGGCGTGGCCTTGGAGGTGCGCGCCCCAGGCTGGTGTATGTGCACAAAGCCACACGCTGCGAGAGCGCAATCTATGCACAGTAATGTAGGGAAAGTCAATCTGTGCATGTTGCCTTCTGGCAGTGTGTGCCTCGCATAAAGCTGGAACTGTCAGTACAGTTCCAGCTTCATGCGAGGCACACACTGCCAGACGGCCACATAACAGAAGGCCACGTAACCAGAGAGCGTGTCAGCAACAAGACGTCTGGCGCACTGCCAGTATGAATTGTGCTATTCTTCGGCATGCCGCATGTGCAGTATGCCGCCAAGGCAGTGCAAGCATCAACGCAAGTGCGCAGGAGCGAGTGCGCGCCGCTGCGCCTGTGAGAACCCCGGCTGCGCCGCGTGCGCGGCCAGGGCGAGGCCAAGGAGCGTTTCAACGAGATGCAGCAGGAGCGCAGCCAGCTGGCCACGCAGTTCTCCAACAACCTGCTGGACGCCACCAAGGCGTTCAAGCGGCTGGCGACGCGCAAGGAGGAGGTCGAAGGTGCGCCCTGTCCTCTGCGCGGTGTGCCTGGGAAGCAGCCGCCAGCGGGGCACAGGGCAACACGGACTTGCTATGTAGTATTTGCCATGTATTGAAGCGCGATCGAGGATTCATATGCGCAGTGGCGTGCTTTGCAACTCGATGCAGTGGCTGGCCTGCATGGGTAGACATGAGCCGCATGCAAGCGGGTGCGCAGTCCTCTCTTTGCCGAGTGTGCAATGACAGCTGTGTAGCTGACACTGCGCATTGTCAAGCGGTCTTCGCATTCCTCTCAGGGTGCTGCCTCAGGCTGGTGCCCTGCGCAGGCCTGCCGGAGAGCGCGCTGGAGCTGGCGGCGCAGTCCGCGCGGAACGACGGGCACGAGGGCGCGACGCCGGAGGCCGGGCCGTGGCAATTTGGCCTGGACATGCCCTCGCTCTTCCCCGTGCTGTCGCACGCGAAGAACAGGCGCGCGCTGCACTGGCAGCATCTCGGCGTGTTTATGAGGCTTGGCCGAAGGGTTGCACCTCATCCTTTGCTGCCTCTCACAAAGAGCATATCAGATGCTAGTTGTCAGCGGTGCGCGCCCGACGCACTCTTTAGGACTGCTATATTGAAAGAAAGTCTCCCTGCGGCCAGCCAAACTTGGGCGACGGTGTTTTGCGTCTGTCCAGACAATCTCCAAATGCAGCTACTGCTTGTGCGGCATTCACGGGGGCAGCCACAGACCACAAACATGGGCAGCCACAGTCGCGCCCGGCACGCGCACCGCTTGTTTGGATAGACCAGATCGCTCTGAATATATAATGCCTGTTGGTGCTGATGTCAAGAGCATGCGTCGCTGCCACCAGGGAGCTGCGGGAGGCGCTGTACCGCGCGCACATCTCGCGCGCGTCGTCCGGCGAGACCGACAACACGCCCCTGATCGAGCGCACGCTCGCGCTGCGCCGCGAGCAGGCGCAGCTGCTGGGCTACGCCAACTACGCGGAGGTCTCCATGGCCAGCAAGGCGCGCATCGTCAAGCCCCAGGCCGCATGCGCGAACGCGCGCGCAACCTGCCTGAGCACTTTTGCAACCATCGGGCACCTTTTGCTCTTGCCAAATTTACCACTCCTTATTCAATACTGATGTGGAGACTGGTGCATGGCTGCTGCATGCATCCATAGGAATTGTGCGTCCCATGTGTGGAGGCAGGGTGTACGGGTTTTGGGTTAGACTCCAATCCTAACCCTAACACACCCTGATCGGCGCCGCAGATGGCGACCCTGGAGAAGGCGGAGGCGCTGCTGGAGGAGCTGCGCGTCGCGTCCGTGGAGGCCGCGCGGCGCGACCTGGACGAGGTTTCCGCGTTTGCGGCTGAGCAGGCGCGCGCCCGCCCGGCCCGTCAGCATCCCTGCGATGCTGCGGCGCCGGCTTGTTTGCACAGGCGCCGTAATCATCTGAGCACGGGAGGTGTTGTCATGCTGGCATGTTGCTCGTCTAGTTTGTCCTTGCATGTTGCTCGTCTGAGATTGAGCTTGCGGCAAGGGAGGCTGCGCTTGCTCTGGTTTGCTCGGGCCGAACGTCCTGTGCAACTGTGTGTGCATTGTGTGAGTGGTTTACATGTCATAGACAACACTACACTGGAGGCTTGCAGAACCTGTGCAAGCGCTTGCCCAGGTCGTTTGCTGAAGAGGCAAGCCGCGCATGTCAGCAGTGCGTGGTTGGCAGCGCAGCTCCGCCCAGAGCGAGGAGGGAAGCTGCGGCAGGGCTTTGAGGGCAAGCTGCAGCACTGGGACGTCAACTATTGGGCGGAGCGGCTGCGCGAGGCGCGGTACCAGCTGACGGATGAGCAGCTGCGGCCCTACTTTGCGCTGCCCAACGTCCTGGACGGCCTTATCCAGGCGCGGGCTCGCCGCCCGTCCTCGGGGCGCAACCTTGAGACAGGCAGTGGGATATGCCATATGTGGGGCTTTGTGCGGCAGGAAAGGGCTCCAGCAGGATAGGGATCCGATAGGAAAGGGGTTGTGTCTGGTTGCAGCTGGTAGGCTGTGCTACCCTCGCTGCCTCCGGCCTCTGCTCAAACATGTTTTGCAGCTCGTAGCTACGCCTGCACGCTGATTGCTAGTCAGCCAAGGCGCAGAGATGGGCGGCAGCAGCTTGGTCTTGAAGCAGAGCATGCGAGCAGAAGGGGGTGTGCGGTAAGCAGTTGCAGCTATTTGTGCAAAAGTTAGTAAGGTCCCGTAGGAAAAGTAGGTGCGTCAACGTCCTTCAAGCCTGCAAGAGTGCAAGCGAGCGCGAGGAGGTCGGCGCCCATGCAGCGGCCCCGGCGCGCAGCTGGCCGAGCGGCTGTTTGGCGTCACCGTGGAGCGCGCCGACGGCCGCGCGCCTGTCTGGCACCCGGACGTGCAGTTCTTCGCGCTGGCGCGCGACGGCAGGCCCAAGGCCTGCTTCTACCTGGACCCGTACAGCCGGCCCGCCGGTGCGGCGCGCGCGCTCCCGCGCCCGCCTCGCGCGCTGTGCACATTCTGCCCTTCGTGCGGGCGCAGGCGCGCATGCTTGGCACGCAAGGGGTGGCGCGCCTTGCACCAGCCCGAATATCAGCTGTTTCTTGTCATGCATGCAAAGAGATCGTGATGACATAGTTGGACATGACACATGACCGATGGTGCCTGTGCTAGTGTGGCCGCCCAGGTTTGTGAAGCGCGTGTGCGGGGCGCGCAGAGAAGCGGGGTGGCGCCTGGATGGACGAGGTGGTTGGACAGAGCCGCCTCTTTGCCGAGCCCGGGAGCACTGTGCGGCTGCCGGTCGCGCACATGGTGCGAGCACATGCGTGGCACTGTCGCGGACCATACCCAATGTATGACCTGTCTCTGCACCCCCATCCGCGGCCTGCCAAGCTCTGCGGCTGCTTGCGCACGCCGCACGGCGGCGCGCTGCTGCGACAGCCCCCGCCAGCAGGCTCCCGGATGTTACTCTGTCGCATGCTGGCCTGCGCGCCTTGTCCGCGACGCCCGGCGTTCAGGGGTCGCCGCCGGTGCAGGTCTGCAACCAGACGCCGCCGATCGGCGAGAAGCCGTCTCTGATGACCTTCCGGGTACGCCGCTCCCGGACTTGCCGCTCCGCCCTCGCGCTCTGCGTCACACCTGCCCGCCCGTCCGCCCCACAGCAGCGCCAGCGCGCTCCATGCCGAGAGACGCCAGCGCGCCGCTTGTGCTGTGCCGCCGCCGACCGCTCGCAGCGCCTCAACCGCCTGCGCGTGTCGCAGGGCCCTCTCAGGTGCAGGCAGCGCCGCCCTACCCTAGCCCTATGCCCATGCGCCCTGCGCGTCGCGCGCAGGAGGTTGAGACGCTCTTCCACGAGTTCGGCCACGCCCTGCAGCACATGCTGACGGAGCAGGCGGACGGGCTGGTGGCCGGCATCCGCGGCATCGAGTGGGACGCGGTCGAGCTGCCCAGCCAGTTCATGGAGGGCTGGCGCGCGCCTACTCGTAATCCTACCGCAATCCTGCAGAGTCGCAGCGTGTCAGCCGCTCGCCTGGGCGTGCCCGGATGAAGCGGGCTTGCGAGCCTGCTGTGCATGACGCCCCCGTGCTGCCAGCACAGGCCTGCCAGGCTGCCCCTGTGCTCTTCGCGCGGGACTGGCATGCTCCTAACTCGTGGATGCTCACCCGGAGGGCCATTAAGTGCAGTGTGGTGTGTCCATGTCCACATGCAGGGTCTGCATGAATGCTCCTTGCTCGCTCGCATGACAGGAGCATGCTGTGCGTGCACTGCAGGTGCTACGACCGCCCCACGCTCGACCCCTTCGCCAGGCACTACCAGACGGGTGAGCCGCTGCCAGACGACCTGTTCCAGAAGCTCACCGCTGCGCGGAACTTCCGGTGCGCCGCGCATGCTGCAGCAACAAACTGCGCAAACGCGGCGCCACAATGCTGCATACTTACTTCGTTGTTGTGCCACAGCACACTGCTGCGCCATGGACGTTGAACCGAATACATTGCTGCTTTGAGCGTGCTCTGCAGCATCCCATAGAGCGTGCATGTGGTCGCCATGATGACGAACCTGCAGGGTCTGGCAGCTGCCAGTGTTGTGAGCGCCGGGCCTGCGCCCGCGAAGCGGCACACAGAGCTGGCTGACGTGCCGCGCCGCGCGCGGTAGGTCGGGCAGCGTGACGCTGCGCCAGGTACAGTACGCGGCCATAGACCTGGAGCTGCACGCGCGCTACGTGCCCGCGCCCGGCCGCACCGTGTTTGACGGCGCGCTGGACGCCGTCGTCGCGCGCACCACCGTCATGCCGCCGCTGCCGGAGGACCGGTGCGCCCGGCCGCCCTGCCTGCTGGTATTGGAGCGCGGACCAGCTTGCTGATATAAGCAAAGTCGACCAGCAGTGCAGCGCGCTGTGGTCAGCAAGGTGCCCGCAACCACTACAGCTCTGTGGTCTTGTTACTGGCCTGTTCTGGCTGCAGTGCATAGACTCTTTTTAGAAGTACGTGGTGACGAGCACGAGCTGCTCACGCTGTTCGCGGTATGTACGTTGGTGGCTCGGGCTGGATGGTGTGGCATGGTACCCTTGGATGTCACCAAGGCGCGGCGCGCGCACGCAGGTTCCTGTGCGGCTTTGCTCACATCTTCGCGGGTGCGTGCCCGTCCCCACTGCGATGACATGCTGACATTCCTGCCATGTTAAGCAGCCCAGCAAGTGTGTTTGCGACAAGAGTTTGACAAGAGTCAAAGTAGTGCACTGATAGCTGTCGCGGTACCGAGCACCATACCTCGCTTACAAGGTCGCACTGACCCAGTGCTGCGGGGCCGTCAGGGGGCTACTCGGCCGGTTACTACAGCTACAAGTGGGCGGAGGTACGCATCAAAACTATTCAAAACGCAGTCCCGGTATGTTGTCATGCTGAGTGTGCTGGCAATAGGTTAACAGCCTCCAAGCGGCCTCGTGGCGCACCAGTACGGTCTGACAGCGCAGCATGTTCCGGCAGGTGCTGTCGGCTGACGCGTTCAGCGCGTTCGAGGAGGTGCTCGGCGACGACGCGGCTGTGCGCGACACCGGGCGGCGCTTCCGCGACACCGTGCTCGCGCTCGGCGGCGGCCGCGCGCCGGACGCCGTGTTCAGGGTGCGCGCCGAACCCTGTAATGCAATATCTAAGGCTGCGGCGCTGCTCCTGCGCTGTATAGCTCTCGAGCATGAAGGACAAGCGCTCGGCGGGGCTCCACATGCCTTGGAAAGAAGGATTGAAGGCATAAAGGGGTGTTTGCGTGATATGCTGCGAAAATCTTGGAGGGAGCGCTCAGCTGGTGCTCTGCAGCGCTCGGCCCCAGCTCCTTTGCTGAGGCCATGCAGGGAGCACCAAACTGGTGGACCTGGCATTTGATTTGGGTAAAATCCAATCAAAGCCCTGCCTTGGTGGAACAGGCCGCATGCAATGCCATGGCATTGAGCGCGCTTTGTCTGAGTGACACAAAGGTGTTGGAATGCGCATCTGCTGTTGCTGATGCCACAAGGCTGCCATGCGGCTGAGGAGTGCGTGTCTGGGCTGCAGGACTTCCGGGGCCGCGACCCGTCCACCGAGCCGCTTTTGCGCCAGAGCGGCTTGGTTCTTGCGCCAGCATAGCTGCAAGTGCATGCGTCTCAATGTATGCACTGTTGAGCTGATCGCGACAGCCCTTTGATAACAAACGCATGCACAATAGCACCACGGTGTAAACACGTCTTGACACCATGCGGCCCCAAACAATCTGCGGCTCCGACACCATGTCCCCAGCAGGATGGCGCCAGGGAATACGTGCGCGCCTCACAGCAGCCCTCGGCGTTTAATTTGGACCCCCCACGCGGCACACTGCCACTTATCAGACCCTTCGCAGTGGTGTGCACCGAGTGCAACGCAGTGCACTTGCAACCACTCCTGCCTACCAAAAAATGGGCAAACTTGCCAGCGTTTATTGAACAGCTAGGGACACAGCGCGAGTGCCGCGCAGCAGGGCCGCGCGCAGCTCTTCGCAGCTGGACTGAGCTGGGTGCTATGTGCACTGCGCTCAGTCAACCACTCCCCCGCACCAAGACCCCCACCAAGACAAGGACCATGCTCAGCAGCTCATGCACTGCCTGTATCACGGCAACAACCCAAACATGCAGCAAATCAATGACCGGCGCTGCTTATTGGTCTTCACGGCAAATCAATGACCAGCGTTGCTTATTGGACTCCCCGCCGCCTGCGCCAGCAACACGTCAGCGGCCCAGTGCGCGGTCGCCAACGCCGCCTTATTGCAAAACCTGACGCGCACACGGGGCGGCGAGCATGTGCGCGCGCCCCAGCGAGCGCGCGTGCGCACCGCTATCAACCTAGGCGGCCTCCCCCTCACTCCTTGCTAACCCCCAGTCCTTGCCTAGCGGTAGCAGGCGCCGGTGGCGCAGCAGGCATTGGGCTGGCCCAGCGCGCAGTTGGGCGAGAACGTCGGCGGGCTCTTGTCCGCGTAGCTCGTGACCTGCATGCACATGACGCCGTCAGCCTCCAGCACGGGCCCCGGTCTGTCACTGCCAAGGGGTCCACAAGCCCGGGCGTCGCCAGGTTCCCAGGGCTCCATCGGCGCTTGTCACACAGCCAGCACACGGCGGCGCCAAAGCGAGTAATGGCAGCACGTCCCTGCATGCATAGCGGACTGCAGCTGCTTCACGCTTAACACTGCGTTGGCCAGACTGCCTCCTCACCCGGCATCAGGGCTGCCGTCACACAGCACGGTTGACAGCGGTGGCCTCCAGCTGCCGTACAGCCAGGGCCGGGCGGGGGCCCCGGCAGGGCCACCCACCGTGCACTGCGGGTACGTGGAGCCGAGCGTGTAGTAGTCGCTGCGCCAGGTGGTGGCAGTGGCCGTCACAATGATGAAGCCGCCGTTGCCGCCGTTGGTGTACAGGTTCGGCGTGCACGTGTCGGCCGGCTCGCCCCACGAGCCCGCGCCCGAGGTCTGGTACGTGATGTAGTTGTTCCACCTGATGCCGAACCGCACCATGTCAACTGACACCCTCTGTCAGCTGACACCCTATCCCAACCCTATCCCTGGTATGTAATGGGCTGTGGATCCTGATGTGAGGCCTGACGCCACCCCCATGCATGCTTTTAGTTTTGACATGTGGCTCAACTGCGCTGGTGTCTAATTTGACATAGGTCCCATTGCGTGTCTGGCAGTGCCTACCAGGCAGAGTGCGGCAGCTTGATCAAGCATGCGGACAGGGTGAAAACGGTTACTGGGTAATAGCCAAGCAGTCCACCAGCCAGACAAGCAGTGGGGCCGCACGGCTGGGCGGCGCTGGGGGCCGCGGGGTTGCCCAGGCTCATCGCGTGGTCGTGCCCTGCAGGGCCCCGGCGGCCATGCTTCAGCATTGGCACTCGCGCACTGGCGCTGCTGCCAGCTTGCTACGCTCAGGCAGACTGCTAGGCAGCACTGGCTCATTTGGGAGCAGCAGGATGGTGCACGGCCTTGTGAACGGCGCGGCAGCTCACGCGGCTCGGGCCGCCTGGTGGCAGCGTGGGGCGCGGCGCGGACCATTCACGGCCGGGAGAGCATGTCACGGGGCAAGGCCAGGAGAGCAAAGCACAAAGCACAGGGCGCTGTTGAAGTAGTTGACCGATTGCCTTAATACAGGTGTAGGGTAGGCTAGGGTGGAGTAACGCACCGTTGAAGTAGGTCACCACCTTCTTCGAGTTGGAGTTGATGGTCGCAAGCACCTGCGCGGCGGCAGCATACCCGCCGCTGTTTAGTGCCGGGGCGCCAGCAGGCTCACCCACATCTTGCTCACACGCTGCTCGTCCATGCTTCTGTGTGAAGCCAGCTCCAAAACGCAACGCTTAGTGCGCGGGCGGTGAGCAGGCGCTCGGTACCGCCGTTGGTTTGATGCTCCGCCGGCGACAGGGGCGCTCCGGAGAGGGTGCGGCCAGGAAGCAGAGTGTGATAGAGAGGCGCGCAGCCAGCCGGCCGACGCCGCCACGGGCTGCTGGAAGGACCAGGACGTGAGGTGCGAGCAGGCGAGCGGGGCGCGCACATCCCCCCAGAAGCCGAACTGGCCCGGGTAGGCCGACCCGATCGCGCCGTTCTGCGTGGCGCCGCCGAACAGCGGGCTGCGCGCCCCGCAGGCAAAGCAATTCATAGGTGTATATTGCATGGAGGGTGCGGACCTCAAGCAGGCTTGCGGCTTCATTTCGGCAGATGTCTGGGATGAGGCATATAAGCTTCAGCGCATTGTGCATTATACCGGGGCCTCGGGACTTTGCGACATAGCTTCCTGGGATGGGCAGGTGAGCGCGTCGTCAGCTCAGCTTGCAAGCGCGTCGTCAGCTATGTTTGCAAGCGCGTCGTCAGAACAGCGCGTGGCGAGCATGCGGCAGTGCATGGCGGCGCTGGGCTGGGCGCGGCGGGGCGCCGCACTAGTGTGCGGTCACAAAGTTGTACGTCGCGGTCGACGTGTTGAGCGCGTTCTGCAGGAAGCCGATCTGGGCGTTCTCGTACGCCTGGTTGGACTGCGCCGCCGCACAGCCAGAGCGTTGGAAGTCTTGGGCAGCGCAGCGCTGAAAACAATGGTGAGAACGTCCAGACCCACAATAACCATGCTCAGGCTGAGCGCTCGCTCATAAACATTCGATGCATGCAACGCCAACCCTCTCAAGCGCCTGCATGACCCCCTGGCATGGAGCCCTGCACAAGCCTGCAGTGCGGCCTGGCAATCTGAACCATATCATCACAGGTGTTTCGATGTGTGCGCTGCGCACAACCTGCAATGTGCAGGGCATGAGCAAGGGCCGCCGCCGTGCGCAGGGCAGGGCTGTGCGGGGGCGCGCGCACGTAGCTGCCGTAGTTGATGGTAAGGGGTTAGTTTAGAGTTAGTATAGGGTTAGGGGCGTAGTTCAGCGTAAGAACGCGCACGTAGTTGCTGTAGTAGCCGGTGTGGTACTTGTTGGTGGCGCTGGCATAGGACGTGATGAACGGGTTGGCGTCGAGGAAGATGCCGCGGATCGTGATCTGCGCCCGGCACCGCTTCCTGTTACATTACGCTTCAAAAGCTCTCTCGCAGCTGCGCGGGGCTCCACAAACGTGGAGCCCCGCACATGGAAGCCGGCGCCTCAGCAGCCGAGCATGCAGGGACCGTGCAAGTGCACCCGCGTGCGTCTGCATGGCTGACATGAACCACGTCCTGCGGCCTGCAAGCAGGGCCACATGACACTGACCGCCCACCACGGAAAGCAGCTGGCCTGAGCGCATCAGGACTGTTAGAGTTATGGCAGGTTTAGGGTAAGAGCCCGGGCGGGGGGCCGCACCCCGTTGATGTTGTAGTCCTCCAGGTAGTACTGCGCGGGCAGGTTCCACAGCTTGGACACGCCGGGCAGGGGGCTGGCGGCGCTGACCAGGCTCGCGCCGGACGTGTCGAACGCGATCTGCGTCTGCACGCTGCCTGCGCGCGGGCGCGGCGCTCGGGGCTCAGCGCGCGGGCGCCCGCACGGAAACGGGGGCCGCAGGCGCATGCTCGCAGGCTCGGCAGGCGCGCATATGTAACACAGCAGCTTCTCTTTGTCAAGCTAAGACAGGACGGTGGGCGCAAGGCATGAAGCGCAGCGACCACAGGCAGCGCAGGGGGGCATGTGGGGGCGACGCGCACCATTGATGACGATGTCGTGGTTCCCTGCGCGCCGCAGGGCGCGCCGTCAGCGCTGCAACCAGCCCATGCAGCCGCGGGCGCGCGAGCAGCTGTATACTGCAGTGCATGGCATGCATTGACATGAGTGTCGAACAGGCGTCATACCAAACACTCCCACAACGCCGCTCTGGCAGGGTGTGCGCACCGAAGACGCTGAACCAGGGCAGGGGCGCGATTGTGGGCGTGTAGGCCGTCTGGTAGACCTGGGTCCAGTCGCTGGTGAAGCGCGAGTAGTTACCGGGGTAGATTCCGCACTGGTAGCTGCGCCGGCGTGCACGAGGGTTAGGGTTGGGGACGCGGCCATCAGGCAGCACGCCTCTGTCTGCCGCGCGGCCTCCGCGCACAGCAGGCGCACACGGGCAGGCGAGCCATGGCGGGTGAGCCAAGGCAGGGCAGGCATCCTGCCGCCTCGAGAGCACTGCGCTGCGCGCGCGGCGGGCCGCACAAGTTGTCGCCCGTGTTGAGCACGAAGGAGCAGCCGCCGACCAGCTTGCAGACCTGCTCCATCAGCAGCGCGGTCTCGTTCTGCTGGTAGCCGCCTGCCGCCCCGCAGCCCCCATAGCGTAAGCATGGCACCGAGCTGTAACACGCGCGGGCGGTGCGACTCCCGCCATGCCCCCAGCCGCACGCATCCACGTTCCGCTGGAACCCCGACCATGCAAAGGAGCGCGAGCCTTCAGGCGGCTGCGCGGTCGGCCGCACGACCATGGGCAGGTCCGGGGCTCGGCGGGCGCGCCTGCAGCATGCAGCACAAGCGAGTGCAGGTACAGGGTGTGTGCAGGTGTGCCACGGCGGACACAAGGGCACGTGCTTGCGGCGGAGGCACGCACACACGCGATCATAGCTGCACGCGGGTCTGAGTCGCCAGGCGGGCCGGCCCCCAAAAGCAGCCAGGGGCACGCCCTCCGCAGCCGCGCCAAGCCGCGCAGCTGCTCCGGGAGAGCCACAGCAGGGCGGACGCCGCACCCTGCACCTCGTTGTTGCCGGCAAAGGAGGCCGACGAGCACTGCGGCTGGCCGACGCTCTGCGCCGACACCTGGCGCCCAATGTCTGCGCGCCCGCCGCCAATCCACGCCTTCAGCAGCAGCCCCGCCTCGGGGCGGGCAGCTTGCAGTGCGCACCAGACGGCGCCGGCGCCTCTCACCTCCCCCGGCATGTGCATGGCATCCCGAAGGCCACGGGCTACCCTGGGCGCGCACCGCCGATGACCACAAAGCGCGCAATCGTCGCGTTGGCGGTGGGCGGCTCGCTCTGGGGGTAGCTGCCGCTGCCCTCCTGCGCGCCAAAGGGACTCTCCTGGGTGCTTGCGCTCGAGCCACACAGGTTGCAGCCGAGCCGCCGGCGGCAGCCGGCCAGAACCGGGAAGCCATGGCAAGCTATCTGTGGCCCCGGCTGCGCGCCTGCGCCCCAGCCCAAGCTTCTACGCGCCCATGCTGCAAGAGCTGAACGCCTTGCGGCCAAGGCCGTGTGCTGGGCCGGAACCTGGCAGGAGGACCCCGCAGGGCGCCTGGCTGTGCTCGGTGTTGCATGCATGCTGGCTACGGGCAGAGCATGCTGGGCACAAGCAGCCTGCATGCACAGTCAGCGTGCAGAGCAGCTGCTTCAACCGCGCATGGAGCGCTCCTCAGTGCAGTCCCTGGGCAGGCGAATGAGCACCCTACACCTGGAGCTTGCGAAGCGCGCGCGAATGCGGGGCTGCAGCCCCAAGGCTGCAGGGGCAGCCGTGCTCGGGCGCGCGCCTGGATGAGGTTCGGCTGGGTGCCGTTGACGAGCGCCAGGGGCACCGTGAACGTGACATTGCCGGGCGTTGTGGTGGGCGCCGAGGTGGGCGCCGAGGTGGGCGCCGCCGTGGTCGTGGCACGCGGCGTGGTGGTGGGCGTGGCCGTGGTCATGGCCTGCGGCGTGGTGGTGGGCGCGGCCGTGGTCGTGGCACGCGGCGTGGTGGTGGGCGCGGCCGTGGTCGTGGGCAGCGGTGTAGTGGTCGGCGCCGAGGTAGGCGCAGACGTGGGAGCCGAGGTGGGCGCAGAGGTGGGCGCGGAAGTCGGCGCCGAGGTGGGCGCCGAGGTGGGCGCCGACGTCCGCGCTGCGCACCCAGGTGCGTGTCACCCATGGCGGCCCGTGCCTGCCTTGGCCTCAAATTGAGTTGCCGCTCTTGGCTCAGGCCTGACTGGTGGGGCAGCCTCAGGCGGGGCAGCCTCAGGCGCGCGCCCGCGCTGGTGGTGGGCGTCGGCGTGGGCGACGACGTGGCGGACGACGTGGGCGACGACGTGGGCGACGACGTGGGCGACGACGTGGGCGCCGTCGTGGCCTTGTGCTTGAGCACGTCGCCCAGGCCCAGGTGGTCGCCCAGGTGGCCGCCGACCGCGTCTGCGATGGCCTGGACGCCCGGCGCCGAGAGCTGCTCCCCCAGAGGCACACCCGTTGCTGCTTACCCGGGCCCACATGGTGGCGGGTGAGCGCCGCAACGCCCAGGGCAGGAACGGGGCAGAGGAAAAGTTGCGAGAGCACCTCCTGCGCAGCGGTGAGGTTGAGCGCCAGCAGGGCAATGGCCATGCAGGCGGCCGCGCGCATCATGGCGCTCTTCTGCCGAGGCGCGTTGCAAGTCTGCGCAGGCGCGTGCAGAGGTTTAGGCGAGTCTGTGCACCTGAGCGCACTGGCAGTGCGCGCTGCACCCGCAGTCAGCCTGTGCTGGGTCCTGTAGCGAAGACCCTGCACAGTCCAGAGGAGGAGGCTAGAAACCGATCAAGCTCTGTAAGTGAGAGGTACAAGACAGCCGCCGATTGATCCGTTTCCTCGATCGATGAAGGTGCTACCCCGCTAGCGTACCTTATGGCAGCGCAACGAGCAACGTCTGGTCCCGTGTCGCCTTCAGGTGTGCGTAACACTGAGCGAAGGCTACTGCAGGAGCTGCGGGGACCTTGCAGGGAGAGATTCTGTGGGCCACCTGTGACAGCCGCCTGCATAAACTGCGCATTTCGCAATTGAAGCACACGCCCTAGGGGCCTTGAATTGCTAGGGTCCTCTCACATGGCACAGCATGTTTGCCACTGCAGATTGCAAGCATGGAGAGACATTCGGCACTGTCCGAGACAACACGACCATTTGCCAGCACGATTTGCTTTGAGGCAGAGTCCATGCGGGTGATAACAGGTAGCAGGCAGGTCTGAAAGAGATAACTGTGCGGTGCCATATCAGCAGACAAAATAAGAGTACCTCACGGTCTGCATGTTGAACTTGGTAATGTACTCATGATCAGCCCCACTTGCTAACCTTGGGTCGCAGCGTTCAGGTGCAGCGCCTGTATGGACTTGCTGGTTCAAGGCCAGGCTGATACACCATCAGGGCCATGTGTACTGGCATGAAATTGCCAAATACCGCCGCTACAACTGACATAGACCTTTCATCCACTTCGCTATGGTCACGACCGCAGCACTACCGCAGCACTCCACATCACAACGGTCATGACCGTATCCCCTTCTACTAACGCCGCCCAGCATAGCTCCATAGAATCTGCTATGTTTGTGAACACGCCCGAACGAGAAACTCGCGAACGTCCTAGCCCAAATGCAGATGCACTGTTCAGCTGAGCGCGGCAGCCTTCCATAACAAATGCATGCGCAAGAGCACCACGTTGTAAACACGTCTTGACACCATGCAGCCCCAAACACCATGTCCCCAGCAGGATGGCGCCAGGGAACACGTGTGCGCTTCACAGCAGCCCTGCACGCCTTTTTTGGACCCCACGCAGCACACTGACACTTATCAGACCCTTCGCAGTGGTGTGCATCGAGTGCAACGCAGTGCACTTGTAACCACTCCTGCCTACCAAAACCGGGCGAATCTGCCAGCATTTATTGAACCGCTAGGGACACAGCGCGAGTGCCGCGCAGCAGGGCCGCGCGCAGCTCTTCGCAGCTGGACTGAGCTGGGTGCTATGTGCACTGCGCTCAGTCAACCACTCCCCGCACCAAGACACGAACCATGTTCAGTACTTCATGCACTGCCTGTGTCACGGCAACGACCCAAACATGCCGCAAATCAATGACCGGCGAAGCTTATTGGTCTCCGCTGCCTGAGCCAGTGCAACAAGTCAGCCGCCCAGTGCGTGGTCGCCCGGCCTTATTGCAACCCGGCCTTATTGCATTGCGGCCTTTATTGCAAAACCTCACGCGCACATGGGGCGGCGAGCATTGCGCGCGCGCCCCGGCGAGCGCGCCCCGGCGAGCGCGCGTGCGCACAGCTATCGACCTTGGCGCTCTCCCACCCACTTTATGCCACCAAAATTCTCGCCTAGCGGTAGCAGCCGTCGCCACCGGCGGTGGCGCAGCAGGCGTTGGGCTGGCCCAGCGCGCAGTTGGGCGAGAACGTCGGCGGGCTCTTGTCCGCGTAGCTCGTGACCTGCATGCCGCTGCGCTGTCAGACGCCAGCATGGGCCCTGGTCTGGCACTGCCAATGAGCCGACGCACTCTGGCGTTGCCAGGTTCCCAGGGATGCATAGGCACTTCCCACACAGCCGGCCCACCCGGGGGCACCCATCCGAGGATCGACAGCAGACCCTGCATGCTTAGCAGACCCCAGCTGCTTCATGCATCGACACTGTGGCGGCCAAGGTGCCCCCAAAAGGCATTGGGGTTGCCGCAAGACAGCATGATTGCTAGCGACGGCCTCCAGCTGCCGTACAGCCAGGGCCGGGCGGGGGCACCGCAGGGCCACCCACCGTGCACTGCGGGTACGTGGAGCCGAGCGTGTAGTAGTCGCTGCGCCACGTGGTCGCGGTGGCCGTGACGATGATGAAGCCGCCGTTGCCGCCGTTGGTGTACAGCGTCGGCGTGCACGTGTCGGCCGGCTCGCCCCACGAGCCCGCGCCCGAGGTCTGGTACGTGATGTAGCCGTTCCACCTAATGCCGAGCCGCGCCATGTCAGCTGACACCTCTGGTATGTAATGGGCTGTGGGGCCTGATGTGAGGCCTGATGCCACCCCCACGCATGCTTTCAGCTTTGACATGTGGCTCAACTGCGCTGCTGTGTAGTTCAATGTCGGTCCCATTGCATGTCTGGCGACGCCCATCAGGCAGAGGGCGGCAGCCTGATTATGCATGCCGATGGGGTGAGAAAGAGATTGCTGATTGAATGAGATTGCGGTTGCTGGGTGACCAGCCAAGCAGTCCGCCAGCCAGGCAAGCAGTGGGGCCGCACGGCTGGGCGGCGTTGGCGACCGCAGGGTTGCCCAGGCTCAATGCGTGATCATGCCCTGCAGGGCCCCGGCGGCCGCGCGTGAGCATTGGCAGTCGCGCATCAGCGCCGCTGCCAGCTCGCTGCGCTCAGGCAGACTGCCAGGCAGCACTGTCTTATTTGGTAGCAGCAGGATGGTGCATGGCCATGTGAACGGCGCGGCAGCTCACGTGGCTCGGGCCGCCTGGTGGCAGCGTGGGGCGCGGCGTGGACCATTCACGGCCGGGAGAGCATGTCACGTGGCAAGGCCAGGAGAGCAAAGCACAGGGCGCTGTTGAAGTAGTTGAACGATTGCCTTAATACAGGTGTAGGGTAGGCTAGGGTGGAGTAACGCACCGTTGAAGTAGGTCACCACCTTCTTCGAGTTGGAGTTGATGGTCGCAAGCACCTGCGCGGCGGCAGCAAACCCGCCGCTTTCCATTTCCGGGGCGCCAGCAGGCTCACTCGCATCTTGCCCACACGCAGCCCTGCTCGGTCATGCTTCCATGTGAAGCCAGCTCCCACACGCCATGCTCAGTGCGCGGGCGGTGAGCAGGCGCTCGGTACCGCCGTCGGTTCGATGCTGCGCCGGCGACAGGGGTGCTCCGGAGAGGGTGCGGCCAGGAAGCAGAATGTTTTTTTAGAGAGGCGCGCAGGCAGCAGGCCGACGCCGCCACGGGCTGCTGGAAGGACCAGGACGCGAGGTGCGAGCAGGCGAGCGGGGCGCGCACATCCCCCCAGAAGCCGAACTGGCCCGGGTAGGCCGACCCGGTAGCGCCGTTCTGCGTGGCGCCGCCGAACAGCGGGCTGCGCGCCCCGCATGTGAATTAGTATAGGGGTCCATTGCATGGAGGGTGCACACCTGAAGCAGGCTGACCGCTTAAGTGTCTGGGGAGAGGCATGTGAGCGTCCGCGCATGGTGCATGAGAAGGGGCGTTTGACTTGCGGTACAAAGCTTCCTGACGTGGGCAGGCAAGCGCGTCATCAGGACGGCATGCATGCGCGTCGTCAGAACAGCGCGTGACGAGCGTGCGGCAGTGCAGGCTGGGCGCGGCGGGGCGCCGCACTAGTGCGCGGTCACGAAGTTGTACGTCGCGGTTGACGTGTTGAGCGCGTTCTGCAGGAAGCCGATCTGGGCGTTCTCGTACGCCTGGTTGGACTGCGCCGCCACACAGCCAGAGCATTAGGCAGAGGGCAGCGCAGCGCTGAACACGACGGGGCGGAACGTCTGGACCCTCAGCTACCATACTTGGGCTGAGCGCATGCAGCCCCGACCCTTGGATGCAGCGTCAAGCGCTTGCCATGACTCCCTGGCGCGGAGCCCTGCACACGTCTGCAGTGCGGCCTGGCGACCAGAGCCCTCACAGATGCATCACCGCGCATGCCGCGCACGACCTGCGACGTGCAGGGGGAACGTGCAAGGGCTGCCGCTGCATGGAGGAGCGCAGGGCAGGGCTGCGCTCGCGCGCGCGCATGTAGTTGCCGTAGTGTATGATAGGTTAGGTTAGGGTTGGGGTAGGGTTACGGCCAGTGCGCACGTAGTTGCCGTAGTAGCCCGAGTGGTACTTGTTGGTGGCGCTGGCGTACGAGGTGATGAACGGGTTGGCGTCGAGGAAGATGCCGCGGATCGTGATCTGCGCCCGGCGCAGCTTCCAATGACAAGGGAAGCCTGAAAGCTCTCTTGCAGCTCCGCGAGGGCTCCACGAGCGCCCGCACAAGCAAGCCGGCACCTCAGCAGTTGGGATGCCGCGACCATGTACATGCACCCGCGCGCGCCTGCGCGACTGACGTGCCCTGTGTCCCGCAGCCTGCAAGCGAGGCCGCGGCTCACCGCTCAACATGAAAGCAGCCAGCCTGGGCACATCAAGGGCCCTTACCATAGCCCTTACCCCACCCCTTTCAAGCACCCCGTGGGGGCGCGCGCACGCGGGGGGGGGGGGGGTGGGCACACCCCGTTGATGTTGTAGTCCTCCAGGTAGTACTGCGCAGGCAGGTTCCAGAGCTTGGACACGCCGGGCAGGGGGCTGGCGGCGCTGACCGGGCTCGCGCCCGACGTGTCGAACGCGATCTGCGTCTGCACGCTGCCTGCGCGCGGGGGCGGCGCGCGGGGCTTGGCGCGCAGGCGTTTGCATGGACGCGTGGGCCGCAGGCGCGCGCTCACAGGCTCGGCAGGCGCGCATGCGTAGCACAGCAGCTTGTTCTTGGAAGCTGAAAGAGGACAGTGGGCGCGGAGCACGCAGCGCAGCAGGGACAATGAGCAGCGCGCGGGGGAACGGAGGGGGGGGGGGGAAGGGGGCGATGTGCGGCGCGCGCAGGGGCGGCACCGTTGATGACTATGTCGTGGTTGCCTGCGCGCCGCAGAGTAACGTCGTCAGCGCTGCAACCAGCCCATGCAGCCGTAGGCGCGCGCGCAGCTGCACCATGCACTGCAGGTGCCGTGACATGCGGGTCCCACAGTTGCCGTGACACAAAAGACTCCCACCCACGAACAGCTCGATCCTCTTGGAGGGTGTGCGCACCGAAGACGCTGAACCAGGGCAGGGGCGCGATTGTGGGCGTGTACGCCGTCTGGTAGACCTGGGTCCAGTCGCTGGTGAAGCGCGAGTAGTTGCCGGGGTACACGCCGCACTGGTAGCTGTGCGGGAGCGCACAAGCAACCATCAGGCAGCACGCCCCTGTCTGCCGCACGGCCTCCGCGCACAGCAGGCGCACACAGGCACGCGAGCAAGGGCGGTCGAGCCAAGGCACGGCAGGCATCCTGCCGCCTCGAAGGCACGGCACTGCATGCGCGGCGGGCCGCACAAGTTGTCGCCCGTGTTGACCACGAAGGAGCAGCCGCCGACCAGCTTGCAGACCTGCTCCATCAGCAGCGCGGTCTCGTTCTGCTGGTAGCCGCCTGCCGCCCCGCAGCCCCCATGGCGTAAGCATGGCACCGCGCTGTAACACGCGCGGGCGGTGCGACTCACGCCATGCCCCCAGCCGCACGCATCCACGTTCCGGTGGACCCCCGGCCATGCAAAGGAGCACGAGCCTTCAGGCGGCTGCGATCGGCCGCAAGACCATGGGCAGGTCCGGGGCTTGGCGGGCGCGCCTGCAGCATGCAGGACAAGCGAGTGCAGGTACAGGGTGTGTGCAGGTATGCCACGGCGGACACAAGGGCATGTGCTTGCGGCGGAGGCACGCACACACGCGATCATAGCTGCACGCAAGTCTGAGTCGCCAGGCGGGCCGGCCCCCAAAAGCAGCCAGGGCACGCCCTCCGCAGCCGCGCCAAGCCGCAGAGCTGCCCCGGGAGGGCCACAACAGAGCGGGCGCCTCACCCTGCACCTCATTGTCGCCGGCAAAGGAGGTTGACGCGCACTGCGGCTGGCCGACGCTCTGCGCCGAAACCTGGCGCCCGATGTCTGTGCCCCACGCCAACCCACGCCTTCAGCATCAACCCCGCCTTGTGGCGGGCGGCTGGCAGTGTGGACCAGACGGCACCGGCGCCTCTCACCTCCCCGGCATATGCATGGCATCCAGAAGGCCACAGGCTACCCTGGCCGCGCACCGCCGATGACCACGAAGCGCGCGATCGTCGCGTTGGCGGTGGGCGGCTCGCTCTGGGGGTAGCTGCCGCTGCCCTCCTGCGCGCCAAGGTGAACCCCCCTGGGTGGCTGCGCTCGAGCGCCACGAATTGCAGCCGAGCCGCCGGCGGCAGCCGGCCAGAACCGGGAAGCCATGGCAAGCTATCTGTGGTCCCGGCTGCGCGCCTGGCAGCCCAAGCTTCTACGCGCCCATGCTGCAACATTCCTAGCTATGGACCGCCATTCAGCGAAGGCCGTGTGCTGGACCGGAACCTGGCAGGAGGACCCCGTAGGGCGCCTGGCTGTGCTCGGTGTTGCATGCATGCTGGCTGCGGGCAGAGCATGCTGGGCACAAGCAGCCTGCATGCACAGTCAGCGTGCAGAGCAGCTGCGTCAACCGCGCATGGAGCGCTCCTCAGTGCAGTCCCTGGGCAGGCGAATGATCACCCTACACCTGGAGCTTGCGAAGCGCGCGCGAATGCGGGGCTGCAGCCCCAAGGCTGCAGGGGCAGCCGTGCTCGGGCGCGCGCCTGGATGAGGTTCGGCTGGGTGCCGTTGACGAGCGCCAGGGGCACCGTGAACGTGACATTGCCGGGC
>JAABUO010003081.1_pt1 | contig 20029 bp, 24 predicted proteins | sample 5559291 | NCBI WGS metagenome assembly JAABUO01 (sample SAMN10711878, study PRJNA513372) | rock metagenome | isolation source: Antarctica rocks | place: Antarctica: Victoria Land, Finger Mt sud
TGGAGGGTTTAAATGCCGTTCGGCAAACATAGACTTTGCACTGCAGCGCTCAATTCGAAAGACATTTCAGCTCAGCCAGCAGTACAAATTCGCGTACCACCGTTATCAGGGTGGCTGCCCTTGCCGCACAAACAGTGAGCACAGTGCCAAAGCATGCCTCAACAGACCGATAGAACTATATACGTTGGCAGCGTCGGCAAGGAAGTGGACGAGCCAGCATTGCTGGCCTTGTTTGGACACTGCGGCACCGTAAGTTAGCTGTGCACAGCCCGGACTGAGTGTCAACGCACTTCTATTGCATCGTTTTTGAAACGACAGCATCTCGTCAACCTGTCATGGTCGCTTCCTCAGGTCACACAGATCAGAATTGCCGGAGATCCATCGTATGACACGCGATATGCATTCATCGAGTTCACTGCGCCAGAAGAGGTGAGGCTGAGCACCTTGAACTAAAGCTGCCTGCTTCTGCAGTTTCATCCAAATTTGAACTCAAAGATGTTTGTGCCGTCTAGGCCCAGGTGGCTCTTTTGTTGGATGGCATGGCAGTGTTTGACAGGACCATCAAAGTGTCTATGGCCAGGGGTGGTGCAGGCCCTGGTGTTGTGCGTTCAAACGACCCAGACCGAGTACAGCGCACAGTACATGTTGGTGGTCTTCCCATGGAGGAACTGTCAGAGACGGTGCTAGCAGACTTCTTCCAAAACGTCGGAGAGGTGACAAGGCTGTGTTCAGCCTATATGCTGGGTGGCTTTGCAGCTTGCAGCACATTGTGGCCCATGGAATGTATCTTTCTCTTGCACAGGTGCTAGCTGTCAGGAAAAGCGGACGCTTTGCATGGGTTGAGTTCACCTCAATACAGGCTGCTCACCAAGCACTGACACTGGATGGTGGGTTGCTGGGAGCAAACATGCTTAAGATATCCCAATCAAAAACACCTATCCATACGGCTGGCTGGCGAGCGCCGGTGAGTCTTTTACACCATGCACAGTCCAACATGTGTGCAGCAGCATGAGGTGTTCTTGAGTGCTACCAAACTCTGGATTGCAACTATTTGTGCTGGGTTCAGGACAATGCATGTCCTCTGACAGTTACCTCCCACAGCCACAAGGATGATTTCCAATCTGCCCGTGCTTCATGCATCAGTAATCATGTATTTTCATCAACTCTGGCTCATATTCCACAGGTCTGCCACAGCACAAAACAATATCTGTCCAGCATGCGCAGCAAGTCCGGCTCCACCCTCAACCCTGAACCATAATTGTACTTTTCAGACAGGCTTCTTAGATGCCTGTGGTAATTGCAGTGGACAATGCAGTGCTGCTTATCTTTACACACACTTTGTCAAACTTACTGTCTGGTTTTGGCTGCAGCCCAAGGGGCAAGCTCCATCCCGCCCAGACCTCATGACCCTAGCTGCTCAGCGAATACAGCAGCCCCTCAGCCCCAGTCTACTTGGCAGGGGTCCCCCCCCTGCAGCCCCCTCCTTTGCCCCTTCCCAGTATGGGTCACTCCCTGGCCATGCCCCCCACCCCTCCTCTGCGGCAGACTAACCCCCCTACCCTAGCATGTCTTATGGTTATCCCCTTCAGCAGAGCTATGATGGCTATGGACAGAGCCTGAATCCTAGCTACCTGAGTCAAACAGCTGATAGCCCCCTCGCACATCAGCATATACCCTTTGGTTTGACCACCGCTGCGCTAGCAGATATGTCCAGGATTGAAAGTATGGGATGCTTGCCTCAGCAGCAGCATCCAGCATCACTGTACAGCCAGCAGACAGATTCCTTCAACACATCTCAGCTGAGACCCATCTTTCCACCAAATCAGATGCTGCTGCCGGATCCATACCAGCAGAAGGCCATGAGTGCACAGGACTTCAACCTGCCTCATGACGCCAGCTTTGCCTACTCCCAACCCTATGCAAGTATGCCAACTGGAGGGAACTTTTTTTCCTGACATATTCCAGCTTGTTGGCAGACTAGATGTCTGCCGTGACTGACAAATGATCTGTGTACATAAGCCCCTGGTTAATTTTCTGGCCCTTTCTCTAAAGTGGCAAATGCACTGTGCAGGCCATGTTTTGAATTGCTAGGTGCAGCTAGGTTGTTGTAGGTTCTGCAACAGATGTGCCACCTGCATCTGCATGCATCATGACTCATAGTAGCACAATGATAGTCATGATGCGTGTAGGCAGGCTGGGCGAGTTTGGCCTGCTGGATGAATGCAGAGCATGTTTGGTCCCTATGTTTTGAGCTAGTTTTGAACACTTCACAGGACAGCACAAGCATATTATGCTCAGCAATAAATCCTGTAGCACATGTCTCTCTAGGTCTGCATTGAGTTGCTGCACATTGCAGCAGTACATAATGGCATTAGCAGTTTGTCAACACTGTGTGGTCAGTGTCAATGGTGTGTAGTCAGTGTTGTGTATTGTGTTTGTCTACATTCGTAGCTCAGAGAGGTTTTGAGGGTAGATTGAGTGTCTTATTCAAAGTCTTGCTGTCTCAGACACACACTGACCTTTTCACATTCTGGCTTTGTTATTTTGTGACGCTGCATCTCATGATGTGGCTGGTATAATTGATTATGTTGGGGAGGGGGTATGTTTTTGGTCACAGTGAACATCGTCAATGTCTGGGGTGGCCGCCATGCTGTGACAGTATGCTTCTCTTCAGGACGTAGATGAGCAACGCATGACAAAGCTGTTGTTGCAAGTTTGTAAGTAATTGAGCGTCCGAACACGACTGCCTGAATCTCATAGTTCCTGATCAAGGCTGTTCAACAGTATCAGAGGCCCACAGCACTTGCATGCCACTCACTGCACAACTTGGTCTCATCATGCATTTAACACGTCTTACCACCTCTGCTTCGATTACATCACATATATATATAAGTGCCCCCATCGCCAACGTGTTAATCCCTGATAACCTTCTGCCTAAGCTGAGCTGTAGTCGAAGATAGCAGCCAGTTGTGCATCAACAATACTTGCTGTAGTTGACCATGTGTTCAAAGTTGCGCACTGACATTTGCCTGTTGACTCAGAGCATGTCGCGGCCGTAATCAAGCGCATCAGGAAGTGTGACCATTCTTCATGCTGGACAAACTGCCTCGAACCAGTGGGGCTGCTGCTGAACAAGCCACTGCGCGCTGCCTAAGTTGTAACAGCAGCAGAGCCTCTGAGAGCAAAACAGTGAAAAAGCACACATGTGCCTAGCCTGCTGAGGACATATCAGACAACAGCCAATATGCTTGCATGAATACAACCAAAAGCATGTCTTCACAAAGCCTCAGAAATTGAGAAGTGAGTGTGGCTGGATGAAATCATGACTGCATAGCAATGCTTCACACACTGGTGGTGAGCCTACAATGGCAGATTGCCTAGAAGGCCTGCAGCCCTTGTGCCAGTCAAGCATAATTTTAGCATCAAAACTTCTTCATTGGGTGGTGCAATGTTCTGCACTGCACCTATTGCAGCGCTGCACTGCTGTCATCTGTCTGATGCAGCAGCTTTGTCTCATTGACCTGCCATGCTTTAGGCCACGGTGTGACTACCTGTGGCAAAGCTGAGCAGATGTGCAGCATGCTCTCAGACCTGATCACAATCTGGTGCTACTGCAGCAGCGCTATGCCAAGACACTGCTATGCTGAAGGCAGAGACATGACTATCTGAGGCGAGGTTGGGCAGGTGTGCCTTCAGAGCTGCCACCAGCCAGAGCCTCTTTGGCCTGTTTGTCTCCCATCAGCTCCTTGTACTCATTTGGATCCACCTTGAGCATTGGCATGACGACTATTGCAAAAATGGCAAATCCTGCAGCAGAAGCACCAGCACATGTGAACTCGGCAACTTGACACTGTGCACTGCGCATGCTATGCTGCTGTCTTCAAACCAAATACAGCAATGGGACACAGCATATACCATAGAGAATGATGCAGTCGCATTCTTGCACAAAGGAGTGGCTTCAGCATGGCAAGTGTCCAACAGGGCATCCTGGCTGAACCTGGCTGCAGGAAGCTAGCAACAATGTGCAGGGCATGTGCACGTCACAAGATCAGATGTACGATGACTATGCCGGGCAAAGCAAAGCATGACTGCTATGCATGCTTGTCTTACCAATCATCAGGCCATACGGACTCATGATGATGCCTTGCAGATTGAAAGGTGGATGTTTCTGCACAAGCAGGACACATGAGTACAATGCTTAAGCTGAGCTGCAAGATCAGCACAGACCACGGAGCTGCTGTCATTGCTGCCTCACCTCATAATACTCTGCCTTGGCCAGTGGCCGTATCACCAGGGGTGACGGCAGTCCCTACAGATTTCAGTGAAGAAACGCTCATACACAATGTGCTGAGGCAAACAAGGAACCGATGAGCAAGCTTGTCTGACTGCTCCTGATGACAGCATGAAACGCTCTTAGCATACCTGCATGGGATTGTTGGCATAAGCGCCTGAGACTCTACCTGTGCTGCCATCTACATCTATGCGTACCTACATGGTCTGCACACTCTCCTGCCTGGATGCTGAGTAGACACACAGCATGTTTCACTCGCACCTGTGGAAAGAGCAAGTCTACCGATACTACATCCAGCATGTGCGTTCCAGCTGGCACAGAAGGGAACAGGAAAGATCCGTCAATTGTTGGAAAGGCCTGAAGTTGACTGCCACCATTGACAGAAAGCACCAGCTTGATCTTGCTACTTCTTATGCTTTTATCTGCAAATACTGGACAGCAAAAGGATGATTGTGTCAATCGAGATGCAGTCTTTGTCATTTCGAGACTATGAGGCAACCACATGCTAGCTACCTGGAAGCCGAAGTTTCCCTTCTACTGGGTGGGATACATAATTTTCTGCAAAGGTGAGGAAGGGGCCTGCTAACACGCCAAAAGCAAGCAATGCAAGCTGAGCCCTGCCTGACACGAGCATGTTATGCTTTAGTGTGTCGAATGAAGCTTGCTTCCAAACAAATTCAACAGATTGACACGTTTGACCGTTTATCGTCTGGCGTGCATATGCTAACTTGTGATCAACAGAGAGACTCGGGTGTACTTAAAACACTTTCCAATGTCAATATGACTTCTTCAAAAAAGGGACTGATGCCAAGCTAGAATTAGACCGGCCGTATCCTGCTTGCGGTACTACCTTGACAGCGAGACTTGACATATACTGGCAAACCCTAGTGCAACCCTAGCGTGCAAAGTTACAGGGCCTCCAGTTTCACGGGGCCGCCCCTTGGGACGGAAAATTTTATGCAGTACTTAACAACGCCACAATCAAATCACAGTGACTTCGTCTGTCGCCTATTCAGCCAACCAAGTTTACATCTTTGAAGCTTCCAGGTGCTGATAGGCTCGTCCAGCCTTGCAGGCGTGTTTGCGCAGCAGGCAGAGTGAGTACAGCACCAAATTACGATCGCTGCTGTGCTGTAGCCTCACCGTATTTGAGTCAAGACAGTTGAGTGACATGCCATCGGTTTGCAGGGGCGTGGCCGTCACAGCCTTGGAAGCCATCAGTCAGAAAGGACATTGTCTTATTCCACAACACTATGTCTTTTGCACGATCTCAAGCCCCGCCTGCAGATGAAAATGCTGCACATCCCCGAGAACTCAAAGCTCTTGGTATAGCCAAAGCAGGTCCTGCTGCTGGTAATCAGCGTCGGTAAGTCCATGCTACAATCCGAACTAACATTGAGCGGTTCATTACCGGCAATATCACCTCTTCTGCTTGGCTGCCATTAGGTAGTATGCCCGACTCATCCCGACCGTGTTGTGCAGTGTGTTGGGAGACGTCGGCAATCTTGTAGGCTCCTTTCCAACCAGATGCAACGTCGGCAAAGAGAACGCAGCCAAGCAAGCCGCTGCTGCAGCAGACGGGAAAGCTCAGGTGAGCGGCGCTTCGATGGTATTCTCAGCTGTTCCCCTCATCTAGTTTGAAACGGCCAGTCTGCTCATGACTTGTGAGATGCGTTGGCAAACGAACTGTCACTTCTTTCTTTGCAAAATCAATAGTGCAAATCCGTGGATTTGACGGTTTGTGATCTGCAGGTAAAGTCAGGAGTGATGACGAGAAGGCAGTCAGCTGTTGCTGCTGCACAGGGATTGCTGCCAGAGCCAAAGGTATTGCAGTCTTAGTACCTCTCAATTTTTTGGTGGTGCTGTTCTTGCCCTATCTTTCAGCTGACGTTTGGAATCCCTGTCAGGCTGGAGAGCCAGGGTGGGGTGCTACTAAGCCACGGACTGGTCTAAGCAGACGTGATCTCAATGTTCCAGCACCCGCACCTCCAGCTGCAACAGCAAAGGAGTCAAAGAGGCGTGCTGGCAGCAGCATGAGCTCACTTCTGCAGAGCCGCAGTGAATCAGCTGTGGTAGAGCGCAAACAAGCAGCTCCTATATCCCCTATCCCTGACATTGACAAGGATGACAAGTCTGACCCCTTGGCTGCATCAGACTATGTTGGTGATATCATCACCTACTACAGGAGGATTGAGCCTTTGTACCGAGTTGCTCCTGACTACATGAGCAGACAGGTGTGTTGTCAAATGTCAACTAACATGGGCCCTCCATCAGCAAAGAATGGACATGCAGTGCTTTCAAGCTCAAACACTGAGTATCTCTGTTGTGCTTGTCTCTGTAGGTGGACATCAATGACAAGATGAGGGCCATCCTTGTTGACTGGCTGGTGGAGGTGCACCTCAAGTTCAAGGTCAGCTTCTGGTCCAGCAATGACACCAAATCTGTGGCTAGTGTTGATTCTGCTGATACAATGACAATCCTTCTGCCGCTACATATGCTGCTATGAACTGACAAACCTCATTTGCCTATGCAGCTCATGCCAGAGACATTGTTTCTGACCATGAATGTCATTGACCGCTTTCTGGAGCAGAAGCCGATGACACGGAAGAATCTGCAGCTGGTATGCACTTCTGCTTTCAGTCACTGCAACCTCTCATGTGCTTCATTGCCATTGCGTGAGCCCTCTAGGTGTACTTTGTTGCTGCTTCAGATTCAGCTCAGACTGAGTGTTTCTGACTATAATTCCAACTATGCTTGCGGTAAGTGTACAAGCCTTGAACTAAGATAGCTGTCACTGTCTGCAGGTTGGTGTCACTGCAATGTTGATTGCCTCCAAGTACGAGGAGATCTGGGCGCCTGAAGTCAGAGATTTTGTCTACATCAGTGACAAGGCCTACACCCGTGAGCAGATCCTGAACATGGAGAAGGTCATGCTCAACACTCTGCGCTTCAACCTCACAGTCCCCACCCCCTTCAACTTTCTGTCACGCTTCCTGAAGGCTGCTGATGTCAGTAACAACAAGGAGGTCTGCACATACGCTACCTACCTAGTGGAGCTGTCCATGCCAGAGTACTCAATGCTAAAGTACTCACACTCCATGACAGCAGCAGCTGCAGTGTATGTTGCCAACAAAGCTTTCCAGAAGTCTCAAGCATACCCATATGCTCTGCGCAAGCACTCTGGATTTGATGAGACTAGCATCAGGCCTTGCGCCTTGGCTCTGACCAATCTGCACAAGAAGGCTGAGAAGAATACCTTGGTGGCGGTGTACAAGAAATACTGCAACGCAAAGTACCATGAAGTGGCCAAGGTGGTCAAGCCTGTCGACCTTGTATCTGATGTGCTGGACCTCACTGAGTAGTTGCGGCATGATTTATCCATTTTGTTGGCTGTTGACCTTGTCAGTTGTTTCCCATTCTGTTTGTTCTGTGCTGCTTTGTCAGTTGTTGTTCACAGCTAGCCTTTGGCTAGCAGCAATGAATCAGTGTGAACTCTTCCTTGGACTGATTCTCATATGTGTACATTGAAAATGCTAGGTCAAGATGGAAAACAAATCATGAGCATCTAGGCTGCCCTTTGGCATTTCTGCCTAGTGCAATTGCTGGTTGTATGAGTATGCCATTGCTGCTCTTCTGCCATAAATGAATCAGGAGTGCCTGTTGACTCTGTTGCAACCAACAGTTAATTTCGTTCAGGCTGTTATGTGTCATGCAAAACCATGTAGTTCCCTGAAAGAAATGTATATCAAAAAGCAACTTCAACGTAGGTCGTTCTGACATCCTGTTCAGGTTGCATGCGCTGCATGCTGCTGCCGTTCAAAGAAGAACGTCGTTGACCGCAACACCATTTACAGTACATACCTATTGACTTCTCAGACTTAGGCAGCAACGAGTGTTTCTACGTCGTTGCGAACGTACTCTGAACCGCCGCCCGGAGGTTGCTTTGTCGAAAAAGCATGCTCGGAAGACATGTTGTGGTGCAAAGTCAAAAAGTCTGTGCGCGTTTGCGGCATGTTCAGGGCAGCAATGCGGTAGGTACAGTAAAACCAGCATTTGGCTGGTCTGAAAAAAGACGTGTTGTCGCTCACTTTTCTGACAGGCTGCCATTCACATCACTGCCTAAGCATATGACCTGTGGCAGGTTGCAGCTCATCAATCTGAGCATACGTTTAACCCAAGTCAGCAGCCGTCGACCTACACAATCACACAATGTGCTTCGACAGCGGCGCAAAGTCTCAGATTTGACCCCACAGCAGGACCTAGACTAGACATTGACGCTCCCCTGCCTCGATTTGTGCCTCAGGTTGGATCATCAGAGCAGACTCGGATCATACGGCAGCCTGTTGCTATTCAGCAGGCAATAGATGAAGTAAAGGTGACACTGTGCACAGGGCAGCGCTGTTTTGTACAGCATAGTCAAGCAGGCAGAATTCAAAGGGTAGAAATACGGCTTTGGTTCGCAGGCAAATGCCAGGGCCAAGTTTGATGAGACAATAGAGATTGCGATCAACCTCGGGACCAATCCGAAAAGGGGCGATCAAGCAGTTCGTGGCACAGCTATGTTGCCTCATGGCACTGGCAAGTCCTTGCGAGTTGCTGCTTTTGCAGAGGGAGAGGATGCCATCGCAGCAACTGCAGCTGGTGAGACATTGTGCATCTAGCTGTAATGTATCTCCATTTCCGTTGGGGCTGGTCTGCTGGTCACAGCCCCAAGGAAACTGGCCATGAAACGAGTGGGTAGCCTGACCTAAGCACAATGCACGCTGCAATGTATGCATGTCTCAGCCAGCTTTTGCGCTGTTACAAAAAGCCTACACAATGAGACGCTGCACCTGTCATAACATCGAATCTGGTCTATGCCAAAATTGGCAGATGCTGATTTTCACAGTGTAAGCAGGGCATCATGCAACTGTCATGTGCAGGCGCTGATGTTGTTGGAGGAGAGGAGCTGGTGCAGCAAATACAAGAATCTGGCAGCAGCAGTTTAGACTTTGATAAAGCTGTGGCTGTGCCTGCCATGATGCCAAAGCTGAGCAAGATTGCAAGGATCCTTGGACCAAGAGGTTTAATGCCCAACCCAAAGCTTGGCACCCTTTCCACAGACATCAAAGAGGCCATTAGGCTGCTCAAAACAGGCAAAGTGGAGTTTAGGGCTGACAAAGGAGCTGTCTTGCATGCCGGTTGTGGCAAAGTGAGCTTCAGCCCTGACAAGCTACTAAGCAATGTTGGCGCGCTGTGTTCAGCACTTCTTGATGCTCGGCCAAAAGGTGTCAAAGGCAGTGGTGCTTCAGGGTACTTGTTGAAGGCAGCATTGACCAGCACAATGGGTGTCAGTGTGCCTGTCTCAGTTCCCAGTCTTGTCCAAGCAAGTCAGGCTTACAGAGCTAGCCGCAAATAGCACTTACTAGTTGTTAGATGTTGACATCATGCTTCATGTGTACAATACATGCCATTTGTATCTTGCCTCCGAGAAGCTTCGTGCATAAGCCTTACAGGCTGCCCACACTGTGACATCAGGTTTGTCCTTCAATGGACCAGTGGTAGCACTGGAATGCAAAATTCCAAACACCAGCAGCTGTAATCAGTGAATTACAAGCATTGTATGTCCATGTGCTGACAGACATTTGTAGCAGCCATGATGCACTGACTGAGAGGACTATGCCAACTGCCATCTGGATGGTGCAGCCTCTAAATGCAGGCCTATCAAGTGGCACAAACTTTGCGCAGTTTGTCTACCACACACAACTCAAAACTTTAATGGAAAACAATGTGGTCCACGTATAGACCTCTAAGCACTGGCATGTGATGCTGCCATGTGTTTTGCAAGATCACCCAGGCCCCTGTTTGGGGCCGCCTGGGCAAATTTGCCATTCAGGTCGCCCTTGGCATGCAACTGTTCCGCATTCTTCCTCACCCTCAGCGGGAAGCGACCCCCAAGTCCTAGACTCACACCTGGGCCCTTGCCAACTGGGGAAGTCTGCTTTTTGACCCCAGCACTAGGACTGCCTTTGCCCTTCCTGCTTGACGCACTAATGCCCATTGATTCCTTTGCAATGCTGGTCTTTGAGGCTTCCCTCTCCAGCGCGTTCTCACTGGGAAACTTCCCTGCTGTTCCAGGCACACATACACTGCCCTTGCTGCATGACACCCCAGTGCATGAGACCGCCTTGGAGCTGCTGCGAATGCTGCTTGGGGTAGTAACAGCAGCTGGGGTTTTGGCTCTGGCCTTGATTCTGGCTGTGTGCAGCTTTTCTGCCTGCAGCTGTTTGTCTTTGAGCTGACGCTGCTGCTGCTGCCGCTGACTTCTGCGAGCAACTTGAATGTGAGGCTGAGCATGAGTCTGACTGCTCTTGCTCACAGGCCTTACTGACTTGCTGCTGGCCCTTGCATGCTCCACTTCTTCACATGCTGCAACAAGCACATCACATGTTTCACAGGCTGCCTTTCAGGCACATCCGAGATATGAATGTCATTTGCTCCTCAGCCATCAGTTGTGCATGAGCATCATAAGCAGCATACGCATCACAAGCATGTTCCTTGATGTGCTTCGCACATTCACAATTGTCAGGATGAGACTACAATTTCAACAGTGTTACTATGCCAACTAACACAGGATGTTGCCTTGCTAGGAGCATGTCATCAAGGATGCACTGATTTGTGGTACATTTGCAGAACATCAGAGTGCTCAAATGCTCGTTATGTGAGCCACATCTGCAATTGTAAGCTCTTGGCAGCACCAATGTATGATTGTACTAGCATGCAAGTGATCAGTTCTTTTGCCCAGTCCTTGGCAACTGTCTCAGTACGAAAAATCCTATCAGCATACAGTAGCTTTTGGGACATACTAAAAGGGCGCCAACAGCACACAACAGCTGCAATTTGACAGCGCAGCCGGTGATGTGTGATCAGAACATAAGCATCAAGTGCATACCGTTGCTTTCAGCAGGTTGGCACCTCAGCATGCCTTGGCACTCTGACTCTACCTCTGCCATACACTCAGCATCACTTTGGCACTCAGCTGCACTGTGCTCGGCCCCTACGCCCTCAGCAACAACGCACTCAACTATGTTGAACTTGTCTGTACCATGCCGTGCCATGCGCTGAGTCATCGCCTTGCTTGCATTCTTTGCGTCTTCTTCTTCGGCAGCATTACTAAAATACACGCTGACTGTGCAGTCTGACTCAGCGCGGGATCTGGATGCTGTGGCTCCGTCAGGGGTGGGGATTGGGCTGGGCGACTCAACAATGCCTCTCTGAGCACTGAGCAGCAGAGGCGATGCCAGCTGAGCTGCTGAGGCTTCCGCCAGTACGGCCTGCTGGGCACGCTGTTCCTGGTCAGCTTTTGAAAAGACATACGCTGTGAAGCTCCTGCCACTGCCTGCAATTCAACACCGCATATGATATTGCTGGTACACTCTCCCGGCTTGGCTGCCAACGCAGAGTCAAATGATACTGCTGTACTTTTGGTAGGCATCAGTTCAGGAATCAATTTACTATCATTCAGCCAGCTTAAGCAAACTGCAGGGCTCTATATTGCAGCTGTTTGGCTGACCTCATGATGACTCTGGCTACAAACATAACATGTCGCAGTCCTCATTGAGCACATCACATCACAGCACTGACTGCTCGCCAAAGATGTGTGCAGGATCCCATGCAGTATCACATGTAGAATCACTGCTTGATCAGTCCAGCTCAGAAGTAAATGCCTTGTCACATGATACTTAGTTGCGGTTTGCATAGCAGCTCAGCAGCATGTGTGTATGGCAGCCCCATGGGGCACAACCCTGAAGACATGTGTACATATAGATACATGTATATAAATATACATGTGTACATATAAATACATGTATATAAACATACATGTAAATACACACACACATAAGCATATACATGTATATATGTGTATATGTATACACACATATATATACGTGTACATGTACACAGAGTGTACCCCATCTTTTGAAGACAAGACGCCATGAGATGTTAGTCAAACAGCGTTTGTGAAGGCAAGAGCTGCATTTGGCACGGGAGCATGCAAGGATCTTTTCAGTCACTTGCTGGACAGGCAGGGCGAGTTGGCAGCAGTTATGAGAGTGGGGACCTGCTTGACTTGGAGACAGGCAAAGCAGCTACAAGTTATACGCCTGGCAGGCAGCCAAGTTCACAGCAACTGTGAGAGTGAGTGAACCTATCTGACTTGAGGACAAATCAGGAGACCACAAATTACACACCTGACAGGCAGCAGGTCTAGTTTCAATGATGTTGCATTACGTGATTGTCAAAACTGCCGTATTAGGAGGCATTACAGGGATGCACAAGACAGGCTGCTCTGGAGAGACAAGACTTGTCCTGCACGTACCTAGCTCATCACGAGCTGGGAAGCGCTAAACTACTATTATTATTATTATTATTATTATTATTATTATTAAAGGCAGCTGATCAGATCGCACAGCGCAGACCAAGAGCGCCATCATCCTTGATTCTCTTTCTATCAGGGCTGCAGCGCCAATTTGGATGTGCCCAAAGCTGTCGCTGATGTGCAGACAGGCAATGAGGCTACAGGTGTAGGAACCGTGTGAGAGGTGAGTGGTGGATCAAGGCATTTACAACACATCCCTACAAAATATACAGGGTCAAAGCCACCTAGATCAGCAGAATGAAGATAGACGGCAGGAGGTGCACCTGACATAGAGACTGGGAAGGAGGCGACCAGGTGGAGAAGGCCAAAGCCCAGATCCTCCATCACCTCTGCTGGCTGCGCCTGTCTCATCGCCCTTTGCACCACTGCCACCGCCTGCGCACATGCACTGGATGAAGAGGCTTGTGAAACATGACGATGAATGTTCACTCAGGCTGGATCAAGGGCTGTATGACATGATGATGGAACAGAAGAAAGGGATTCAGCCAAGGCTGGCTCTTTCTCTACTTCTCCCAGCCTTGCCTGTGTCATTGCCATCTGCCTGTGTACACATGCTGAATCAAGGTTTAGTACATGGTAATTCATTCAGAGCCAGGCTGGGTTTTCCTCTATTTCTCCCGTTTTTGCCTGTTGCATTTCCATCTGCCTGTAGGCATATACTGGATCAAGGCTGTATATGGAAACCTTCAGGAAGATGGCAGACTCTGGCCACAGACCAGCACCGCTGCCAGTTCTGTATGTCTCATTGCCCTCTACACAATTGCAGGTGCCTGCAACATCCATCAAACTCAACTACCATTAGCTAAATGCCGGTAAGGGAGTCATGTACAACCTTGCAGGTCTGCCCAAGGATCCTGCAAGACAGCTTGCATCAACCAGATCAATGGCGTGTCAGATATGTTGGTGCGTGAAGATGAGGGCAATCCGAGGGGATGACTGCCACTCGCTCAGGCGCAAGCTGTTTTACTGAATGCTGCTCTTGGCAGATTTGCACACACAACATGCATGAGACCCTCGTAAGGAATTTCAGCCTGAGGAGTCTGGCCGTGCAATCATTGAACATTGACTTCACCCATGTGGGTCAGCTGGCAAGAATGCACATTACATGGTTTAGCTGCAGAAGCAGTCTGAGTTGACTACCTTGAGGGTCTTGGATGCAGCAAACAGGCAGCCGAAGGCACACTTGGCATCAATGGGTACTCCCTCCCAGAAGGAGTAGGCATGCGTTGCTGGGTCCAGGCTCCTGATCTGCAGCAAGAGACAAGGACTGGGTCAGACACAAAGCAATCACTTGACATTGCGCTACAACAGCAGGTGGGCGGCAATGGGTCAGCTTTCCAACATGACTTGTTGGGTCCAAGCTACTGATCTGCAGCAAAGGACAAGGCTGTGGTGAAAGCTGGTCTCTTTGGTGAGAGCTGGTCTCTTTGGTGAGAGATGGCCTCCTTGGAGAGACATGCAATGATAGGATACTGTGCCTAGGCAGAGAACAGGCAGCAATGACTACGCTGCCAGCTGGAACAATATTCTCTAGAAAGAGCAAACAAGGGTTTTGTGGGTCTAGGCTTTAGATCTGCAACACCAAGAACACACTGATGCAAGGCAGCAAGGAGCGTGTTTGCCCAAATGTGAACTCTCGCGCAGAAGGACTAGGCATGGGTTGCTGGATTTAGGCTAAAAACCGAAGCATCTAAAGGGTGTCTTGCCCCCCCAGGGCTGGGGTTGACAAGGGGAATGACACAGGGGGTGAGGATGGGCATGGCAGAAGGAAAGGGAGTGTGAGTAGGGAAGGATGCTGCTGCCAAGGGCAGCTGCTGGACCAAAGGGTGCATGAGACATGGCCTGTCCCTGGTTGAGACATCACACACATCTTGCTGTCCCCATCTTGGCATTCTTCTCCTTGTGAAACGATCAGCATGCACTTGAGTCAAGGGACAGAGAGCATGCTTGATTGGGGAGTAGTGTGCAATACAGCAACAAGGAAATCATCGGCCAAAGTTCACCTCAAGCGCAAACAAGCTGCAAATCCAGCCACAAAGCAGAATCTCACCTTTTCTATGGCAGAGCATTGGACTTCAGGCACAGCCAGATCCTTGCCGGCAAGGCCTCGTGAGAATAGAGCAGCGGCAGACTGCCGTAAGAAAGCATCTGCTTTGCTGCATTTGATCTGGTCAATCTCTATACCAAAGCCAGAGGCTACCCCAGGGCTGATCAAAGCATGCAGCAGCGGCCTGCACAAGCAGCCACACCGGATTTGTGTCAGGCATCAGAAGGCAGGATGTAACCGCTCAGTTGCACCTAGGCACTGTTGATCCAGGTCAACTGTGCAGATCTGAGCTCACTGTCAAGCTGATTTGAGCACGCAGGGTGTGCCAAGTGACTTTCGGGTCAGGCCTGATCTTCTCGCTATATTTGTCTACAGGAGCAGTGTTGATGCAAAGGTGTGCACAGGTCTGGCTCCAGCCCTTGTGTACGCATGATGCCTTAAGGGTTTGTACACACCAAGCTGCAAGGGACATGCACTGCCTGGTATATGCATATTGTCTCTTGGTGTGTATTGCAGCTTGACGCAAAGGCACATGTGGCCACGGTGATGTGAAAGCTTCCTTGCAGACAAACTGCCAGCCAGTTACATTTCCTGAGTGGCACATACAACATGGTACTATAGAGATGCAGCACGTGCTTGCACCATTGAGTTTTCGCATGTTCAAGTGCATTATACACGCCATTGCAACACCTTTTCAGCAGTGGTTGTCAGTACACATGGGCAGACAAACGCATGCCAGGTTTTTGAAAAAAATATTTGGGACAAGTAAGGACTGCCTCAAGGGCAGTGACACTGGCATTACTGGCTCACAGGATGCAGCAAGCTCAAGCAGGGCTGTATTTACAAAATGGATTGACACAGCACTGGTGCATACAGCAGTGCAAAAGAGTTCTGACCTGCCTAGACCTGCTCCAATGTCCACAAGCCTGCTTGTCTGATCTAGTCCGCAGCTCTTGGTCAAGCTGTGAAGCACCTTCTGCATGCCTGTACGTGTGAGAGACCCGTACAAGCCCTCAATGCCTTCGCCTCCTCCCAGCTTGTTCTGTATCAGGAGAAACGTGCTCAATCGCCAGTACTGCCTCCGAGCCTGCAGAGCTCGCAGTGAGGAAGTCATCTGCTTATAGAAACGTGCAGATGCAGTGCCTTGCCTCTGCTGACTGCATGATGTAATACAGAGCCTTCACGCGAGCCTCCGCTTCCAACTTCTTTGCTGCAGACATGGTTGTCTTCGATCTGTGGCTGGGGTATGAGCAGATTCGTCCGTGATAGCTTCGGGCGACCAACGGCGCGGGTGGACAGACAACCGTGCACGGACAACACAAGTGTTCGCCGCTGTCCTGTTCCGGTCAACCTCTTCGTTGCAGACTCAGATTTGACCCAGCTCCACTGCACTGGCGGGAGCGACAGCTGCTAATTTGTAATTTTGTCACTTACTAAGCTACTGCAAAATTGACCAGCCAACATCGAGCCTACACATCCGCTTTGCGTTGCAGGACTCGTTTACATTGTGGCTCCTATTCATATACCTATTCTACACAAAGCACGTTAGTACAATTAAATCTTCAAATTTTCTAGCTATATGTGTGGTTGCATCGACGTTCTGCGGGCACCAGGGCAAAGTGCCAGCGACAGGTCTACATGTTCATTCAATGACGTATCATGCTTTCTTGAAGAAAGCATGCAAGGTACCACTAGCTTGCCGTGGTTTCTGTTTCGCTCTCAGAAGACCAGTCAGCACAGGTCGGCTGTGCTGCCGCTGCATAGCATGCTCCTGCTCTTGCAAGCGCATAGCAAGCTTGAAGTCAGACAGTTCAGTGCCGTCTACCTGCAGGACCGCATCTCTCACAGCATCACTATTACCGGACTGTGTGCATGCCCCAAGCTGATGGTAATCCTCGGCAAATGACGGAGCTTTCATGCCTGCTATCTGCTCAGACATCTGCATCTGTCCCAGCCCACTCTGATGTGCACGCAGCTCATTGTGTTGATTGGAATCTGTGCAGCTGCGGCCCAGTGCCTTCCCAGCGCCTTCAGCTGGGAGCAGCCTTACACCACGCGTGGCTGGAGCTGTGATTGGTGTCTGACCATGCGAGACCTGGGGCTGTTGCTGACGCTGATGCTGGAGCTGATGCAGTGCCTGCCCTGCAAGCTGTCTGCTGTTGCCTTCAACTGCAGGCACTGACTGGCAGCTGCCGGCTTCCATTTCTGAGGCAACTCTGCAGCTTTGTCGCATCAAGCTTGGATTCAGCTCATCTGGTGGCCTGTGATGCCGATGAAGCACCATTGCAGATGCACTCTGGAACTCTGAAGGTAGCACAGCAGAGACTTGCTGCTGCCGCTGCTGGGCAGGCTGCTCAGTTGCAGCTGAGCTGGTGAGTAACCTTGGCTGCTGTATCTGCTGCTGGTGGTGAGGAAGCTGTGGCTGCTGCTGCCACTGCTGTTGCTGCTCACCAAGCTGCTGAACATGCAAGTTGCCTGCCGGCTGCTGCTGCTGCTGCTGCAACTGTTGCTGCTGCTGTTGGTGGTGATGGCGGTGATGCACATGTGATAACTGTGCAGGCTGCTGCTGGCCATTGACTACATTGAGGTGGGGATCTTGCTGCTGACATTGCACAGCTTCAGGTGGCCATGGGCCTGGCAGCGATGATGTCTGCTGTGGCGCACGTAAGTTGACTTGCTGAAAGGCACTGCTTGCAGCTGCCTTGGATTTATTGCCTGCGCCGTGAACCACCCATGCACCCTCTTCTTCAGGCTCCCCATGAAACCAGTCTTCTTCTTCTTGCTGCCAGTCCAGAGCATCCAGCTGGTCAGATGGCATGCATGCTGAGGGTTGCCCTCTGCCCTCCTCCCTGAGAGCCCTTTCAATGCTCTTGCTGATGCAGGCAGCTACTGGCTGAGCCCCATAGTTGCGCCTTTGGTTCAGAGACTTCAATGCTGCTGACTGACTGTCCTGAGAACCTGAAACACAAGCAGGACTCGTGAAATCCTGATGACGGGAACTGAAGCATCATTTATAACACATGGCACACCATTTACATCTTGACTGTATGTACATGCTGCCTGGTTTGCAGCAGCTAACAGACAATGAGTTGTGTTTCACTTTGCCTCAGTTTTTTGTGCAGCATGTACACAGTGTATGCAGCCTAAACCCTGTAACCCTTTAGGTTGGCAAGCCAGAAGTGAGTCACCAAATTTGCTGGTCTGGACACACAGCGAAATGCAACCTGTGCCCACATGTAAGTAATGAGCAATACCAAAACTTGATTTCAGGCAGCGAGCAGGAATCCCAACAGATTAGGAGCAGTCCAAGACATACAGATATCGAGTGGCATGCAAAACACATGTGCCTTGGACATATTGTCACAACTCCGCAATATGCATTTTCAGCAGGCACACCCCCTTTTCGGACTCACGCCCAATGACTGACTTGGCATATGGCTAAACCAAACCATTCTAGCTTGTAGCACACAGTCACATGAAAGGCGTCAGATTTGGCATGTAGCTGAACATGATTAGTCTGATCAGCACTGAGCCGTGTATAGCGCATCAGCAATAAGCAACAGCAATTGTGGTTTGCTGCAAAACACCAAAAATGAAAAATGTATGCATCTCACCGTTGAGAGGCAGGGAGGCTGCAGCGGGACTGTCCAACTTCTGCTTCTTGGTCTGTGGTCCCAGCAGCTTGGCAAAGGCAGGACTCCAGCCAGCCTTGCCGCCTGCAAAAACGCCAGGTGTGATGTGAAACGGCGCTGACATACGCAGGTTCCATGCACTGCAACCAGCTGTGAAGAGTGTGTGTCTCCAGCTGATGCGCACTCTTCGGTGGAGCAGTCACTTAACTTGATGGATGGTGATGGCAAGAGGCATGACCGATGCAAGCAACAGCCAGGTCAACCTGCAAGGGCTGGCAAAAGCATGGTTGATGGTGCATGTCGCTGGACCCAACCAGCAGTGGCGCTCAGGCAATGCTGAAAGAAGGATGTATGGGATCAGCGTGGTGGGGCAGTACGCCGGAGGGAAGAAGAAGGGATGGAGCAGGGGTGAGCCAAACAGCGCGGGTGTGCCATGTGAACGAGCACAAAAATAGCGAGGGAGATGTGAGACAGGAAAGTGGAGGAGAAGAAGAAGAAGATGGAAGGGAGTAATGTAAACAGGGGCAGGGCAAAAGAGAGGCAGACGATGGGAGATGATGCACATGATTTGTGTGTAAAGAACAATGAATGGGTAGCAGAAATGAACCACCCACCAGCAGACGCCCCTTTTGCCCCTACAAAGTTGGTCACGCCAACATTGAGCAGAGTCAGCTGAAATGGCTCTGAGATGTTTTTCTTCAGCAGATTCATCAGTGTCGTCCCCAGCAGGCTGACTTGGGATGGGTTATCCAGCTGGGGATTAAGCAGGGGAGTTGGCATGGGGCAGGAAGAAGAGGACCTGCCCCAGCCGGACCCCCTATGCCGCCATTTGAGGGTGAGCGTGCTTGCATGCCTTCCAGTCTCCTGTGAATAAACACAACATTGCGGCCTCACATTGCATACGTATGCTGTTTTTTATATGCATGTATCCTACTCTACATGCAGTGTTAACTCCAATTCCTACCTGATGTGGCATAGAACACTTCCGAAACGACAAAACCGGGGATACACCACATATTCCCCAGCTCTATGCCAAGCGTATATCACAGCTTTTCCTGTGAATGCACCATCCATGTATGCCATACATGACGCCAGTGCAACTATGCAAAGACGCAACGTTGTTGGTGCAATGTGCAATGGCATTTGGCAAATGGAAGACTTATGTGCCAGAGCAGATTATACAACAGCTGTTGTCACACAAAGCTGCAGGGATTCTGAGGTCAAACAGCGCAAACACTGGCAACGCACATGACCTGATTAGTGCTGGCAAGTTGACCAAACTGTGTTTGGCACCATCTGCATGCTGAAAACGGCAGTACCAGCGGCATACCTGGTAGTCTTCGGCCATGCGTGCCAGCAGGTCAGGAGCCAGCACCTTGATGACATGTTCAGCAGCATGCAGGGACGAGCAGTCCTTGAAAGAGTCCTCTACAGTGATGGACTTGGGTGGACCCTTGTCTTGCACTGGAGAAGGGTCCTGCATAATAGTAAGAGTGAAAATGACAACAACAAACAAATAGCAAGATTTGGATGACAATGATGATAACAAAGATGATGATGATGATGATAATAACAACAGGTGTGCTAGCCGCTGCTAGATACCTGCCAGGTGTATGAACATGGACCATGCGTGCGCAAAT
>JAABUO010003082.1_pt1 | contig 20026 bp, 17 predicted proteins | sample 5559291 | NCBI WGS metagenome assembly JAABUO01 (sample SAMN10711878, study PRJNA513372) | rock metagenome | isolation source: Antarctica rocks | place: Antarctica: Victoria Land, Finger Mt sud
CCTTGATCGTGGCATTGTCGTTGTCGAAGGGGACGACGCATTGATACTGGAGAAAGCCGCGCGCGCCGTACATCCGATTCCAGTCCTTGATCGCGTCGAGCGGGTAAAAGAACGGATCGTAGGGAATGACATGCCGCACGGATTTCGCGCGCTGCCGATGATAATATGCCGTATTGAACGCCTTGACCGTCCAGGTGTTGAGGAGCGCGCCGGGCAGGTCCACCGGGAGACCAATCGAGGATTTATGCGGCGGGGGCCGATCCGCCAACTCCGGTGACGTGTTGTGATTGCCGCGAATGAAATGACCGCGCACATATCCCTTTCCTCCGAAGAGGCAATCGGCCCACGACATCGTGTATTCGTAGGCGGCGTCCGACGCGGCGGTGAGGGCGAGGAATTCGTCGAGCGAGTCGAAGCGGATCTGCTCTTCGTCTATATAGGCGTTCGTGATCGGCTTCAGGTGAATTTCCGCCCAGGTAATTAACCCGGTCAAACCCAGCCCGCCAATTGTCGCGCGATAGAGATCCGCGTGTGTATCGGGTGAGCAAAGCAGCCGTTCGCCCGATGAGCGGACGAGTTCGAACCGGGTGACGTGCCGACCGAATGTTCCGGCGCGGTGGTGATTCTTGCCGTGGATGTCGTTCGCGATCGCGCCACCGACGGAGACGTACTTGGTGCCGGGGGAGACGGGCAGGAACCACCCGCGTGGGACGAACCGATCGAGGATGTCCGCGAGCAGGATGCCCGCCTCGCATTGCAGCAGCCCTGTCTCGGCGTCGAAGGCGATAAACCGCCGTAGCCCCGTCACATCGAGCGCGATGCCGCCCGCGTTCAGGCAACTATCGCCGTAACTCCGACCGTACGCGTACGGCAGCACGCTCGCCGGGAGCGACGCCAGATCGGGCAGCGCATCCCGCCACTGGATCGGCACAATCACGCGCGGCACGACTGTCGGATACCGCCCCCAGGATTCGTACCGCGTCCGCGCCGCCATGCATCCCTTTCTGCCATCTCAACCCGCGCTGCCGCATTCGTTTACGGCGACTCACTATAGGGGCCATCCTTCCCGCCCGTCAAACGAAACCGGAGAGAACGGCAAAGACGCAAAGGACGCAGAGAACGCAAAGAGGGAGAAAGATAGTCGGGGAATGCATCCGTCTATTTTCTTCTCGCTTCTTTGCGTCCTTTGCGCTCTCTGCGATTCTCCCCGGTTTCATCCCGCGATGCCGCACCAGCGGAGGATGGTGAGGGCGTCCACACGCATCGCCTGGCGAATTTCTCCTTCCAGCACGAACTCGTCCGTATAATGGGCGAGGGCGACATTGCCCGGCCCGAAGAGGACGGCGGGAACATGGGCAATCTCGGTGAAGAAGCGCATGTCGGAACCCCACGCGACGCCTTCGACGCCCGGCTCGTGCCCCATCGTGTCCACGAACGCATCGTGGAGAGTGCGGACGAGCGGATGGTCCGCCGCGATCTCCGCTGTGCCGAACTGCGCGCCATACCACTCCAACTCAGGCGGGTGGTCGCGGAGCCACGGATTCGCCTGTGTGGCGTCGGCCAGCGTGCGTTCGAAACTGGCCTGCACCCCCTCCATATCCTCGCCGGGAAGGATACCGAACCGCCCCTCCGCCACCAACGTCTCCGGCACGGAAGAGGGCCAGTTGCCGGCTTCGAGCCGCCCGACATTGAAGGGAAATTTGTTCGGCAGATGATCGTAGAGGGGATGATGGACCGTCCGGTTCCGCTCCGCTTCGAGCGCGAGCAGTGCGGCATGGAGTGGGTACCAGTGTTCGAGCGCGCTCTCACCCTCGTACCGCAGCGCAGCGTGCGCCGAGCGGCCATGCACCGTGATGCGGAACATCAGGCAACCGCCCCCGGCGGGCGTGATGTTCAGTTGTGTCGGCTCCGCGATCAGGACGCCGTCCGCGACATGACCGCGCAGGACTGCCGCGAGCGTCCCCGCCCCGCCGCTCTCCTCCGCGATCACGGACTGCACCATCACATCGCCCCGGAGGCGTACGCCCGCCGCCCGAATCGCCCGGATCGCCCCGATCCCCGCGATCAGCCCGCCCTTCATGTCGGTCGAGCCGCGACCATAGATGCGGCCGTCTACCCGCGTTGCGCTGAAGGGTGGGTACGTCCAAGCCGTCTCATCACCAGCGGGCACGACATCTATATGCCCATTGATGGCGATGGAGCGACCGCCACCCGTGCCCTTGAGGATACCGACGACGTTCGGGCGACCGACGAACGGCGGCTCCTCCGCGACATACTCGGGGTACCCGGCATCGTGGAAGTCTTCGTGTCGCGGTTCCCACATGTCCACATCCATACCCGTCGCGCGGAGCATCTCGGCCATTAGGTCTTGCACGCGCCCCTCATAGCCCGTGATGCTTTGGCGCTGCACGGCGGCCTGAATGCGGGCGACGGTCGGCTCGAACTCCGCTTCGACCGCTGCCAACACGCGCTGCTCGACTGCGGAATGCGACATCGTACCTCCTTGTCTGAGCGACGGTTCGACACACAAACCGGCGGGAGTAATCTACTCCCGCCGGTCCACCGATTGCACGCTGTTCACGCGCGGAGATGACGCGGAATTAGGGCTGGCAATTGCCCCGTGAATCTGCCTCGCAGAGCACGCCGTTCGGGCCGCGTGTGTACGTATCCAGACTACCGCCGCGCACATCGTAGACGATCGGGTTGCCGTTTTGGTCAATACCGACAATCGGCCCTGCCGCCGTGTAGCCGCAGAAGCCGCCACCGCAGAAGTTGCCAGGAGCAAAACCGCCGACATTCTGGAAGAACTGACCATTGTTCACGAAAAACGGTTGGCCATTGACGAACACGACTGGCTGACCGTTCACGAATGTGACCGTCTGCCCGTTGATCGTCACGCCGCAGGAAGGATCGGTGCAGAAGTTGCCGCCGTTATTGATCGGATTGACAGCCGTCCCAGTATTCACGAAGCTGGGGCTCGACACGTAGACGATCGAGTTTCCACTCTGACCGGCGGGTTGTGTGACCAATCCGCCGCCATCCGCCGCGACCGGCGCGGCCAGGACGAGCATAAGGATCGCGAACAGCGTACCGGTGATACCGGTCGCAAACCAACGGCGCGCCTGACTAACTCTCATGAAGTCCTCCTACAAGTGTGACCAAACATCCACATTCGCGGATCGTTCTTTCAGTATAAACGATGGAACAACGTTTGCGGTTGCATAATTGCAAAAAAAGTGTTGCATCTTTGCGGTCTCTGGCAATTAGATCGAAGAACGATGTGCGAATACTGCGTTATGAGAGTCGCCGAGTCCGGCCAAAGGCGGCGTCGCGGATGCGTCCGAGTGGGCCGGATGCGGCGGCGGTCACTTTCCGCGCCGCGAACGTCGTCTCGACTGGGCGATGATCCGCATCGGCCGCGAAGGGCGAATCGGGCCCGACGGTCTGGAAAAGTTCTTCGGCGATCACCGCCTTTTCTGGTTCCGCGATCACATGGCGGATAAACTCGTCCACGGCGGGGTTGTAGCGTGGCAGTGAGTCGTAGTCGTCGAGGAGCGATTCGAAGAGGACGTATTTGCGATCGCCGATCCAGCCGCGCACAATCTGCATAAACGGCAGCAACAGGACGAGGCAGCCAAAGCCGAGCGATTGATAGACCGTCGTAGCGCGCGGCAGCAGCATGCCGACGAGGAGACCGCCGACGATCACCATCCCAACCCAGAGAAAGAAGCGGCGCGGCGCGACCGCCCATGTCCGCCGCCGCATCAAGGGAGCAAGGCGCAGATCGTACCGCGCGAGGGCGAGCATGCGGTATTCGCCCGGCGCGTCTTCCTCCGGCAGCACGAGCGCGAAACGCGACCACGGCGGGTAGTAGACGCGTGACAGCATCACGCCGATAAAGAGCAGCCATTCGCCTGTCAGAAGCGCCGGTTGCCGTAGAGCAATCGGCAGTGTGCCGAGGAATGCGACGACGAGGGCGGCGATAGTGAGCGGAATATTGCCGCGCAGGCTCGCGCGGAAGAACCAGCCGAGCGCCGCACGCGGTTTGGGGATGCGATATTCCTGCCCACGCTCGGTGAAGGTGACGGAGTAAGTCGCCGCGAGCAACCGCCCGAGGTCCTTGAGCGCGCCTCTGTCTCGCTCCCACCCGAGCGGCAATGCCTCGTGCGCGAGTATCCCCTCGATTCGGCGGCGCACAGTCGCGCTCTCCGGTGCGTCGCCGTACACTGGCGGCCCATCGAGCGGCAGTGTGAGGAGCGGTAGAGCGCTCTGTCCGTCGCGGTAGACGGTAAGCGTCGGTGCGGTGTTGGGCGGCGCGGCGGTTGCGGTCATGCGGAGCGCGGTCCTTCCCACGAAAAAGCGTGACCCGCGCCGGGCCACGCTCGCATTGTACCGCGCGGATTGCGCCGCGTCAGGATCAGGCGTGTACTTCGGAGCCGTCCAGGCCGACGAACGTCACCTGATCGAGTAGATGATCGAGGCGCGCCGGATCACGGACAACCTGTATCGCGCGCATCTTCGTCTCGACTGGCATCTGAAGTGTGTACTGCGTGCCTTTTAACGTGACGGACGACGGCAACGTGCCGCTCTCTTCCGCCTTCACTGCGACTGCCTGCTTGAGGTCCTCAAAAGTTGCGTTCGCCATAGTGCCGCCTCCTTTGCCATGAACACTGCACGTCACACAAAGGGACTATGCAGAGCGCATGCCACGGTATGTATGAATGTACGGGAAATGTAGTGAGCGCGAACGGAGGGCTATTCGCGGGTGCGCAGGAAGGCTTCGCTCGTCCAGTCGAAGACATCGGCGACCTGTCGCGCCTTCCATGCGTTCAACAGGGGCAAGGTATCGGGGGCGAACCAGCCGATTTCGGCGATCTCCTCCGCTTGCAGCGTGAGTGTGCCGCCAGTGACGACGCCATTGAAGATGAAGACGAGGATGCGGCGGGGCCGGTTGAAGTAGACGCCGATCAGCCCGCGCGGCGCGACAGTCAGACCAATTTCCTCTTTCGCCTCGCGGATGGCGGTCTCTTCGGGGGATTCGCCCGCTTCCGCGCCGCCGCCGACGAAATCCCACACCCGGTCGCCGTATGCCTGATGGATGAGCAGGAGCCGCCCCGCGTCGTCGCGCAGTGCGAATCCGGCGGCCATCACGTACGGGGTGCTCATCGGGTCGCCTGGTCGGTGTTCGTCGCGAGCAGCGCGTCAATCGCGGCGGTCGTCGGGATGCCGTGCGGACCGGGCGCGGTGATGCTGAGTGATGCCGCCGCACACGCGACGCGCGCCGCTATTTCCGGGTGCTCGCCGCGTGCCAGCCCCACCGCCCACGCCGCTGCGAAGACATCGCCCGCGCCCGTTTCGTCGCGCATCGGGACGGGAAAGGTCGGCACACGCACCGTCGCATCTCTCCGGAGAATATCCACGCCCAGCGGGCCGTCCGTGATCGCGCCCAGCCCATGCCGCGCGACGCGGCGGACGGCTGCCTCCGCCGCATCGCGCTCCTCAACGGAGATGATCATTGCGCTGAGACGATCCAGCAGGCGATGCGGCAATCTGAGGGTCTCCTGCCGGATGGGCGAGGGGAGCGTGCCCCACCGGCGCAGCCAGCCTTGCGGCGTCGCGATCGTCCATGCCCCCTCCCGATCCGCGCCGAGCGCTTCCGCCCACGCGTCCGGCGGCAGTTCGTCCGCAATCGGGCCGAGATGGAGGACTGTCGCGCGGCGCCACGCGGTCGGTAATGCATCCGGGAGGATTGGCCCGGCCCACGCATGGAGTGTCTGCTTCCGCCCAGCGGGTGTCGGAATATTCTCGAAGGTTGTCGTCGCGGTTGCGGGGACGATATGGATAGCGAACGACGTATCGAACGGCGCGAGCGCGGCGGCAATGGCGGTCGGATCGCCCGCCGTGAGGATGCCGACACGCATCCCCATGCGGGCAGCCGTCAGCGCACTGTAGAGCGCCGTCCCACCGGGCAGAAACGATCCGTCCGGCTGCACATCCAGCGCGCAATGCCCGACCACCACATACTCAGGCGTCATCGGCGCAGCCACGAAGAATGAATTGAGCCGCCAAGACGCTAAGGACGCCAAGAATGGGAAGAGGACGAAAAGAAATGCACACGTTCTTTTCCCCTCTTCTTTCCTTGGCGTTCTTGGCGTCTTGGCGGTTCAGTCTTCCGAGTTAGCGTGGGTAGATGACGATCTTGCGGGCCTCGCCCTCGCCCTGGCTCTCGGTGTAGACGGCCGGATGGTCGCGTAGCGCAAGGTGGATGACGCGGCGCTCATTCGGCGGCATCGCTTCGAGCGGCAGCGGGCGATGGCTCTGCGCGACGCGCTCCGCCATGCGATCCGCCAGCCCGAGCAGCGCTTCCTCGCGCCGTCGCTTGTAGCCGCCGACATCCACGACGACGCGATTGAAGCCACCGACCCGCTTGTTGACCAACAGTGTGACGAGGTACTGGAATTGCTGAAGTGTATCGCCGCGCCGCCCGATCAGCACGCCGAGATCGGTGCCGACGATGTCCACGCCGACGGTCGGTGGCTCGCCCGGCTCCATCTCAATCGGCGGGTCGAGCGGATGCACGGCGGCTTGCAGACCCATCAGGTCCACGAGGTCTTCGGTGATCTCCTGCGCGACAGCAAGGAGAGCGGCATTGTCCTCGACATTGCCCTGACCGTCTTCAACTTCCACCGTCTCGCGGCGATTGCCGGGCGGCGGAGCATCGGTGCGGACATTGCCAGCGGCAATGCCTGTCGGTGGGGCATCAGTGCGGACATTGCCGGATACCGTGCCCGCCGGTAGCGAGATGACGCGCACGAGCGCCTCATCCACGTCGTGGATCGTCGGGTCTTCGAGGATTTCGATCTCGACCTGATTGTAATTGAGATTCAACTGCTGCAAGGCGAGGCGCACGGCCTCATCCACCGAACTCGCGGCGATCTCAACGGCGCGCTGCGCGGGCTGCTCCCCGTTTTCCCGACCAAGTGAGCGACCCCTTCGACCCATCGGTTGCCGTCCTTGCATGAACTAACTCCCTCCGCTGCCCGTCTGCTCCCCGATCGAATCGGACGCGGGCCGCACCACTTTACTCTTTCGGGGGGCGGGCGGCGGCATCTTACTCGATGTTTCCGCCGCGCCGATTGCCTTGCCGCTTGTTCGCGACTGCACACCTTTGTTTCGCGCGCCGGGCCGGTTCGCTCCATCTGCTCCGTTTATCCCGTTCGTGTCGTCCGCTTTCGCGCGCTGTGCAGGGGTTGACGAACGACTCCCGCTGATATTGAGCGTCGAACCGGGTCGCGGGCGACCATCCGGCCCGAGCCGCTGCGGCTTCACTGCCGCACTCCCCGTGGCACTCTTACCGGTTTCCGGGGGTGCCTGCCGGTCCTGCTGCGCCGCCATACTCTGCTGCATGAACGCTTGCATGCGCGATGGCTTCTTGTTCGTCACCGGCTTAAGCACCCGTGCCTTCTCTACCTTCGCCGGCAAGAAAGGGAAAATATCGGAGAGCGATCCCCACCCGGTGATAAAGTACTGCTGGAACGCGCTGAAGACCGCCTGCACCGCCCAGTACAAGACCATCGCGGAGAGGAAGTTCCATCCGAAGACGAGCACGAGGCAGGTCGAAACGGAGATGAGCGTGCTTTGCAACTTCGTCTGCTGATCCTGCTGCGCGCGCTTCGCGGCATTGGGCAGTGACATGCGCGTCTGGATCACCTGGAAGATGAAGGCGAGGAAGACAAGGATACGAAAGTGATCCGCGCTGGATTCAAGCTTCGTCAGATCTTTGACCCACAAGAACGCATGCCCACCAGCCTGATCCTGGGATACCACGCGCATGGCCTGATAGACGACAAGGAAGACTGGCAGTTGGATCAGGACGGGCAGACACCCGGCGAGCGGATTGATACCGTACTCCTGGTAGACGCGCATCTGCTCCTGCGCGAAGGCCTGCTTGTCGTCCTTATACTTCTTTTGCAGGTCCTTGATGATTGGCGCGACATCCTGCATCGCCTTGGACGACTTGATGGATTTGAACGTTAGCGGCGCGAGCAGGAGTTTGATGAAAATGGTGAAGAGAATGATCGTCACGCCGAGGTTGCCGCCGGTATGATCGCGCAGGAAACGAATGAAGTTTGCCACGCTTTCGATTGCGGGGCCAATAAGCGGAAAATGGGTCACTGTACGCCCTCCGTCAGGGAGCGCCCCGGCGCATGCGGCGTGAGGGCGGTGGTAAAGGACTGAGGGCCGAGGACAGAGGACTGAGATTGATTCTCTCGCCGCTCGTCTTCAGACCCTAAATGCTGGATTTTGATTTCTGTCGACTGCCGACTGCCGACTGCCGACGTGTTCAGATCGGGCACCGGATCGTAGCCGTGACCACCCCACGGGTTGCAGCGCATGACGCGCCACGCCGCCATCACGCCACCCCGGACGATGCCGTAGCGAGCGATCGCCTCGTATCCGTACTCGGAGCACGACGGTACAAATCGGCATGACGGCGGCAATACCCGCGAGATTGTGCGCTGATAGAGGCGAATGGTCAGGAGCGCGAGCCATTTCATGCCGGTTGCGCCTCCTGTCCCATAGGGACCCGAGGGGCGGGTAGGAGCAACGCCGCGCGGCGCAACAACACGCGGACAACCGCGCACACCTCATCGTACGGATGACCAACGATTGGTGGGCGCGCAATAAAGACGACATCATACCCAGACACCAGTGGCCCCACTTCTTTCGGCGTCGTTCGCACTGCCTCGCGTAACAGCCGCTTCACGCGATTCCGCACAACCGCGCCGCCCAATCGCTTCGAGACGGAAAATCCGTACCGATTGTGCGGCAGATTATTCGGCAGCACGCACAGAATGGCGAATGGATGCGCCCACGATCGGCCCTGCTTGCGGACGCGGCGAAAATCGGCGTCGTACGTGAGGCGAAGAGCGCGTTCCATTGCGGTGCCGATGCTCCTCGCGCTATTTCTCGCGCACGACCTTATAGGAACGCTTGCCAATGACAAGTTCACCCACCGCCAACTTCGCTCGACCCTTGCGTCGGCGCGCTGAAAGAACCCGCCGCCCACCCTTCGTTGCCATCCGCGCGCGAAAGCCATGCACGCGCAGGCGCGGGATGCGCTTTGGTTGCCATGTCCGCTTGACCACCTGATTCCCTCCCAATGATGACGAACGCGCCGCCGCTACGCACTACGACGCAATCGAGCGGGCACGGGTAACGCAATGCAGGATCGAACCCGCTTCCACAGGGAAACGAGCCATGCAAGTATAGGGTGCTGTCTGGCAGGTGTCAACGAGCGGCCCGACATCCGAACATGACTCGATTTTCCCGATGGTGGTGGCCTTTAGCCTGCCACCATCGGGAAAATCGCACCAGAAACCGCGCTAATCGCTAATATGCCGGATCAGGGTCTGTGAGGAGTGGGAAATGTTGTCCCTTGCTGAGCGTCGCCACTTCAAAGACGATATTGTTCGGATCGGAGAAAAAGAACGAGCGTGACGGGCCGCGCTCGATGATCGCGGAGCGGTTGTTCACGCCCTCTTCACCGATCCGCTTGTACCACGCATCGAACGCTGCGTCGTCCTCGACATGGAAACAGATGTGGTCGAGCGACCGTCCTGTGCTCGGCAGTGTTGCATCCTTATAGGTGGGCATTACGGCGTCCGGGAACTCGAAGAAGGCGAAGACGGTGTTCGGCGCGACGGTGATGAAGTAGTGCCGTTCATTGCCTGGTCGGTCGAGGCGATGGCCCATCGCCACTTCCGAGCCGAGTACGTCTCGATAAAAGGCAACCGTCTTCTTCATGTCATTCGTGACAACCGCGACATGATGAAGCGCCATGAACGGCGAGGGCAGCCCATCCCGATCAACCGCCTTGCGCGTGGCCTGGTGTGTCGTTGCCATGTGCGACCTCCTTTTTTGGCGGTAGCGCAGGGTTCAGCCTGCGCTACCGCCAATTCGTTACCGCTGCGTAATCTTCGGGATCACTTCTTCCGCGAGCCGTGTAACGATCCCCGCCGGGAAGGGTGGCCGCAAGTTGAGGATCAAATGCGTCGCGCCGACATCCACGAACGATTGCGCCGTCTGTGCGGTCACGGCCAGATCATCGTAGTTGACCGGGATTTGCACGGAATACTCAATCTCGTCTGGGTCACGACCGATGGCGGCGCAATGCTCGCGTAGCACGTTCGCCTTGTGTTGGAAAATCTCCGTTGATTGCGCGGTGGCGTTCCAGATGTCGGCATGCTTCGCGACGACACGGAGGGTCAACTGCTCGCCGCTGCCGCCGATCGTAATCGGTGGATAGGGCTTCTGCACCGGCTTCGGCTCGCTGCGCGCGTCTTTTAGTTGATAGTATCGGCCCTCATAGGTCGTGAGGTGTTGCGTGCAGAGAGACTTATATATCTCGCACGCCTCATTGAGCCGCCGGATGCGCTCACCCGGTGGGTAGAGCGGGATACCCATGCTGGTGTGCTCGTACTCATTCCAGCCTGCACCGATGCCGAAGTCGAGCCGCCCGCGCGAGATGATGTCCGTCGTGATGGCGATTTTGGTCAGGACGGCGGGATGGCGATAGGTGTTGCCCGTGACCATCAAACCGAGGCGTACGCGGCTCGTTTCGACGGCGAGCGCGGCGAGCGTCTGCCACCCTTCGAGGCAGGGGCCGTCCAAATTGCCATTGATTGGCGAGAAATGGTCGAAGAGCCACGCATGCTCGATGACGGGGATACCGTCCGCTTCCTTCCAGACGGTGACGATCTCCTCGTAGGTCGTGTCTTGCGGCGCCGTCTTGATCCCGAATCGTAGTGGTCGTGCCATCATGTTCCTCCATTCCTTTCGAATCATCGAAATGACAAACCGCAGAGAACCGCAGAGACGCCGAGAAATGCAGGAGAAGAAATGATTTCCACGTATTCTTTGATACGTCCCTTTTCCCTCTTTGCGTCCTTTGCGTCTCTGCGGTTCTCCCCGGTTTCATCCCCGTTTCAGTACCAGCGTGCCTTGTCGGTGACCGTCGCGAGCGGTTCACCCGCGACGAAGCGGCGAACGTTTTCCAGCACAACCGCGAGACGGCGGGCGTCGGTGTGTGGCCCGGCGTCCGCGCTGTGCGGCGTGACGATGACATTCTCCATCTTCCAGAGCGGGCTGTCACGGGGGAGCGGCTCCGTCTCGAAGACATCGAGCGCCGCGCCCGCGATCCATCCTTCCGCGAGCGCCATTTCCAACGCGGCGAGTCGGACGATCTTGCCACGTCCGATGTTGATAAAGAAGGCGTCCTGCCGCATCCGCCGGAACATCGCCGCATCGAACAGCCCGGTCGTCTCCGGCGTCTGCGGTGCGCAGATAATCACTGCGTCCGCGTCGGGCAAAAGGTCCGGCAATTGCGCGGGGCGGGCGAGTTCCGACACGCCAGGTGGCGCAGTCTCGACCTTTGGGTCAACGCCGATGATGGACGCCCCGAAGACGGCGAGGCGCCGCACGACCTCGCCGCCGATCCCGCCCAGGCCGATGACGAGCACGGTCATCTCCGCCGGGTCCCGCACCCGGATGGCATCATGCGGCGTCCAGACGCCTTCCACCTGCCGACGCATCAGGCGCGGAAGATCGCGGCAGAGTGCGAGAAAGAGCGCCAGTACATGGTTGGCGATGTGATCGTTGTAGATATTACGCATGTTGGTCAACGTCACATCGCTGGCGATCAGATCGGGGAAGAGGACGCTTTCGAGGCTGATGCTCGGCGCTTGCAACCAGCGCAGATGCGGTGCGGATTCGAGGAGCGCCGGATTCAACTTCCCGATCCACCCGTCCGCCGTCCGCGCCGCCGCCATTGCCTCCGCCTCATTCGTCGGCGTCACGACCTCAGCATCCCCCGCCGCGCCGCGAATCGCCGCCACCCATTCACCCGACTGCTCCGGCCAGATCACAATACGCATAACCCCTCCAATCGAAACCAAATGAACCTCAGAGGTGCAGAGAAGGGAATTGAACCACGAAGACACGAAGAGCACGAAGAAAAGAGGAGAAACGAAAAACATATTGATCGGTATCTCCCGTTCTTCTCTTCCCCTCTTCGCGACCTTCGCGCCTTCGCGGTTCAAATTCTCTTATCGTGCAGCGGCGACGATTTGGGCGACGACATCGGGCGGGAGGGGGCCACGAGCGGTCCAGCGGAGGGCGTCGTCCAACTGTGCGAGGTCGGAGTAGCCGACGAGGGCCGTGGAGATACCCGGTTTCGCGAGGGCGAAGCGGACGGCCATCTCCAGCGTATTTTCTAGCCCGGCCTCGATCGCGAACCACGATAGGTCCTTTGCGCGGTTCATGTCGTGCTCGTATGCTCCACCGCCGACGAGCGGCGAGCCGGGATCGCCCGCGTTCGCGTGCCGCTCCGGTTGCAGCGTCAATGCGCCCGCCGCGAGGACGCGAATTGCGATCACGCCGACACCGCCGCTCGCTGCGGTGTCAATCAGGCCAGCGAAATCCTGTTCGCCGCCGCTCGCGCCCGTGTATCCCGCGCTCGGATTAACGACATTGAAGTAGGACTGCATCGTCGCGAAGATACCGCTCTGCACAGCATCGTGGAGGGCCGCTGTCTCGCCCAGACCAGTGAAGCCGATCTGCCGCGCCAGACCGCGCTCCTTGACGCGCTGCAAACCCTCGGCAATCGCGCCCTGCACCGCATCGAGGCCCACGGAACCGCCGCTCGCCGTCTGGAGCGCGCCCGCGCCGGGCCGGGTGATCGGATTGTGCAGTTGCAGGAGGTCCACGGCGTCATGGTTGAGCCGCCGCAGACTCGCTTCAATTGACGTTTGAATCGCGGGGACCGGATCGTCGAGGTCGTCGGCGGTGAGGCGCACCTTCGTTCCGACGACGACGCGACCCCACGCATCGAGTTCGCGCAGCACGCGGCCAAGATTCTCCTCGGATGCGCCGTTGCCGTAACTGGACGCGGTGTCGTAGTAAGTGATGCCCGCGTCGAGCGCGCGGGCGATGGCGCGCCGCTGCTCGTCAGGGTCGCCCTTTGTGAACAAGCCGCCAATCGCGCCGCTCCCATAGCCGAGCGCGGAAACCTGTAACCCGGTATTGCCCAGTGGCCGTTGCTCCATCGCAATGCTCCTCGATGTGGCGGACGATACTCAATGACCCATGCATCATACACGGCGACGCGGCTACCTCATACGGCATGTATCGTATGATCCTGTCCAAACGATATATTGACACTACCCGCCGTACTCTTTATTCTCGTGAACAAGCGAGGGCGCACGATGTGTCCTCGATACGAGGCGGCTAGATGGACATGATCGCGACCGGCGACAGAGCAGTACGCCTATTGGCGTTACCCGGGACCGCACGAGGTCCGTGTCGCAGTCTGCCCGAAATCAGCCGTTCGATGATTTAAGAAACTCTCCATCGCACGCGCAGACCGTGGCAGGCCGGACGCCTCGCTCGCGGTCTTTTTGTGTGCGGCGAATTCGGCAGATGGGGTGATTGGAAGAAGAAAAACGTGGCAACCGTTGACATCGAACCGGTACAGGATCAGCAACCGGAACCGGCGGCGCGGCGACATCAGCCGTCCAGTGCGCTGCGGCGGAACCGGAACTTTCTCCTGCTCTTCAGCGGGCAACTCGTCTCGGCGATCGGCTCGCAGGTCTCGCAGTTGGCCTTCCCACTGCTCATCCTCGCCGTGACGGGATCACCGGCGCAGGCGGGGTTCCTCGGCGCGATGCGCGGCCTGGCGTATGTTCTCTTCGGACTGCCCGCCGGGGCGTACGTGGATCGCTGGGATCGCAAGAAAGTGATGATCCTTTCCGACACGGGGCGGGCGCTCGCGCTCGGCAGCATCCCCGTTGCGCTCGCACTCGGTCGGCTGACGCTCGTGCAGTTGTACGTCGTTACGTTCGTCGAGGGGATGCTCTTCATCTTCTTCGGGCTGTCGGAGACCGCGTGCCTCAAGCGGATCGTCCGCCAGGAGCAGTTGCCCGCCGCCGTCTCGATCAACGAGGCGACCTATTCCATCTCCGGATTGCTCGGTCCATCAGTCGGCGGCGCACTCTACAGCATCGGGCGCGGCTTCCCGTTCGTCGCCGATGCGGTCTCGTACGCGCTCTCGGCGATCTCGATTTTCTTCATCAAGATGGAATTCCAGGAGGAGCGCACACAGGCGCAGCGTCATATCCGGGAGGAGATCAAGGAAGGTCTCCGCTGGCTCTGGCATCAGCCGACGATTCGCTTCCTTTGCTGGGTCAACGGCGGCGTGAACCTGCTCTATGGCGGCTGGACACTGCTGCTCATCAGTCTCGCGCAGCGACACGGCGCGTCGTCTGTCGCGATCGGACTGATCTTTGCGACGGGTGGCGTTGGCACGCTACTCGGCACCGCGTTCGCCGCACCGGTGCAACACCGGTTCACGGTCGGAAGAATCATGGTCTGGATATCGTGGCTCTTCGTCATTACCTGGGTGCCGTACGCATGGGCGCCGAACGTTCTGTGGATCGGTATCGTTAATGCAGTCGGATTCCTCTTCGTGCCGATCTACGTGACAACACACTTCAGTTATCGCCTTGTGCTGATCCCGGATGCCCTGCAAGGTCGGGTGAATAGCGCCTTCCGGCTCGTTACCTTCGGCGCACAGATGCTCGGCTTTGCGTTGATGGGCATTTCGCTTCAGCAGTTCGGCCCGATTGCTACGGTCTATATCGGCGCAGTTCCGGCGACCCTACTCGCTATTCTGACGACGATCAATCCGCAAGTCCGCCACGCTGGCCGCATCGCCGATGCCCGCACGGCATAGGAGATTAAGCCGCCAATACTGCCCAGCAGGCGCCCGCAAGGACGCCAAGAAAAACGCGAGCGCAGAGGACACAGAGGACATAGAGAAGTACCATGACCCTGTGGGTCAGCGATGCGGATGAAAACAGGCGCAGGAGCCTATTTTCGGAGGAACGGATAGATGACGCTTTTCCTCAGTCCTCATGCCGCCCAAAGGGCACCTGCAGGCCTCAGCACTTTCGCCGCGTTCGGCCTCGATTTGCACGCGATTCAGGACCTCGTCACCCGCTACGGCTGGTGGGGGATCCTCTTTTTGATGGCGCTACAGGGCGCGACGATGCCGGTGCCGAATGAGATCACGATGCCGCTGGCGGGGTGGCTGCTCGTCGAATCGGCCGGGAAGTCGAAACTGCTAATCCTCTTCGCCGGGTTGGTCGGCGCGGTGGGCTGGGTAATCGGCGCGCTCATCGCCTATACCGTGATGGCGATTGGCGGGCGGACGCTCCTTGCGCGGCTGCGGCGGCGTTCCCCGGCGGCGGAACGCGCGCTCCGATGCCTGGTTCACGCGGTGGGGAGCATGGGCGGCATTCTTCGCGCGGCTGCTGCCGATCTCGCGGACGATCATTACCTTACCGGCGGGCGCGGCGCGCGTACCCATCGTGCCATTCACGCTGGCGACGTTCGCCGGAGCATTTCTCTGGTCCACCTTTCTCGCTGCGCTTGGCTACGCGGCGGGCAGTCAGTGGGATCGCGTGCGCGGTCGGCTCGGTCAGTGGTATCTTCCCGTAACCATCGCCGTTATCCTCCTCGGTGTCGTCGCGTACTTCGTCACCGGGCGAATCAGAGGGCGTCATGCGGCACAGACAGATTCTTGAATGCGTTGAGCCACCGGGAACAATCGGTATTGGGTTCCTTTCCGGTTTCCGGAAGGATTCGAGGTAGATAAGAATGGTGACGTACGATCTCATCATCGTCGGCGCGGGCAATCTTGGGCTTTGGACGGCGCACGAGTTGGCGCGGCGTGGGTTCGGCAGGATCGCCGTCTGCGAGCGGACGTGGGCGGGCTTCGGTGCGACGACGCGGTCGGCGGGCGTCGTGCGGCAGCAGGGCGGCTCGGAGACGGCGATCAAACTTGGCATCTGGTCGCGCGAACGGTATCTGCGTCTCGGTGCGGAACTTGGGTTAGACAGCGGCTTCACCGAGACGGGGTACTATATCCTGGCAGAAACGGAAGCCGAGAAAGCCGCCTTTCTCGATTTGGTCGCGTTGCGGCGCGCCTGCGGCATGGAAAATGACTGGATAGACGCCGCTGAGGGCCGCACGCGGTTTCCTGGCCTCGACTGGGACAACCTGCTCGGCGCGACGTACACCGCTAACGACGGTTACGTGCATCCCCCGGTTGTCGCGCGTAATATCACCTTTGCGGCGGCGCAGCACCCGACGATTGATGTCTTCGAGCAATGCACCGTCAAAGGGATCGAACAGTGCGGCAGCACGTTCATGGTGCGGACGACGCGCGGCACCTTCGAATCAGACCGCGTGCTCGATGCCGGCGGGCCGCGTGGGGCGCGAGCAATCGGCGCGATGGTCGGTGTCGAGGTTCCGGTCGCGGCGGCGCGGCATCTCGTCGTCACGTATCCGGACATCCCGCCGTTCCCGATGTTCTTCGCGCTGGCGAAGGGCATCTACGTGCGCCCGGAGGAGCAGGGTGCGCTGCTCGGCCTCAGCAATCCAGACGAGCAGGCGGACCATTCCGACCGCTATCAACTCGATTTCGACTGGGACTACTTCACGCAGATGCGCCCGGCATGGGAGTCGGTCTTTCCCACGCTCGCGGGGCAGCGCGTCTCGCGGTCGTGGGCAGGCTCGATTGATTACACGCCGGATCACTTGCCGATCATTGACCAGCCGCTCGAAGGCTTTTATGTCCTCGCCGCCGGGGGGCACGGCATGATGTGGGGCCCGGCGCTCGGCATGAAGATGGCCGACTTGATCGCGGACGGCACGGTGCACGATCTCCCTGAGAATGAGATTAAACTCGACCGCTTCCGCGCGGGCTACGTTCATCACGATGCTATCGCGCTGCCGTTTCCGACGACCTAACCCCCCAGCCCCCTTCCATCACTCGGCGTGGGAAGGGGTGACTCTTCGCAATACCGGGGCACTATGCATAACGCCCCGATTTTCTGGAGGCTCACTCCCCTTCCTCGCGGGAAGGGGCCGGGGGTTGGGTTTCTCTCTCAACCGCTTGACGATGGGGAATTTGCTGGTATCGTGACAGCAACACGGAAAGCAAGTTAACCTTTGGCACATTCAGGCATGCGGTGGGGACATCCAGTCCTGACGTACTTGGGAAAGGGAGTGGGCTACTATGAAACGTACCTGTCGTCTCCGCCGTTACGCCGCGCTGGCGTTCCTCGCGCTGATCATGCCGTCGCTGCTCGCTGCGTGCGGCGGCGCCAGCACGGCGACCGATACCCCGGCCGCGACCAAGGCCGCTGCCACGACCGGCGCCGCGCCGACCACGGCCCCCGCAGCCGCCGCGACGACCGCGCCCTCGGCGGCGGCTGGTTCTCCGGCCGCTGCCGCGACGACTGCTCCCGCCGCGGCCGCAAGCCCCGCCGCAGGCGGCACCACGACGGCCACAAAGAGCGGTGGACAAATTGTGATGGGCCGCAACATTGATGACCTGATCACCTTTGACCCCGGACATGTCTACGAAATCTCGTCCAATCCAATCATGGGCGCGACGTATGAAACGCTTGTCTTCCAGAATCCGCCTGACCTCACCCAATACGTGCCAGTGCTCGCGAAAGAAGTGCCGACGGTACAGAATGGCGGCGTCTCGGCAGACGGCAAGACGTATACCTTCAAACTGCGCGACAATGTCAAGTTCCACACGGGCAATACGATGACCGCCGACGATTGGGTTTTCTCCATGACGCGGCTGCACTATCTCGCCGACAACCCGTCCTTCCTTGCCGACCCGTTCAGCACCGATACAGCGGTGAACGTGAAGGCGGTTGATCCGATGACCGTTGCCTTTACCCTTGCCGCGCCGAACGTTGCCTTCTTGTCGTACCTGTCGACAAATAACACCGTCGTTCTCGATAGCAAGGCGGTGAAAGCGAAGGGCGGTACCGACGCGCCGAACGCGAAGGACACCGACAAGGCGAAAGACTTCCTCGATCAGAACAGCGCGGGTACCGGCCCATTCATCCTTAAGTCCTTCAAAATCAAGGACGAGGTGGTGATGGACAAGAACCCGAATTACTGGGGCAAGTCCGCGACGTACGACCGCTTCATCATGAAGCAGATGAAGGACTCCGGCACCGAGCAGCAGCAACTCGAAGCGGGCGCGATTGACATCGCGAATGACCTCGACCCGGATGCGGTCGCGCAGTTAGACAAGAGCGGCAAGTACACGCTCACTAAGGGCAATACGCTCGATCACGTCTATCTCGCGCTCAACACCTCTTCGGATATCGGTGGCCCTCTCGCGAACAAGATGGTGCGACAGGCGATTGGCTACGCGATTGACTACGACGGCATCATCAATGGCCTATTGAAGGGTGCGGCGGTACGCCCACCGACGATTGTCCCCATCGGATTGCTCGGTGTTGATAAGCAGCCGCAGATGTACAAGACCGACCTGAACAAGGCGAAGGACCTGATTAAACAGGCGAACGCGGTGGGGCAGACGATCAAGTTCACGTATGGCGCAGGGAGTGTCCTCGAAGGCGTAGCGCTGGATACGCTCGCACCAAAGTTGAAGGCGGACATCGAGCAGATAGGCCTGAAGGTTGATCTCGCGCCGGTCGAACCACAGCAACGCCTCGCCGACTACCGCGCGGCTAAGTTGCAGTTCACTGTCTCCAGTTGGTCGCCGGACTACGTTGATGTCCATACCTATGCCGAGCCGTTCGGCAAGACGGGTGGCGCGGCCGCCAAGCGTGTCAAATACTCCAATCCCGAAGTGGACAAACTGCTTGCGCAGGGCCTGACCGAGACCGACAGCGCCAAGCGCGCCGATATCTACGGCCAGATTCAGAAGATCATCCAGGACGACGCCCCGTTCCTCGTGCTCGAACAGCCGGTCGCGCAGATCGTCTCCAAGAAAACGATCACCGGCTACGTGTATCATCCCGTGGACCTCGTCAACCCCTACCTGCTTGCCAGGACGGGGTAATACACGAAGTGCTGAGTGCTGAGTGCTAAGAGGGACCATCGGCTCTAGTCCTCAGCACTCAGCACTCAAGGAGCGGAGTCACGCGTGGCACAGTATCTCGTTCGACGATTGCTGCTGTCGGTAGTCGTCTTGTTTCTGACAACGATCGCGACGTTTACGCTGGCGCACTTGGTGCCCGGCGATCCGACAGCGGCGATTGTCAGCGAGAAGATCGCCACGCCGGAAGTGATCGCGCAGGTACGCAAGAAGTATGGGCTGGATAAGCCCGTGCCGGTGCAGTACGTCCTCTATCTGAAGAACCTCCTGCACGGCGATCTCGGCCAATCCCTGACGACGCGCCACTCGGTTGGTCGGGACCTCAAGGATTTCTTCCCCGCTACCGTCGAACTCGCGTTGTTTGCGATCGTGTTCGCGATTGTTGTCGGCGGGCCGCTCGGTGTCGTCGCCGCCATCCGGCACAACGGCGCGGTGGATCATGCGGCACGGGGTGTTTCGCTTCTGGGTACTGCCGTGCCGATTTACTACCTCGCCTTGCTCGCGCAGACCGTCTTCGCCTACCGTTTGAAAATCCTCCCCTTCGGGGGGCGCTTGGATGATGGTATTGATCCGCCGAAGCATCTCACGGGCATCTATACTCTGGATGCCCTGGTGCATGGACAATGGGACTTGCTGGGCATGGCCTTGAGGCATGTCTTGTTGCCCGGCGTCGTGCTCGGATCGTTCGCCATTGGCATCATCGCGCGGATGATCCGCTCGTCCCTGCTCGATGTGATGAACAATGATTACGTGCGCACCGCGCGGGCGAAAGGATTGCCGGAACGCGCGGTCATCGGCAGCCACGCGCTCCGTAACGCATTAATTCCTACCGTCACGGTGCTCGGCCTAACCTTCGGCGGTCTGCTCGCGGGCGCGGTCTTCACGGAATCTATCTTCCGCTGGCCCGGCCTCGGCCAGTACGCGGTGCAAACCGCAACGAAACTCGATTTCGCCGGTATCCTCGGCGTCACACTCGTTGTCGCGGTCGTTTTTGTCCTCTTCAATCTTGCCGTGGACATCCTTTACGGCTTC
>JAABUO010003084.1_pt1 | contig 20017 bp, 11 predicted proteins | sample 5559291 | NCBI WGS metagenome assembly JAABUO01 (sample SAMN10711878, study PRJNA513372) | rock metagenome | isolation source: Antarctica rocks | place: Antarctica: Victoria Land, Finger Mt sud
TATGTTCTTAATCGTTTAAGAATTTAAGCTTAATGATTTTAATATTTTCTTTAACACGTTAATCGTTATCTCGACATCACGATTAATTATCTTAACGAAGATTTTAACTCGAAGCGTTAACGATGTAAAGAGAAGTTCAGTCTGAAGTTATATCGTCTTAATTCTTAACGATATACGTTTTACATTCTGATTTATATTAGCGCTATTCATCTCAGTATTCATGTGCTTCTCTGCGAAATTATTTATTAACATGCATTTTTAATTCTCGTCTTTAATGTTCATCTGAACGCTCTTATCATGAAAATTATTCGAGTTTAAATCTCATTCTGTAATCTCGTGATCTCGTCGAATGAGCTGCATTAAATCGCATAACGACGATTCTAATGATAATAATAACTTTTATTAAAAAATCTTTCGCGATCGATCATGTAAGCGTACATAACAGTAATAAAGATGACGTTTAAGCTCGTTAATGTTATTTATCTTCGTTTCACACGAAGAACAGACGCGCTATATTATTTATAAATCTTCGATTAATGTTATTACATAACTTGTACGAAAAAATGACGAATTGTTAAAGTTTCTTACGCTTAATTATTTATTTGTGCATAAAATGTTAATAACGAGATGAATTAAACAATGTTAATCGCAATGTTAATGAATTATTAAAAGTTATTAACTTTAATTTTAACTCGATAAATATGTACGTAATAAATCATATAAACTATATTTAGCTAAATCGTAAATGAAATAAAAATAATCACTCGAATAATTATCATCGTTATTCTTGCGAACTAGTTATTATCGCTTAAAATGTAATCATTTAAATCTCTTATGAGATGAGAGTAACGATTATTAAAGTGTTATATATCTTAAGTCGAAGTAAACTTCAGAGTTTTTAAACTTCATCTTATCGTCGTCATTTATCTCGCTCTTATCGTAACTTAATGAGCAACTCGAAAGATATATGATTATGCATTTCTTTTCTTCATCTTTCTTTTAAACTTTCTGATATTATATTAATTACGCTTAAGCTCATCGTCGCTTCTTCTGAGCTTATCATAAGTGCGAAGCTGCTTAGATTTTATATTTATCGCTATTTAATGTATAATGAAGACTGAGAAAGTTCGAGTATTAAAGACTAAAGACTCGAACTTAAACGAAAAGATTAATTAATCGTTAAACGTAAAGATGAGCTCATTAATTAAATAAGCGACAGTAACGAACGAAGATGATTATTAACGATAAGATGACATTAAAGATGATGTAGTTTTGTTTCGAAGAATTTCTCGTTTAATAATTCTTCGTATAACGTCGATTGCTTATTTAAATGATAATAAGAATTTTAATGCATTTAACGACACGTCTTAATTAAACTCGTTTATTATTATTATTAATAATTAAATCATGAGTTTAATTATAATGCGTATATTAATAAATCATATGTTGCTGCAGACGTCGACGTTGATGAGAACGTACTTAATAATGTCGCATTATAAATAATGCTCGCGATGAATTAACTGCTTAACGAAGACTTCGATTTCACAAATAAATCTTCGTCTTTTAAGAACGAATGAAGTCGTTCGATGACTAGATTAAATGAAGAGTTATTATAATTAATTCCTTCGTTATCTCTCGCGATTACTGTTATTTAATATTATATCGTTTTCGATTTTATCGTTTCATGAAAATAATTTATATCTTAACGATAACAGATGCGATTAAAGTTTTTATATTACTCGTGATAATATCGTTAACGAATAAGAAAATCGAGTATGTATAACTCGTCTCTCTGTAACTGCTTCTTACGTTTATTCTTTAAGCGCTTCGCACGAATGATGTCGCTGATCTGAATGAAAGCAATTAGTTAATTAATACATAAAAGAAGTAACTCGAAATGATGATTAAGATTTCATCTCTTAATACTCGTATCTTTCTGTCTTTTCTTAATACTTTAAGCTCGAGAAAAGTATCATTATTCGTGATATAATCGTTAAAATCTTTACGAGTTCATGAACTGATTAGTTTAATAACGAAATCTCTCTTGTCGTTATTTTATAAATGAAACAATATATTCTTTAAATTTCTTCAGTCGTTACGTTTCTTTAACGTTTTTAATATCTCGATTATTTAATCGAAGTAACGAATAATAATCTGATTACAAAGCGAAAAATGCGTGTAGTTTCAGCTAATACATCAGTTCGAGATTAAACGAGATTAATGATTACGCTAAAGCTCGAAGTTAAACTCGCTCGCATAATTAAATACTCTTATATCTGAGCCGTATGAAATCTCTTTATTATTAAATACGATTGTTTAGTTCATAACGTAAGACAGATTATATACATTTAAATCATCGTTCTGAAAGTCTACAGACTTCTCGATCACGTTCTCGTTTTTCTCTTTATTATATATTTTAGAATTAATTTTATTCTTTCGACTGTTATTGTTAACACTTAAAATGATCTCGAATTAATGCTGTGTATCGCGTTTAATTCGTAAGTTCAGATTAATAAATAAGATAATATCTTTAAGAAGATACTTAATGTTTTTTAAATTAAACTTTTTGTTTCATGACTTTATTTTATTTATTTACTTTAAAACATTTAATATTCTTTTTACGACTGCTTTTTCGACAGATTCGAAAGATGAATGAAGTTTAATAGTAATATTTTTCTTTCTCTTAACATGTTAAGTAATGAGATCTTATTTAGCACTAGTAATAATGTTTCGCATGCGTTCAGTTAACATTATCTTCATGATAGTGTTACTTAATGTTTAGTAAGTTACAAGTAACGCAAAGTGCGATTAAGAAGAAAGTGAAATTATATAATACGTTTAAAAAATTAAAGTGTGTAAGATTTAATGAACTTAAATGACGATTCTTTAAATCTGCTTTAATTTAAGAATGTCGTTCTTTAGCGTCTTAACTTAAATAAATTTTTTTAGCTTTCTCTGCTGCTGAATCGACAACGATATTACATTTCAGTAACTTTACGACGATCGTTATCTCGTCTTTTAATTATGTAAATTATAATTCGTATCGTTAAACGCTTAAATGTAACTTTATAACACATTAACAGTTTGTAAAGTGAACTAAATTTTAAATTTTAGCTTAAGTGACATTCGTCGCTTAAAGCCAGATAAAATTCGAATTTAAGCTAATCTCGCTGAGCTAAGTTTTACTTTTGTTAATAAAATCTGCGTTCGTTCATATGTTACTGAACTGAATCTCGCTTTTATTAATAAAATCTGCGTTCGTTCATATGTTACTAAACTGAATCTCGCTTTTATTAATAAAATCTGCGTTCGTTCATATATCGCTGAACGAAAGTCAGCTTTAATCGCTTATGTCGCATATGTTGCAAATGTCGCATATGTTAATTCTTCTTTTTATGTTTATTATATATATTTACAGAGACTTATTTAAAGATAGATTATAATATGAAGCGTCGCTACAATAAATGTTATCGTTATACTTAAGAGCATCATTACTAGTACATGAACACTCTTTACTTTTAATCGTTCGTCTCTTTAAAATATACATTAACTCGAATTAAAATAACTTAAAAAACGACTTAATGAATTATAATTTCGATGGCGATTCGCAGATCGCATCTCGAGTCTTACGCGAAGCACATAAAGATAACATTATTAAAAGTTATCTGCAAGCGCGATTATTAAGGCATTAAGCGACATGATTCGAGTAGTCTCGTCGAGCATTTATTGTAAACGACTTAGAAAACGACTTAAATAATTCTAATTTTATGAAGATCGACAATCTTATCTGCATATAAAGTATATGTCATGACTAAAGATAACGAATTAATAATTAAGAAAATGAAATGAATGATTTCTATTAATGTAATATTTCTCGATCTTCTTATCTGAACATTAATTATGCGTACATGTCTGAATAGAACAGCTGCTTCAGCTTTTCAGCGATGACTCGTTCTCTCATTCCTCGACTTTATATAAGCAACAGTTTTAATCTTTCTTTTATTAATTTCTTCATTTTCATCGCTATTCTTAACTTCTCGCAGTCTTCACAAAGCTCGAATTATTCGCTATGAATGCATTATAATGACTTGTCAGACTCGACGCATTAACATTTTTTATAATATTTCGAATCGATTCGACATTATTTAACATGTTTAATAAAGAAGCTTTAATTATGTATTACTACATAAACGTTTTTATTATTATGTTTAACGAATTTATTCTTAAATTAAAAATATAATAAGAACTGCTATTAAAGAATAAACATCGTAAACGTAAAGCTAATGTTAAGTTATCTTTAAGAAAAGCTCATCGATTATGTTTTAATTAGCTTACATTTTTTCACGATCTTTATCATTTCTTAAAGAATCTCGATTACTACAAGAGCATTCTTTTTTAATTATTCTTTAAAGTCTCTGAAAAAAAGATAATTCTTATTAATAATGTAATGTTAATAAATTCGAAGGCTATTAAAACCCTTCTGAAAAATTATTTCTCGAGTGCTCGCAAGTCTCTTTTCTTTTTACATAACGTTAAGTTAATTACAATTAATATTCGAGATTAAACTTAATGTATATAATTAGTGTTAGTAGCTCGCTTTAAAGAATCTGAAGATGACATTTTTTAACGCTTAAAATTATCAGTTACACAGCACAATCGAAAACTCTCTGAGAAGATTTAGCGAGTTAACATAACAAACATAGTAAAGTCTTCAGTTATTCACTCTGAAAGAGAGTCTTACAAGATTACTGAATATAGTGTTACAGCTTGCGTATCGCATCTTAAAATTAATTAAAGAGTCTTTTACAAGCTCTTAACTCATTATGAATTACGGCTTTTAATCTCGTTTCATGTTAATTTTACGATAACTAACGATTAACGAATAATTTCTTAAAAAATTTAATAAAAAGACGCAATTATCGCTAAGTGAAATTACTAATTGCTTACAAGCTGTATTTCGAATTTTTATCTGAATTTTCTTAAAGATCTAGTACTAAATTAAAGCATGAATATATTTAATTTCTGACTCTTTACTTTTAATTCATTCTTTAGTTCTCTGTTCGAACTTATAACGAAATCTTTTTAAAAAAAGATAATGAACGATCAGCATATTACTTATAAACTTTATTTAAAAATTGTTTCAGAATCTTTTCTGCACGATTTTATTTCTATGATAAAAAGAGTTAATGAAAAGTTTAGAAAATTACATGTCTAACATAAGTTATCGCATTATTAATGATCTTGTCATTAATCATAATGTGCAAGATCTCGAGTAATCACATATCTATCGTTTACAGTAAATTTAACAGCTTATTTAGCTTTTTCGCGATTTCGTCGTTATTTTTCGAATTATAAATCTGAGATTAGTTAACTATATTAATGTACGCGAAATTAATCGTTTACGAAAGCGTCGTGAATGTCATCTCTTTAACTTATATCTTCGCTTAATGTGTAAGTAAACGATCTCACTCATCAGAGAATTAAGCTTTGCAGTAATTTAATACAGTTGCTAAAAAGATTCTGTAAGCTGACTTCTTACGATCTTCGACCTCGAGTTAAGCTAATTACGTATGCTTAACTAATCTTAAAGCAGATACGCTGCTACTTTTTTAGCATTTTAACAGAATGTTAAAGTTTAACTCGATTAATTAAATTATTATCGTATTCGAATCGCAAGAATATATTAAACGTAATCTTCGAAATTAAAAATCTTTATTAGCTCGCGAGATCGAAGGCTAAGAAACACTCAGTATGTATGAAGAGATTATGAGCATCGCATTTTACAGTGAAGAAAACGAGTCGTGTGCTTTATACGAAAAGTAAATAAAAAGATTTCGTTTTCATGATCGTATAATGACATTATTTTACATAATTTCTCTTTCCGTTCGACGCAATTGCTATTAAGAATTTAATATTATAATTTATAATTTCTTAAACAAACGTAAAGTATTCAGCGACAGAAAGTTTTTCTCATGTTTTTAAGTTCAGTGTCTTAAATGTATCACATTTTAAAGATAATACTCGAGTTGTTAAGCATAAATATAAGCGACTAAACTTTCGTCTCAAACGAGTTAAAAGTTAAAATTAATTTATCTTTAATAATGACGTTCTGCGACCGATTCTCATGTGCAGCAGCACGATTAAAGATTAATGATGTTAAGCGTGATGTTAAAGTTCATTAATCGAGCTATATATATATAATATATAAAGAAAGCATTTCATCTTCTGATGTGCGACTTTAGCGATTAAGTTCTCATAGCTTTTAATGAGATGACGTTTAAGAGTCAGTCTGTCGTTTTCGCGAGTTTAAATGATGTATGATTCATTAAACTGCGAGACAGATTCATTAAACTCATAATGTCTGCTTTAATGTTATTAATCATCATGTAATCTTTAAAATGTATGAAAGTAATCGAGTTTAGCATTTCTTAATCGCATTTAATATCTTAATAATAATTACTTAAAGATTATAAAACTCGATTATTATAATCGCGATTAAGCGAAGTATATTTATATCTTATTTAATTAAGTAACTGCATTATTAATCTTGTTAATAATTAATCGCGATGATTATAACGCGTACGCTCTTTAAGTTATAATCTTTACAAAGAACTTTTATAAAATTAAGCTTTATAAATTATAATTTCTGTATTCGCGATGATAAGCTTTAATTAAGTCGTCATTATTAAACGTAAATTATTTAAGTTAATGTAAAATCGTAAATAAGCGAGCTAATATTTAAGTTTCGAACATTAAAAGCTAAGTTAACGTTTAAATTAAAGTATGATATATATGAAGTATTACGCGTTCTTTACATACGTTAACAGCGCTTCTTTTCTTCTTTAAGAAAATATTCATATATTTTTATATTTTATATTTTCATTAATTACGTTCATCTTTAAATTATTTATAATGTGTAAACGTTTAACAAGTATGAGAAAACGTTCGAGTGCACATTTTTATGTAAATGACTCGAACTTTAAGGCTTATAATTTTTAAGAAGAACGCACTTTTCTTATTTATAATTTTTCGCTTATCTTTTTTAATGATTTATGATAATGATGTAATAAAAGCGAGATAAATGTTACTAGCTCGTTCAGAACATCGTAATTTTAAGTTATAAGATTGTTAACGTTTAATAAACATTCTTATTACTTTAATGAGTAAACTTTTTTAAACTTTATTACGTTTCATAAATGTAAAATAATCGTAGCTGAGATTAATATAAAAAAATATAATTATTAATATATAAAATAATACTGCGTCTGTTTCTTCGAATCATTATTAATTTGCATACATTCAGACATAATATTAATTAAATAATCACGATTTTCTTAATAAGCTATTCGAATGAATTTATTTAAAAGAACGAAAATGAGAATCTGTAATTATACTTAAGCAATGTTATTTTTATCGTTAAAGATTTATTAAATCGTTAAAGTAATATCTGTTAAGAATTACAGAGCTTAATGTTAATTATATAAATTTTTTCATAATTTTAATAAGTTTTAATGAATATATTAATAAATGTTAAAGAAGAAAGAATAAGTATAATTATTTATAATACAGACTAATAAACTAATAACACATCGCGCTTTCTTAATGCACATGAACAAAGCTATGTAATTTAAACGCAGTCGTTATTTTTTAATAAGTTATTAATTTTAATAATGTCATTATCGTTTTTAAAATCGTTTTCGATATCTTTAATTAATTCTATCTCTTAAAATGTTTTAAGCTTTAATGCTAACTTCATTAAACGCGTTTAACGATTTTGCTTATCATATATTAACATCTCGATCTCGAAATTTACGCAGCGTAAGCTATAAATAATAATCTTTTCATGTTATTTAAGACGATTAACTTTTTTCTTAATTTATACTTAATCTTTTTTTATTCATTTCGAGTTAATTTAAACTAGTTTTTTAATCTTACATCGACAGTTTGTAAAGTGAACTAAATTTTAAATTTTAGCTTAAGTGACATTCGTCGCTTAAAGCCGAATAAAATCTGAATTCAAGCTAGTCTCGCTGAGCTGAATTTTACTTTTATTAATAAAATCTGCGTTCGTTTATATGTCGCTGAACTGAATTTCGCTTTTGTTAATAAAATCTGCATTCGTTTATATGTCGCTGAACTGAATTCCGCTTTTGTTAATAAAATCTGCGTTCGTTCATATGCGCTGAACATTTACTCGCTTACTTACTCGCTCTTAGCTTTTACTAACAACATACATACTGTAAAATCAGGTTTTATTAAACCATTTATTAAACTATTTATTAAACCATCTTACAAACCGTCTTTTAAATTACTTACTAAACCATCTTTCAAATCACTTTTTAAATTATTTATTAAATCATCTTACAAACTATCTTTTAAATTATTTACTAAACCATTTCATAAATCACCTCACAAACTATCTTTTAAACCACCTTTTAAACCATTTACATACACGTTTTAAAACCTTTTACATACTCATTTACATACTCATTTACATACTCATTTACATACGCGTTTCAAACCTCCCTACATACTCACTTACACGCGTTAAAGCCAGCTTTTACTAACAACACACGTACTGCAGAATCAGGTTCTATTAAACCATTTATTAAACTACTTATTAAACCGTCTTTTAAACCATCTTTTAAATCATTTACATACACGTTTTAAAATCATTTACATACTCATTTACATATTCATTTACATATTCATTTACATACGCGTTTCAAACTTATCTACATACGCGTTTTAAATCTGTAGTTATTATTTAAATAATTAAATTAATTATTAATTATTTAACGTTGTAATTATTAATGCTTTAAGAGTTAAAATCGTGTTTATTAAATTAAACAGCGAAGACGCACACTGCGCTATTATAACTAAAAGCGATATTATGAATGTTTCCGCTAAAAGCGCATTTATGAATGTTAACGCATTTATGAATGTTAACGCATTTATGAATATGTTTTAGCTTAATGCGACGAAAATCTGAGACATGAGATTTAATGAATATTTAAAATATTAGCCGCATAAAGCGTTAAAATCTGTCTCTGTCATTCTTTACAAACTGTTAATGCAAGATGTTAAAGTCGTACTATTCATGAGAGCTTCGAACAGAGAGCTTATCTTCACGATTATATTCGAGAAGCGATTAATAATAATGTGAAAGTTATGTAATCATTAAATAAGTAAATGTAACACGTCTTAATTAAATTACATGACTGATTTGCTTATTAATAATAAATGAATCGTCGTGATTCGCGACGCTCTTATAAAAGCGCTTGTTATCACATCTTCACGAGTCGCAATAACGAGAATGATAAACAGATTCGCTTAAAAGCATTATAACTTACAGTACGATATTAATTTAATTAACAGACGTCATGATGTTAAAAGACGATCAGTTATGCTTTTTAAATAAAGAAAATCTCGATTCAATATAAACGATTAATTATCTTAACAGATTCTGATCGAATTACGAAGACACATATCGTATTTTCATTATGAATTAAGTTATTAAAAATATCTTTATCGATAACTGTCGTTCTGTTTAACTACATCATCTGTTATGAGTGTATGAATACATGAAACTTAACGATAAAAACGTGAAAGATTATTATTAACGACGTATGTTAATTAATATTCTTTTTTCTTTCGATGAATTATTATTTCCGCGACGAAAAAATCACGACTTTTCATATTTAATGTCGTTCTGTTATTAAGAAACACTCTGTTAACTCGAGAGCGACGTTCTTTAATCTTAGTAATTATTATTATATCTCTGATTAAGATAAGAAACGATTTAAGTTCACGTAATACGAGTATATTTAATTGAAACAGATTAATCTAGATTAAATGTTATAAAGAATTTTATATTATTAATAAATACTCGAATTAATAAAGACAGTAATGTTAAATATTCTTTACTGAGAACTTTCGTGAATACAGCGAGCAAGCTCGCTATTAGCGATGTTAATAATGCAGTTTAATTAACATTCGTTTTTTTCGTCTCGAAGAACGTTTTTAATATAATTACGAATATTAATAAACGATCATCGTGAGAAGACTTAACGTGAATAATATATAAATAATTAAAGATGTGACTAAGATGTTTACGATGCAGCTTGTTTACTCATGCTCAGAGCGAAACATGATAAGCGATAAAGATGTAAACGATATTCATTATATCATTTCTTTTAAATCGTTAGCTTAAATATAATGAAGAATATAAGATAAATAAGCGTGATTCATTAAAAGATGAATAATAGCTTTATTATGTTATGATTAAACAATTCATTAACGAAATCTTGCTCACTTTATTTAAGTATGTGCTTTTTTTAAAAACTTAACTTCGAAGACATTACAGTAATTAATCGCTTACATAAATTCTTATTTTTTAATCGTCTTAACTAGAATCATTTTTATCTTTCATCACAATTAAATAATAACTTTAATTTAAGCTGCGATCATTAAGATTAATCGTTCGATTTAAATTCACATTAGTTTAAAATTTAACACTCTGCAATCTCATCTCATCTTATCATCATACATTTTATAATCTTACTGCATCTTATTATTTCTTCATATTTAACAGCTTAACGTTATCTTACGTCGTTATTTTACGTCTTTTAATAAACATCTTATCACAATGCTTAAAGAAAAGTTTAAAGCGATAACGATAGAGAAAGATGCAGCGACTAACGTCGTGTATTACACATCTCGAGCGATAAAGCTTAAGAATAATAATTTCATTAATCTCATTTCAGACGATAAGAAAAAGACGCAGAAAGTAAACATAGCTAAGTATTATAACATTAAGCCTGTTATCTTTCGAGTTAAGATTATTTTTAACATTAATAAAATAATTAAATCAGTAATCGATTCGTTTAATGCTTCGAATAATGATCTTTACGTTACTTACAAGATTATAACGAAGATCTTAATAAATTAAGCATTCAGCATTCGCTTTAATATTAAATTATATTAAGTTACGTCATCGTTATTCGAGAGCTATCTTTTAATTCATGACATCTTACATAATTAAGTCTTTCGCTTACATTTAAATTCTAACATTCGCGACGTTCTCGTTATGAATTATTTAATCATGTTTTAATCGCGCACTTTATACTTCGAAAACATATATTTTACACATAATATTATAAATGTAAAGACTTACGATCTGCGTCGAGCAGAATGAATAATTTTTCTTAAATTTACATTTAAATCGGCCTCAGCTCATACTTAATCGATTTTACTTAAGAATCGTTAAGATTCATTAATTCTTCAAAGTATAAAGAACACACTTAAAGATATCTTTAATTTGTCAGAAGATTATATAATTAAGCTGAATATCTTCATCTTAACGATTAAACAAGATACATTCATGAATCAGTATCGAAAGTTTAATAACAGCATTAATATAAAGCGAGCCTTTTCAGCATTTAACATGTGATTCAGTCTATTTAAAATTAATAAGTATATCATTTAAATAAAACAAGTGACTTTAAAGAATGATTATTTAATTATTTATTTACCGTATCGACGCACTTACCGCGATGACAAGAAGTATTAACTTATTAAAGATTTCTTCATATTACAGTCGATGAAGGCACAGTAAACACTTATTACGAAGGCTTAAACATTATCTTGCGAGTTACGTGCACTCATTACATTCGCGAAAACAGACAAGAAATATGTTAATTTATTACGTCTTTTCGATCGCTTCGATTATCGATTTAATTCGAAGAATCACTTTTAAATGAAGTTTAATAATGATAAATGAACTGCTATTATTCTTATTAAATCGTTTCTTTTCTTTAACACGACGAATGTGAGCGTAATTCTTCATCATTCTTTTATTAAGATAGATTAAAGCTCGATTAAGTTATAGTTAACGTTTAATCTTCGCGAGCGTAATTAATAAGATGATAACAAGAATATACTTTAGTATTATCTTTTTAACGAATTAATCATGATCTTAGTTCGTTTAATCATGTTTAATAAGCTCGATAAAATTAAACTAGCGATAATTAAAATTCTTAACTCTTCTCATATTAACGAGAAAAAATATAAACACAACGATCGCTTTCGTAATATTATACTAAGTTAGAACCTTCGTATTAAATTCACATCAGTTCTCTTTTAAGACTTAAATCTCTTAATTACTCTTATCGAGTGAAATATTAAGCTGAATAAGTTTCAGATATTAATTATGCAATATCTTCAGAAACTTTTTAACGGTTTTAATCTTATTAAGAGACTCTTTAAGACAGGAAAGATAATAATGAATGTCGTTATCACAATGTTACTTTTAAAATTAAGTAAGAAAGTTAAAGTTCTGAGCTCGTTTAATAACACAGCTAATACATTCGTTCTTAAACTGAACGAACAGCTTCAGCTGTTAAAAAATAAAGACATTAATTTAACGAATAAGAAGATCGTTTGTTTTCACTCGCAGTTCACTGAACGTTAAATAATCGCTTAAAACAGTCGCACGTTTCATTCAGTAAACGACGATTTCGCTCGACGACGATGAAATGTCTTTTACTAGTTATTAAATATCTTTTACGATCAGTTAACACATTTAATTATTAATCAGAGCAAGAAAACTTTACATGACATTAAAAATCGTTAATATAAATTACATCATGCTAGTCTTAACACTCTGTTTCTAAATGTTACGAGTTTAAGCGATCGTTTTATGAATAAGACGCAATTACAGAGTTAATAAAATAAACAGAATAATTAAAGTAACAAGTAGCACGAGATATAAGATTCTTCAGTGATATAAATCGATAATGAAGAAATTAACGAGACTCACGAAAATTTTAAGAGCGACGAGAGTTCGAGCGACGAAAGTTCGATAAATATGAATTATAACGATCTTAATCGTCGTGTTACACGTTAATCTTCGAAGCGAGATCACGAATTCGAACGTCGTTTACTTTAAAGAATTATTAAAGTTAAGTTAAATAAAAGAAAAAATGAGATCGAGCGCGACGCTGTTATTAAGACTTTTCGCTTGTACTTTTAACGAATCGAGATAAAAGAAATTCTTAATAAGAAAGATTAAGAATTCTTTCAGCGCATCGAGATTAAGCTAAATGTAAATATTTTTAAGCATGACGTAAGCGCTGTTATTTGCACACTGATTAACTTTAACATTATTATGTTAAAAAAATTTAAAGAAAATCATATTATCGTTTAAGAAGTCGCGAGAGTCGAAAACGCAGAGATCTTTATTATTATGACTCACAGTAACGATTTAATGTATTTATTTAATAATAATGAGTAACTTTAATTAACGAAAGAAAACATTAAGAATAATTACTTCGCGCATTACACAAATAAAAGCTTATTTAAACGACTAGTTACGCTTAAATATTCTTATATTCTTTTCATTAAATAATATCGCGTAATTTTTATCATAAATGACATCGTATTCACTGTTTAATATAAAGATTAAATGCGCTTTTCAGTTAATTTTTTACTTCGACTTAACGTAATTATCGTAATCATCGTATTAAGAAGGTTTTACGAAATAAAACGATCATTAACATTTCTTAACGTTAATGAAATCGATATAAGAGTTAATACGTCTCAGTTTATAGTAAAATAAGATTAAAATCATTATAATAATCGAGCTAGCTAAGGCTTATGCTGAAGTTAAAATATTTATTAAGAACATCGTCATTCTTACGAAATATATTACACAAGTTTAATCACTAAAGAGAAGCTTAATCTTAAACTCGAAAGTTTAAAATGTTAAAGCGTATACGATTAATTCTTTTTAAGACGAAAAAGCTTCTGTCGTTATTTTATGTATGATGAAAATTAGAAAACTTAGCTTCATGTTTATTTTTAATCGTTTTCTGACTGTCTGTAGTCGTGCTCGCGACTCGTTTATTATGTTATATAACTTTAATGAACTTTAACACGATCATACTCGCAATTTACATATAATACGACATGTTTAAAATCTGTTCTCGATTAAAACAGTTTACAAAGAATACTTCAGTTAACAAGAACTCATTAATTTCATGAAAACAAAGCGTTAATTTCGAAAATAAGAATCATCATAACTCACGATTAAAGCTTATGCAGTAAATCTCGAAGAAAAGCAAGAGCATCATTTAAACTCGAGCGAAGTTTAAGTAATAATTCTCGTAGAAGAGTAAAAGCATTATTCGAACTCGAGCGAAGTTTAAGTAATAATCTTCGCAGAAAAGCAAGAGCATTATTTAAACTTAAGCGAAGTTTAAGTAATAACTTTCGCAGAAAAACAAGAGCATCATTTAAACTCGAGCGAAGTTTAAATAATAACTTTTATAAAAGAGCAAGAGCATTATTCGAACTCGAGCGAAGTTTAAGTAATAATCTTCGCAGAAAAGCAAGAGCATCATTTAAACTTAAGCGAAGTTTAAGTAATAACTCTTACAGAAAAGTAAGAGCATCATTTAAATTCGAGCGAAGTTTAAGTAATAATCTTCGCAGAAAAGCAAGAGCATCATTTAAACTCGAGCGAAGTTTAAGTAATAACTTTCGTAAAAGAGCAAGAACATTATTTAAACTCGAGCGAAGTTTAAGTAATAACTCTTACAGAAAAGCAAGAGCATTATTTAAACTTAAGCGAAGTTTAAGTAATAACTTTCGCAGAAGAGTAAGAGCATTATTTAAACTCGAGTAAAGTTTAAGTAATAATCTTCGCAGAAAAGCAAGAGCATTATTAAAACTCGAGCGAAGTTTAAGTAACAGAATTCATCGCCTAATAAACACGTTTTATAAAAGACGACATTCTTTTTCGAAGTTTAAATTATTTATTTATTACTAGTTCATGTCTGTTAAATAAATTAAGATATTAATTACTGTGTAATATACATTAAAATAAAGACATAATAACTTACAGATATAATACACTTTAATTAATAATAGACTAGCTTAATCTTTAAGCTGTTAAGCGCATCATGTGAGCGCAGATCTTTAACGTAAGTTAAAGTAAATTCTTTATGTTTTAGCTTTTACAATATTACATTCGCTGCATGTAACATAACTTAATCTTTTATTTGTCTGCTTATCATATTCGATGTGTGTCTTTTAATTTATTCTTATATTCATATAAGATTATGATTTAGCATCGTGTGTTTCTTATAACGAGCATCATTATTAAGATCGAGATATGTTTATTAAACTTAATTTAGTTAATTAAATCTGCATATTTAACATTAATTAAATACGCGCATAGTTTATCACGTTAACTCATCTCACATAGTTAAATAGTAATATTAATATTTCTTATACATCTTATCATTATTTATCTTATTGAACTGATTTCATTAACTTATTATAATGACTAGTTCACGTCTTAAAAAGAATATTACTATTAGATATCAGAATTTTTAACTTAATAACGAGTATTCGATTTTCAGAAACATGACAGAGATTAAACGAATCTTAAGCATTAATACGAATCAGCGAAAGAATTTAGAAAAGCAAGCTAAGTAATGAATTAAAAAGCACGCGTTTATACTTAAGCATAATAGATTTAACAGAAAGATAACTATCGTTAACGAGCAATTAATATCGTTTCTGTATTAAACTAATTAACTTATGTTTAATGGCTTTAAAAGAAAACATATTATTAACAGTTTAATCGTTATAATTCAACGAATGCTTTTTAATAAAAGACGCTTTGAACTGAGACGCGTTAAACAGATTAATATATCTTTTACTCGTATATAAACTAGTTCTACATTATCTTTAAACGATTAATTATTCATTAACACACGCAAGATTATAAAGATTTAACGAGCATTATCTGCGTTCGAGCTTTCGCAGTCATAGTTACAAGAAGTCATGTCATTCTTTAAAACATTTAAAAACTTTAAACTTCGTGCGGTAATGAGTTCATTCTCGAATCTGATTACTTCGAAAGAGATGTTAAAAATAAGCTTAATTTTAATTAAAGATGTACTTAATCACGATTTACATAAAGACGAAGATTAATTTTATAATGTTTCGTTTCAGATGTGAATTTAAATTCTTAAAGAAAACATTAGTTACACTGAGATAAACATTATTATTTACTTTATAAACGACGAGTTTTTTAAAATAAATTCAGATAGAACTTTTCGAGCTGTTTTACGCGACGTCTCGAATTAATCTAATCGAGCTGCTCGCTTTAATGTGACTCGCGTTACATCATATTTTAATAAATTAAAAACACATGTATGTAAATAGCGAATTAATGATCAGTGTAAAACTTACAGACAAGGCTTCATTAATCTTAACTTCTCGTTAAGAGCATATAAGACTCGTTAATGTTAATAAAAGCGAAAAAGTTATTAAAGTGAATAATTAAAGCAATGAGATCATTTAAGAGCAATTAGTAATTAATAGCACGAAAGAGAACGATGCGAATGATATATCTGTTCTGATTACAACGAAGAATAACGTTAACTCAGCTAACACTGCAGCGAGATTTAATAAATTTATAAAGTGTGTACATTTACAGCGAACTAACGATGAGTGAAGATTTCACGAACGAGAATTAAGCAGTTTATATGCTAGGCTAACAGCAATTTAAACTTAAAGACACGAAAGAAGTCAGAGTAAACGAGATAATAACTTTAACAACGAACGATATTAACACGCTAATAATTAATGTTACATCGAAAGTTAATAAGTTAAAAAGATATGTATAATAGTAACGTTAAACTGACAAGAGTGAAGATTTTACGAACGAGAATTAAGAAGTTCATATGCTAAACTAATAGCAATTTAAACTTAAAGACACGAAAGAAGTCAGAGTAAACGAGATAATAACTTCAATAACAAACGATATTAACGCGTTAATGATTAATGTTGCATCGAAAGTCGATAAGTTAAAAAGATATGTATAATAGTAACGTTAAACTGATAAGAATAAAGATTTTACGAACGAGAATTAAGAAGTTTATATGCTAAATTAATAGCAATTTAAACTTAAAGACACGAAAGAAGTCAGAGTAGACGAGATAATAACTTCGATAACAAACGATATTAACGCGTTAATAATTAATGTTACATCGAAAGTCGATAAGTTAAAAAGATATGTATAATAATAACGTTAAACTGACAAGAGTAAAGATTTCACGAACGAGAATTAAGAAGTTTATATGCTAAATTAACAGTAATTTAAACTTAAAGACACGAAAGAAATTAAAGTAAACGAGATAATAACGAACGATAACGAACGATATTAACGCGTTAATAATTAATGTTACATCGAAAGTTAATAAGTTAAAAAAATATGTATAATAACAACGTTAAACTGACAAGAGTGAAGATTTTACGAACGAGAATTAAGCAGTTCATATGCTAGATTAACAGCAATTTAAACTTAAAGACACGAAAGAAGTTAAAGCAAACGAGATAATGACTTCGATAACGAACGATATTAACGCGTTAATAATTAATGTTGCATTAAAAGTCGATAAGTTAAAAAGATATGTATAATAATAACGTTAAACTGATAAGAATAAAGATCTTACGAACAAGACTCAGACGTTCTTAAGCTTTCCGCGAAAGCGATTAACACTTAATTATTTAAAGAAAGACGTAACAGGCATTACAGAAATATTCGCAACGAAGAAGATTAATCTGTCATTAATTAATTAAACATCGTCTTTTAGTAAATCACTGAAGTATGTGTATGAACAGCGAGCTAATAATAAATAATCTTTATAAAGTATAATAAGAGTTTCGAATCATCGCTTTTAAAGCGACGAAAGTTTAACGACAAGATGTAAACTTAAGAAAACGACACGTTAACGTTAGTTTTAAATGAGTTTAACATCTCAGCTTTAACTGTTAATTTAATAATAATTATAAGTTTCGAATCGAATAATAATAATTCTTCATCGAAGAATAATAATATTAGCAGCTTACATCGAGGTTCAACAAGCTTCGCTGAATAACACGAAGAAACTGTATCATTTTCATCTTAATAAACGAACATTTAACAGAACATGATGATCTTCGATCTTACAGTTATAAAAAATCTCGCGAAAGAGTTAAATTATGCACGATTAAACGAGAATCTTAACGATATCGAAGATAATAAGAAGAATATAAAGAAACGTTACGCGAGATAATTAAGATATCGAATTTAATATTGTTTCTTAATTAACAAGATTAAACAGGCTCATGACGAAGATATTATTAACTGTTATAAAGCATTTTCATGAAGAAAACAGATGATAAAATTACGCTCGACTATTTCTGCATGATCGTAATTAAGTTAAATCTCAGTCACGCATACATTTACAGAAAATGAAAACGTCACTCTTTTTATATTAAACTTTTAAAATTTTTATAATGTTTAAGATGAAAATGTTCATGAGAAATGAATATAATATCGATGATATGAGCCTTGAAAAGATATACATGAAGATTAATAAATTAAGAATGAATCGTGCTAATTTATTAATTTAACAATAAAGATGTTTAAATTAATTTGCCTGAATCGTTTACTGCACATAGCGCACGAAGAGGTTAATCGTGCGCGTCTCGAAAGAAAGTTTAATGCACATTTAAAAAAAAACACTTTCAGTAAGTCTCAGTTTAGTAATGCAAAGTGCTCTTCTAATAACAGATTAAAAATTAAGTGTTTATGTGTAAACGCGAGCTCATCTGCACGTCTTATATCGTTAAAATGAGTTAATTTAATTATCATTTTAACAGACTTAATCGTTAACTAATTAAAGAAGATTCGAATTCATCTCGAGAAGAATAATGATTTATTACATTAACAGATTCGTCACGCGTATTATGATAAAAAGATGAACGCGCTAGTTATTAAACTGAAATTGTCAGATTTAAATCTTATATTAAGACATAAGCACGTTAATTTTAATATCATATGTATAATCACGATAAACACGTACAAGACTCGCGTTATAAAATTAATAAGAAATTAATTCATTTCTTTAAAAGCAAGTTCTAGAACAAGATCACGACCGTTTACATAACAGTTCTTCGCTTTAAGATGAGATCGACTAATCGCAGATGAGACGCATAAAAAGATAATTAAAACGATTAAAATCATTAATTTATTTAAGATCATGAATGAAAAATCTCGCAAGTGATTTATTACAGATATACTCTTCGAATCATCTTTTAAACAAATGACGTCATGAATGAACACGCTAATGATAAATTTAATAATGAATGAACAGATATTAAGATGAAAAGAAAAAGAAGCTCATTAAGTTAAATTTCTGCACTGTACTTTCGAAAAACTGAATGAGATGAATAAAACACATACGAAAATCGTTAAAAATTAAGAGCTAAATAATTAAATCATTAAGACGTACATTAAACAGTTAAAGATCGTGTGCGACACACTATGATTACGACGTAACGTTAATTAATTAAAGTTTTTTAACTCTTCTTTTATAGATGTGATATCGAATAAGCATTAAGATATTAATTACAAGCTTTCATTAAGATTTAACGAACTTGTTAATTTCTCAGTAATAATAATCATTAAATAACTTTAAAAGACAAGAAATGAGAATTAAAAAGAATAAAAGATAAATAACTGCGTTAAAAACGAGCCCGAAATTAACATTAATAACTGAATAATGAAAGTTCGTTAACTCAGAGTACTTAGCACATTTTCGCTTCTTAAATAACTTTTAGAAACAAAGTTACTCGCGTTCTCTGAAAAAGAAGATCTTAAGAAGAGATATGTTCGCTTTTAATCAGATCGTCTTTACGACTTAAAAAAAGTTAAGTCTTTTTATGAAAAGCACATTCGCGTCATTATCTTCGAGAAGAATTATATTAAGATTAAAGCAATTAACGAGCTCATTAACAATGTTTAAGATAAGAACGAGAAGATTATATTCTGTATCATGAGTTTTACGAATGTACTTATTCTTTACTAAGTAAGTAACAGAGTCTTTATCTTTCGTTAATGTCGTTTTTAAAAGTTATTACACGTATAACGAAAGAAACATGTTCGACATGATTATTA
>JAABUO010003087.1_pt1 | contig 20005 bp, 16 predicted proteins | sample 5559291 | NCBI WGS metagenome assembly JAABUO01 (sample SAMN10711878, study PRJNA513372) | rock metagenome | isolation source: Antarctica rocks | place: Antarctica: Victoria Land, Finger Mt sud
CTCTCGATCGGGTTCTGCGTCGCCAGCACGAGGAACGGGTTGGGCAGCGGGTAGCGCTTGCCGCCCAGGGACACCTGCCGCTCCGCCATCACCTCCAGCAGCGCGGACTGCACCTTCGCGGGCGCCCGGTTGATTTCGTCGGCGAGGACGAAGTTGGCGAAGACCGGGCCGAGCTCGGTGTCGAAGTGCTCGGCTCCCGGACGGTAGATCCGGGTGCCGACGATGTCGGACGGAACCAGGTCAGGAGTGAACTGCAGGCGGGCGAAGCTGCCGCTGACGGTGTGCGCGAGGGTTTCGACGGCGAGGGTCTTGGCGACGCCCGGGACGCCCTCGAGCAGGCAGTGACCGCGGGCCAGCAGGCTCACCATCATCCGCTCGACCATGCGCTCCTGGCCGACGATGACCCGCTTGACCTCGAACATCGCCCGCTCCAGCGCGGTGGCGTCGCTGGCCGGTGTGGGTGTGAGACCACGCTCCGTCATGTGTCTCCTCGATAGGTCTTCGGCTGGGTTTCGGTACTCGGCTGGGTTTCGCTACTCGGCTGGGTTTCGCTACTGGCGTAACGGTATCTGAGCGGCACCGACCGCGGCCCGACGAGGTGCTGAGGACTCGCTGTGCTCAGCCGCCGATCGCCGACATCGTCCGCTCCGGCTGCCGGAAGCCCGGAGCGTTGATGCCGTGCCCGGCGGGCTTCGCGCTCACCGCGGTCCTGATCAGCTCGGCGATCTCGTCGTCGCCGGCGCCCGAGCGCAGCAGCGCGCGCAGGTCCGTCTCCTGGTGCGCGAACAGGCAGGTGCGCAGCTGGCCGTCCGCGGTGAGCCGCAGCCGGTCGCAGTCGCGGCAGAACGGCCGGGTCACCGAGGCGATGATGCCGACGCGGTGCGGCCCGTTCTCGGGCGCGACCCAGTCCGCGCGACCGGGGCCGTCGACGACCTCGAAGTCCTCGGACGGGGCGTGGCCCTCATGGCCCAGCGGACGGAGCTCGAAGGACTCGCTGAGCACGTCGAGGACCTCGGCCGCGGTGACCATGCCTTCCATCGTCCAGAGGTGGTCGGCGTCCAGCGGCATGTGCTCGATGAAGCGCAACCGGTAGCCGGTACGCAGCGCCCAGGCCAGGAGTTGCGGCGCCTCGGTCAGGTTCTGCTCGCGCATCAGCACGGCGTTCACCTTGATCGGGCGCAGACCGGCGGCATGGGCCGCGGCGAGGCCGGCGATGACGTCGGGCAACCGGTCGCGCCGGGTCAGCGCGGCGAACTTCGCCCGGTCCAGGGTGTCCAGCGAGACGTTGACCCGGTTGAGTCCCGACCGCGCCAGGTCGCCCGCCTTGTCGGCGAGCGAGATGGCGTTGGTGGTCAGGGACAGTCCTGGCTTCGGGTCCAGCGTCGCCAGCCGCGCGACCAGTCCGGCGACCCCGGCCCGCACCAGCGGTTCGCCGCCGGTCAGCCGGATCGTGCGCACGCCGAGAGACACGAAGATGCCCGCGAGCCGGACCAGCTCGTCGTCACTGAGGACGGACGTGGCCGGCAGCCAGTTCAGGCCCTCGGCCGGCATGCAGTACGTGCAGCGCAGCGAGCACTTGTCGGTCAACGAGATCCGCAGATCCTCGGCGCGCCGGCCGAAGGTGTCGATCAGCACCGGCCCGGTCTCTGCTGCGGAAGCGGGGATCATCCTGTCAGGGTAACCGCACTCCGGGCGCAGTTCCCGGTTCCGTGCGAGCCGCCGCCGCCTCAGGTCAGGGGCCGGGTGGCACCGAAGTACCCGGAGGCGACCTGGTCCCACGGCGTGATCTTCACGATGTCGCCGGAGTTGGGCGCCTGGATGACGTTGCCGTCGCCGATGTACATCGCCACGTGGTGGATACCGGCCTGGCCGCTGTCGGACCAGAACAGCAGATCACCGGGCAGTAAGTCGCCTGACTGGGGGTGGTACGAGCCGGCGACGAGGTACTGGCTGGCCGCGTAGTGCGGCATGAACAGTCCCTGCGGCGCCCAGGCGTACATGGTGAGGCCGGAGCAGTCGAAGCCGAGGACGGTGTGGTCGTTCCAGCCGTCCGTGCCGGGCGAGTCCACGCCGTAGGTGGGGCCGTCGTAGTTCCCGGCCGCCCAGCTGTACGGCGTGCCGACCTGCGTCATCGCGCGGCTGACCGCGGCCTGCCCCTTGGCTGCCGTCCAGCCACCCGTCGATCCGGGCGCGGGCAGCGGCGCGCTGCCGCCACCGCCGGTGCTGCCACCGCCGGTGCTGCCGCTGTCACTTCCGCCGCCACCGGTGCCGCCACCGCTGCTGCTTCCGCCGCTGTTGCTATTGCCGCCGCTGTTGCTATTGCCGCCGCTGTTGCTATTGCCGCCGCTGTTGTTACTGCTCCCACCGCTGCTGCTGTCACTGCCACCGCTACTGCCACCGCTGTTACTGCTGCCGCCGCCGGCGCTGTTACTGCTCCCGCCGCTGTTGTCGGTCCCGCTGTTACTGCTCCCGCCGCTGCTGCTGTTGTTGGCTGCCTCGCGGGCTCTTTGGCGCTCACGCTCCGCCGCCGCAGCAGCGGCGTCGGCCCGTTGCTGGGCAAGCGCCTGAGCCTGGGCAAGCGCCTGAGCCTGGGCGAGCGCCTGAGCCTGGGCTGCCGCCGCGCGGGCCCGGGCCAGAGCGAGCTGGCGGGCCTTCTCGGCCGCGATCTGGGCCTGCTCCTGCTGGTAGGCGAGGAACGTGGTCCGCTGGCCGTTCAGAGTGGCGAGCTGGGTCTGCGCGGAGAGCAGCTGCGTTTGATAGCTGGCCTGCTGGCTGCGCAGCTGCTCGGTCTGGGCCTGCTTGTTGGCGAAGGCGCCCTGCGCCGCCCGCTGCGCCTGCGCGGCCTCGTCGGTCAACCGGCGCTGCAGCTCGACCGAGGCCTTCGCCTTGGCGTCGGCGTTGGATTTCGCGACCGTGGCGCGGTCGAGCGCACCCATCGCGGTCAGGTTGTGGGCGGAGACGTAGTGCTGGTAGTCCCCGCTCTGCAGCAGCGCGTCGGGGTCGGTGGCGGTGAGCAGCCCCGCCGTGGTGGAACCCGCTGACGGAGACATATAGGTGCTGCGGACGAAGGTGGTGAGGTTCCCCCGCGCGCTGTCGATGCCCTGCTGAGCCGTCTCGACGGCAGCCCTGGCGTGGAGCGCGCCGTCCTTGGCGTCGTTCAGCCTGGAGATCGCGTAGGCGTACTTCTGCTCCTGGAGTTCGGCCTGGGCGTTGAGCGACTGCAGGGCTGCCTGTGCCTGAACGATCTGGCCGGACAGTGTGCCCACCGTAGTGGCGAGGGACGCCTTGGCTGACGCCGCGGCGCCGATCTGGGAATCACTGGGGTTGGGCGGCGGCGTGGGCGCGGCGCTGGCCGGACTCAGCGCGCATACCAGCGAGACACTCACGGCGGCGCTGGAGATGAGCACCCGCCAGGCGCGGCGGCCGCCAGCCGGTGCGGCGGTTCTGTCGCGGGCCTGTCCGAACACGTGGAACCCCTCTGTTCTGCTGATGCGATTCGAGTGCCATGCGACAGAGTGCCAGCCTGACCCCATCCGTGCCAGTCGTCACGCCAGTAACATTCGTTTCACCAGTCACATCGGCACCAACCGATTGACTGTCTCACATCATCGGCCTACCCGCTCGGGACTTGAATCGGGCGTGCGGAACAATGACACCAGCGAGAGCGGTCGGGTATCGGGCCGGATGACCAGCGCCCGGACAGCTCCGGCGTTCGTCCATTCGTCCGTCCCAAGGAGAAGAACGTGCCAGCAGGCAATCCGAACAGCTTCGATTCCAAGGACCAGCTCCAGGTCGGCGACACCAGCTACACCTACTTCCGGCTGGACAAGGTCACGGGCGCCGAGAGACTGCCCTACAGCCTCAAGGTGCTGCTCGAGAACCTGTTGCGCACCGAGGACGACGCCAATGTGACCGCCGCTCAGATCCAGGCGCTGGCCGGCTGGCGCGCCGATGCCGAGCCCGACACCGAGATCCAGTTCACGCCGGCCCGAGTGGTCATGCAGGACTTCACCGGCGTCCCGGCCGTGGTCGATCTCGCGACGATGCGTGAGGCAGTGGCCGAACTCGGCGGCGATCCGGCCAGGATCAACCCGCTGGCACCGGCCGAGCTGGTCATCGACCACTCCGTGATCGCCGACCTCTTCGGCGGCCCCGACGCCTTCGCCGGAAACGTGGAACTCGAGTACGAGCGCAACTTCGAGCGCTACCAGTTCCTGCGGTGGGGCCAGACCGCCTTCGACGAGTTCAAGGTCGTCCCGCCGGGCACCGGCATCATCCACCAGGTCAACATCGAGCACCTGGCGCGCGTGGTCTTCGGCCGCAGTGTCGACACCGGCTCGGGCGAGCCGGAGCTGCAGGCCTATCCCGACACGGTCGTCGGCACGGACTCACACACCACCATGATCAACGGCCTGGGCGTGGTGGGCTGGGGCGTCGGCGGTATCGAGGCCGAGGCCGCCATGCTGGGCCAGCCGGTGTCCATGCTGATCCCGCGCGTCGTCGGCTTCAAGCTCGTCGGCCAGTTGCCCGAGGGCGCGACCGCGACCGACCTGGTGCTGACGATCACCGAGATGCTCCGCAAGCACGGCGTGGTCGGCAAGTTCGTGGAGTTCTACGGCACCGGCGTCACCGCGGTGCCGCTGGCCAACCGCGCCACCATCGGCAACATGAGCCCGGAGTACGGCTCGACCATCGCGGTGTTCCCGGTGGACGATGAGACGGTGAAGTACCTGCGCCTCACCGGGCGCGACGAGCAGCAGATCGTGCTGGTCGAGGCGTACGCCAAGGCGCAGGGGCTGTGGCACGACCCGTCCCGCGAGGCGACCTACTCCGAGTACCTCGAGCTGGACCTGGCGACCGTGGTTCCCTCGATCGCCGGGCCCAAGCGGCCGCAGGACCGGGTCTCGCTCAGCGACGCCAAGACGTCGTTCCGCGCCGCTCTCGCCGCCTACGTGGAGGACTCGCCGGCGACGGGTGACCAGAGCGGGCACGACGAGGCGGTGGCCGAGTCCTTCCCGGCGAGCGACCCGCCCAGCCACGACGTGGACAGCTCCGAGCCGGCCCCGAACGAGCTGATCTCGGGCGTCCCCGGCGACGCCGGCCGTTCGAGCAGGCCCACTGCCGTCACGCTGGCCGACGGAACTCGTTTCGATCTCGACCACGGCGCGGTGACGATCGCTGCCATCACCTCGTGCACGAACACCTCGAACCCGTCGGTCATGGTGGCCGCCGCGCTGCTGGCGAAGAAGGCGGTCGAGAAGGGCCTGTCCCGCAAGCCGTGGGTCAAGACCACGCTGGCGCCCGGCTCCAAGGTGGTCAGTGACTACTACGACCGCTCCGGGCTGACCCCGTATCTGGACAAGCTCGGCTTCAACCTGGTCGGCTACGGCTGCACCACCTGCATCGGCAACTCCGGCCCGCTGATCCCTGAGGTCAGCGCCGCGGTGAACGAGGGGAACCTGGCCGTCGCGGCGGTGCTGTCGGGCAACCGGAACTTCGAGGGCCGGATCAATCCCGACATCAAGATGAACTACCTGGCGTCCCCCCCGCTGGTCGTGGCGTACGCGATCGCGGGCTCCATGGACGTCGACCTGTTCAACGACTCGCTCGGCAGGGGCCAGGACGGCCAGGACGTCTTCCTGCGCGACATCTGGCCCAGCACCGCCGAGATCGACGAGGTCGTCACCGGCTCGATCGCGCGCGAGATGTTCGTCGACGACTACGCCGACGTCTTCGCCGGTGACGAGCGCTGGCAGTCGCTGCCCACTCCCGAGGGGCAGACCTTCACCTGGGACCCGGAGTCCACCTACGTCCGCAAGCCCCCGTACTTCGACGGCATGCAGCTGGAGCCGGCGCCGGTCACCGACATCACCGGCGCGCGGGTGCTGGTCAAGGTGGGCGACTCGGTCACCACCGACCACATCAGCCCGGCCGGCTCCATCCGCGGCGACTCCCCCGCCGGCACGTACCTCGCCGAGCACGGCGTGGAGCGCAAGGACTTCAACTCCTACGGCTCCCGGCGCGGAAACCACGAGGTGATGATCCGCGGCACCTTCGCCAACATCCGGCTGCGCAACCAGCTGACGCCCCCTGGTGCTGCGGCTCTTCCCGAAGGCGGCTTCACCCGGAACTTCGCGGCGGCGGCGAACTCCTCGGCAGCGCCGGTGTCCACGATCTACGACGCCTCGGTGGACTACGCCGAGGCCGGCGTGCCGCTGATCGTCCTGGCCGGCAAGGAGTACGGCTCCGGATCGTCGCGGGACTGGGCCGCCAAGGGCACCGCACTGCTCGGGGTGCGCGCCGTGATCGCGGAGTCCTACGAGCGCATCCACCGCTCGAACCTGATCGGCATGGGCGTGCTGCCGCTGCAGTACCCGCAGGGTGAGAACGCCGAATCGCTGGGGCTGACCGGCGAGGAGACGTTCTCGGTCACCGGGGTCACCGCGCTCAACGACGGAGGCATCCCGCGAGAGGTCACCGTCTCGGCGGACGACACGACGTTCTCGGCGACGCTGCGCATCGACACACCCGGTGAGGCGGAGTACTACCGGCACGGCGGCATCATGCAGTACGTGCTGCGCTCGCTGCTGTAGGTACCGGCGGGTCCCGCGCGATACGAGACGCGCCGTCGCGGCGGCATCACGCAAGGCCGCCGCGGCGATCGTCACATCGCCGGTTTCGGGGCGATGTGTCCGTCCCCCGGTCTTCATTTAGACGACGGGTCGGTAACAACTCCGTGTCGGAGTCTTTGCCAGGACGTCAATTCGGGGATATGTTCCCGCCGACAACATTCCTGTGGTCGTCGGCCGATGGAGCCGTCGACTCCAAACCGCGAAAGGCGGAATTGCCCATGCGCAAGAGCGCAATCGGCCTGCTCGTCGTGGGGGCTGCGACCTCGCTCGCTCTGAGCGGGTGCTCCTCCAGCAAGAAGACCACCTCCGACGTGACGTCCGCGGCCGGTGGGGCCGCCTCGAGCGCCACCAGTGCCGCTGGCAGCGCCGCGTCGAGCGCCACCGGCAGCATGTCGGCCAGTGCCTCTGACTCGGGTTCCGGCACCGGGTCCGGCACCGGCGGCGGCACCGTGGACGGCAAGGGTGCCAAGGTCGGCATCATCCTCCCCGACACCCAGTCCTCCAACCGCTGGGTCTCGGCCGACCCGGACGCGCTGAAGGCGGACTGTGCCAAGGCCAACCTCAAGTGCGACATCCAGAACGCCGGCGGCTCGGCCGCCAAGCAGAAGACCATCGCCGGTCAGATGGCCGCCAGCGGCGTCAAGGTCATCATGCTGGTCAACCTCGACGCCGCCTCCGGCGCCACCATCGAGCAGCAGGCCAAGAAGAACGGTGTCATCACCATCGACTACGACCGGCTCACCCCGGGCGGCGGCGCGGCACTGTACGTGTCCTTCGACAACACCAAGGTCGGCGAGCTCCAGGGCAAGGCCCTCACCGAGTGCTCGCAGGTCAAGGGCAAGCCGGCCGTCAAGTACGTCGACATCAACGGCGCGCCGACCGACAACAACGCGACCCTGTTCAAGCAGGGCTACGACAGCGTGCTGAGCAAGACCCCCGGCTGGACCAAGGTCGGGGACCAGACCGGTAACTGGGACGCTCCCACCGCCGGCCGGGTGTTCAACTCCTTCATCCAGAAGAACCCCGACATCGGCGCGGTGATGGTCGCCAACGACACGATGGCCGGCGCCGTCATCACCAACCTGACCAACCTGCACCTCGCCGGCAAGGTTGCCGTCGGTGGCCAGGACGCCTCCCCGGCCGGTCTGCAGCAGATCCTCGCGGGCAACCAGTGCTTCACGATCTACAAGCCGTCCACCGGTGAAGCCGGCCCGGCCGTGAACGCCGCCGCGCAGCTCGCAAACGGCCAGATCCCCACCACCACCTCCAAGATCGAGGACCCGAAGACCCACCAGATGGTTCCGGCCATCCTGGCCACCCCGATCGCCATCACCAAGGCGAACGTGGCGGAGCCGATCAACGCCGGCTACACCGCCAAGGACCAGGTCTGCACCGCCAAGTACGCAGCCATGTGCACCGCGGCGGGCATCAAGTAACACCGACGTTCGGGCGGCCGGCAGCTCTTGCCGGCCGCCCGTTCTCGCACCACCCGCCAGCCCGTAAGAACATCCAGCACCGACTGCCATCCACACCGACTGCAGAGCCGCCGCAGAACGAGGGGACGAGGATCCTTGACTGACCAGCCGATACTCCAGCTGCGAAACGTGAACAAGAGTTTCGGGCCCGTGCAGGTTCTGCATGGCGTGAACTTCGAAGCCCGAGCCGGAGAGGTCGTGTCCCTGATCGGCGACAACGGCGCCGGCAAGTCGACGCTCGTCAAGTGCATCGGCGGCACCTACACGATCGACTCCGGTGAGTACCTCTTCGAGGGCAGCCCGGTGAGCGTCAAGACTCCCCGCGACTCCGCGGGCATGGGCATCGAGATCGTGTACCAGGACCTCGCGCTCTGCGAGAACCTCGACATCGTGCAGAACATGTTCCTGGGGCGCGAGCGCACCAGCGGTGTGGTGCTCAACGAGAACTCCATGGAGAAGGCCGCGTCCGAGACGCTCGCCTCGCTGTCCGTGCGCACCGTGAAGTCGGTACGCCAGCGGGTCTCGAGCCTGTCGGGCGGCCAGCGGCAGACCGTCGCGATCGCCAAGTCGGTGCTGTGGAACTCCAAGGTCGTCATCCTCGACGAGCCCACCGCGGCCCTCGGCGTCGCGCAGACCGAGCAGGTGCTCGAACTGGTGCGTCGGCTGGCCGACCGCGGCCTCGCCGTCGTCCTCATCTCACACAACATGCTCGACGTGCTGCGGGTGTCCGACCGGATCGCGGCCCTCTACCTGGGCCGGATGGCGGCCATCGTGGAGCGCTCGGCCGTGAACCAGACCCAGCTCGTCGAACTCATCACCACCGGACGCTCGGACAGCGTCCAAGGCACCGCTACCAGCGCGACGGGAGTCTCCGCGTGAGCACCAGCAATGTGGTCGGAACCAAGCCCCCGGCCGATGACAACCCCGGCTCCGACCTGTCGGTGCTGGCCTCGACGGCTCCGGTCGGCAACGGCATAGCCGACTACGCCCGCAATTACGTGTCGCGGCTACGCGGCGGGGACATGGGCTCGCTGCCCGCCGTGACCGGCCTGATCGTCCTGATCGTGCTGTTCCGCATCCTGCAGCCGTCCTTCGGCGGCCTGTACAACACCGCCGTGCTGCTGACCGAGGGCGCCGGCCCCATCGTGATCGCCATGGGCCTGGTCTTCGTCCTGCTGCTCGGTGAGATCGACCTGTCGGCCGGCTACGCCGCCGGCGTCTGCGCCGCGGTGATGGTCCGGGTCATGGTGGGCTACAACGCGCCGTGGCCGGTCTCGATCGGCCTGGCGCTGCTGACCGGCGTCGTGATCGGCGTCCTCATCGGGCTGCTGCGGGCCAAGGTCCGCATCCCGTCCTTCGTCGTCACGCTGGCCTTCTTCCTGGCCTTCCAGGGCGTCGTGCTCTACATCCTGAACAACGGCAAGGGCCAGCAGGGCAACGTCACCGTCACCGACAACGTGGTGAACGGGATCGACAACGCGCAGATGCCCACCTGGGGTGGCTGGCTGTTCGCGGTGATCTGCGTGGCCCTCTACCTCGCGGTCAAGCTCGCCGCCGCCCTGAGCCGGCGCCGGGCCGGCCTGCACGCCGAGCCCACGTCGGTCATCGCGCTCAAGGTGATCGGCGTCGCGGTCCTGGTCTGCGGCATGGTCTACGTCCTGAACAAGAACCGGGCGATCATCAAGACCTCGTCCATCGAGAACGTCAACGGCCAGCTGGTCCGGGTCGCCCCGCAACCGCTGCAGGGCGTTCCGTGGGTCATCCCGATGGTCGTCGCCTTCCTGGTGCTCTGGACCTTCATCCTGACCCGCACCCGATACGGCCGGCATGTCTACGCCGTCGGCGGCAACGAAGAGGCCTCGCGCCGCGCCGGTATCCCGGTCGACCGGATCCGCATCTCGGTGTTCGTGATCTCCTCGTTCATGGCGGCCATCGGCGGCATCCTGATCGCCTCCAACGTCAAGTCCGTCAGTGTCGACAACTACGGCGGCAACACCCTGCTGCTGGCCGTCGGCGCGGCCGTCATCGGTGGCACCAGCCTCTTCGGCGGCAAGGGCCGGGTGATCGACGCGATCATCGGCGGGCTCGTCGTCGAGGTCATCTACAACGGCATGTCCGACCTGGTGAAGGGCACCAACGGCTCAGCGGTGCAGTACATCGTGACCGGTTTGGTGCTGATGCTCGCCGCCGCCATCGACGCCCTGTCCCGCCGGCGTGCCGGCGCCGCCGGCCTCGGCTGATCAACACCGGAGGCTGGTGATCCGTGACGGTGACACAGCGGGTCGCTGTTCGGCCGGAAGAGATTCGCAGGCACAACCTCAGCATGCTGCTGCGCCACATCCACCGGCATGGCGAGGCCACCCGGGCAGAGCTGACAGCTGCCATGGGTCTGAACAGAAGCACCATCGGGGCCTTGGTCGCCGACCTCGTCGCCCTCGGACTGGTCACGGAATACGTGCCGTCCGGGGGCGAGCGGGCCGGCCGGCCCTCCCACGTGGTCGCGCCCCGGGCGGACGGCCCGTACGTGCTGGCCGTGGAGGTCGCCGTGGAGCGAATCTCCATCGCGGTGGTCAGCCTCGGCGGTGCCGTGCAGGCCCGCCGGGTGACCGCCATCGAGGGGCACGACCGCCGCCCGCAGGCCGTGGTCCGCCGGATCGTGGACGACGCGGCCTGGCTGGCGCAGCAGCTTCCCCACTCCGCCTGGCCGGTGGGCGTCGGCGTCAGCATTCCGGGGACGGTGCGCCGGCGGGACGGCTTCGTCGAGCACGCGCCCAACCTGAACTGGCGGGCGGTGCCCTTCGCGGCTCTGCTCGCCGCCACCCTTCCTGCCCAGCTGGATGTGCAGGTGGGCAACGACGCCGACCTGGGAGCGGTCGCGGAGCACCAGCGCGGCGCCGCGGTCGGCTATGACCATCTCGTCTACCTCAACGGCAGCGTGGGTGTCGGCGGCGGCATCATCTCCGAGGGTGCCCAGCTGCACGGGGCCGGCGGCTATGCCGGCGAGATCGGCCACATGACCATCAATCCGGACGGCCCGGCCTGCCATTGCGGTAGCACGGGCTGCATCGAGACCTACATCGGCGAGCACGCCCTGCTGCGCGCCGCCGGGGTGACCGACCGGCACGGTCCCGCCGCAATCGCCGCGATCTTCGCCGATGCCGACGCCGGGGACGCGCGGGCGGTGGCCGCCGTGCACACCGTCGCCGTGTGGCTCGGCCGCAGCCTGGCCAACGTCGTCAACTGCCTGAACCCGCAAGCCATCGTGGTCGGCGGCTCGCTGGCCGAAGTGGTACGGCTGGACCGCAGCTCCGTCGAGGCCGAGCTGGACCGCCGGGCGATGGCCGCGGCCCGGTCCGGCGTGCAGGTGCTGCTGCCGGGTCTGGATCAGGACTCCGCCCTGATCGGCGCCTCCGAGCTGGCCTTTCAGACCCTGCTGACGTCGCCTGACTCCCCCGTCGTCTCGCTCGCCGCGAACTGAGTTCGGTACAGCTCCGCGTACAGCCGGCCGCGGCGCAGCAACTCCTCGTGGGTGCCGGACTCCACGATCCGGCCGTCGTCGATGACCAGCACCTGGTCGGCGGCCCGGATCGTCGACAGCCGGTGCGCGATGACCAGCGACGTCCGGCCGCGCAGCGCCACCGCCAGCGCCTCTTGGACGGCGCGCTCGCTCTCGCTGTCCAGATGCGCCGTCGCCTCGTCCAGGATCACGATGCGCGGTGCCTTGAGCAGCAGCCGTGCGATGGCGATCCGCTGCTTCTCACCGCCGGAGAGCCGGTAGCCGCGGTCGCCGACCACGGTGTCCAGCCGGTCCGGGAGCTCCGCGATCTTGTCGCCGATGTTGGCCGCCCGCAGCGCCTCCCACAGCTCGGCGTCGGTCGCGGCGGGCTTGGCGTAGCGGAGGTTCGAGGCGATGGTGTCGTGGAACAGGTGGGCGTCCTGGCTCACCACGCCGATCGCGTTGCGCAGGGACTGCTGGGTGACGCTCCGGACGTCCTGGCCGCCCACCCGCACCGCGCCGGAGCGGACGTCATAGATCCGGGGCACCAGCTGGCTGATGGTGGTCTTGCCGGCGCCGGACGGGCCCACCAGTGCCACCATCTGACCGGCCTGCGCGGTGAAGTCGACGCCCCGGAGCACGTCCTGCGTCGGGGTCTGGTCCAGCACCGCGACGTCCTCCAGCGAGGCCAGCGACACCTCCTGGGCGGACGGGTATGAGAACCAGACGTTGTCGAAGGTCACGGTGGCCGCCTGCGGATCGATCGGGACGGCGTCCGGGGCGTCGTCGATCATCGGGGCCAGGTCGAGCACCTCGAAGACCCGGTCGAAGCTGACCAGGGCGCTCATCACGTCCACCCTCGCGTTGGACAGCGCCATCAGCGGCCCGTAGAGCCGGGACAGCAGCAGCGCCAAGGTCACCACCGTGCCGGTCGACAGCTGCCCGGTGAGGGCGTAGTAGCCGCCCAGGCCATACACCAGGGCCTGGGCCAGGCTTGCCACCAGGCTGAGGGCGGCGAACAGCGTCCGGCCGTACATGGCCGACCGGATGCCGATGTCGCGCACCCGCGAGGCCCGCGCGCGGAACGACTCCGACTCGTCCCCGGCGTTGCCGAAGAGCTTCACCAGCAGCGCGCCCGAGACGTTGAACCGCTCGGTCATGGTGGTGTTCATCGAGGCGTTGAGGCCGTAGGACTCGCGGGTGATGGCCTGCAGTTGGGTGCCGATCCGGCGTACCGGCAGCACGAACACCGGCAGCAGGACGAGCGCGAGCAGGGTGATCTGCCAGGACAGCGTGAACATCACCGCGGCGGTGAAGACCAGGCTGACCACGTTGCTGACCAGGCCGGACAGGGTCGAGGTGAACGCCTGCTGGGCACCGAGGACGTCGCCGTTGAGCCGGCTGACCAGGGCACCCGTCTGGGTGCGGGTGAAGAACGCCAGCGGCATCCGCTGCACGTGGTTGAACACGCCGGTGCGCATGTCGAAGATCAGGCCCTCGCCGATCCGGGCCGAGTACCAGCGCTGGGCCAGCGACAGCCCGGCGTCCACCACGGCCAGGCCGGCGATGACGACGGCCGTCCAGGCCACCACCCGGACGGCGCCGTGCGAGGTGATCTCGTTGACCACCCGGCCGGCCAGTACCGGCGTGGCCACGCCGATCAGGGCGTCCAGCACGATGATGACCAGGAAGAGGATGAGTTCCAGGCGGTACGGACGGGCGAAGGCCACCACCCGCTTGGCGGTGCCCTTGCGCAGTGGCCGTTTGGACAGTGCGGAGTCACGGCGCATCGACCGCATCACGGCGTAGTTGCCGCCGGGGTTCATGAAAGCATCACCCTCTGATTATCGGCCCTGCCGCGACCCGTGCCGGCTCCGGCGAGCGCGGGCGCCCCATGTTCGCTGCCAGGTGAAGGCAACGGCTGCCGGCTCGGCGTGGTCACCGCCCGAGCGCGCTCCCGAGATCGGCCAGATACGCCGACACCGGGCCGGTGGTGAACAGGCCGGCGAACTCGGCCGCCGCGGGCGTGAGGGCGGTGAACGCGCGCTGCATCGTGTTCCGGCCTCCAGCAAGTGATCCGGCGGCGGGTCCGGCAACTGCCGCAGGCTTCCCGCTGCCTCGCTGCGACGACCCTGGGCGAGCAGCACCAGCGGACGGGCCCACGGCTCATAGGGTCCCCATTCGATCCCGTCGTCGACCGCGGCGGGTTGGCGGTGTTGCAGCCGTAGGCCGAGCAGGGCCAGCGGCAGCAGACCGCACTGCACACCCGGCATACCGGCACCGTCCAGCAGGGCCGCGGCTGATCGGTAGGCCACCGCGATCCGGGAGCTGGTGGCCCGCTAGCGCCTCAGGCCTCGCCGTGCAGGCCCGTCAGCTCGCGTAGCTGGCGGTACTGAGCCGCTCGCTCCGCGGCCTCCTGCTCCGGCTGTGAGCGGCCGGACGCGGCCAGCAGCAGCGCCTTGGTCTCCGTCACCGCGGTGCGTGGCAGCGCCAGCAGCCGTGACACAAGTAGCTCGCCCGCCGCCGCCAGCTGCTCCGGTGGCACCACGGCCGACACGAGCCCGATCCGGTCAGCCTCGACGGCGGGAACCCGGCGGCCGGTGAGGCAGATGCCGGCCGCCCGGGAATAGCCGACCAGCTCTACCAACCGCTTCGTCCCGCCCAGATCGGGCACCAGGCCCAGGCTGACCTCCGCCATGGTGAACTGGGCGTCCTCGGCGGCGATCCGGAGGTCACAGGCGAGCGCGAGTTGGAACCCGGCACCGACCGCGTGACCCTGTACGAGGGCGACGCTGACCACACCGGGACGGGCGAAGGCGGCGAAGGCGGCCTGGTACGAGGCGATCTGGCGCGTCGCCTCGTCCTCGCTGAGCGCAGCCAACTCCATCGGGCTACTGACGCCCGGTAGGCCTTCGGGAGTGAGCAGAGCCCGGTCCAGACCGGCGGAGAAGGACGATCCATCGCCCCGGACCAGCAGCACCCGCACGGTGCCCGGCAGCGCGTTGACCGCCCGCTCCAGCCACGTCCAGGTCAGCGGGTTCTGGGCGTTGCGCTTGTGCGGCCGGTTCAGCGTGACGGTCGCCAGCTCGCCGGCTCGCGACAACTCCAGCGAGAACCCGGCCTCGGCCGGGATGGCATGGCTGCCGGGATGCGGAACGCCCGGTGCCTCAGCGGCTCCGGACCTCGTGGGGACGTCGGTGTCGGTGCTCAGGACGTCTTCTTTCCACGGGTGGCGCCGCCGCGACCGCGCAGCGATACCTCGTTCTCGCTGAGCAGCCGGTGGATGAACCCGTAGGACCTGCCGTGTTGCTGCGCCAGCTCGCGAATGCTGCGGCCGTTCTCGTACTGCTCGCGCACCTCGACCGCGAGGGTGTTCCGGTCCGGGCCCGTGATCCGGGCCCCCTTCTTCAGTTCTGCCACTGTCGGTCCTCCCGTTCAATAACGCGGCGCGACACCCTCCGCGCTGCGGTCGTACGGTCCGGGCACGGGTCAGGGCGACCCGCGTCCGGAGACGAACAAGTGCTATATGACCTTGCTAGCAGTCCGCACACGCCACCGCAATGGGCAAGGTTGTCTATTGCCGATCCGCGGAATTGCTGATGATCCCGGCAGCCCGGGAACGGCGCTAGGCGAGCACGACCAGATCGGCCAGATCCGCGCTCCAGGTGTCCTCCACGCCGTCCGGCAGCAGGATCACCTTGTCCGGATCGAGAGCCTCGACGGCGCCCTCGTCGTGGGTGACCAGCACGATGGCGCCGGAGTAGTGGCGCAGGGCGTCCAGCACCTGCTCGCGGCTCGCGGGGTCGAGGTTGTTGGTCGGCTCGTCCAGCAACAGCACGTTGGCGGCACTGGTGACCAGCATGGCGAGCGCCAGCCGGGTCTTCTCGCCACCGGAGAGCACACCGGCCGGCTTCTGAACGTCGTCGCCGGAGAAGAGGAAGGCGCCGAGCACGCTGCGCAACTGCAGGTCGGCGGGGTCCGGGGCGGCACTGCGCATGTTCTCCAGCACCGTGCGCTCGGTGTCCAGGGTCTCGTGCTCCTGGGCGTAGTAGCCCAGGCGCAGGCCGTGCCCGGGCACGACCGAGCCGGTGTCCGAGCGCTCGGTACCAGCCAGCAGTCGCAGCAGCGTGGTCTTGCCCGCCCCGTTTAGCCCCAGCACCACGACGCGGGTGCCCCGGTCGATCGCCAGGTCCACGCCGCTGAACACCTCGAGCGAGCCGTAGGACTTCGACAGCCCCTCGGCGGTGAGCGGCGTCCGGCCGCAGGGTGCCGGGTCCGGGAAGCGCAGCTTGGCGACCTTGTCGTGCGCGCGCACCTCGGCCAGGCCCGCGTTGAGCGCCTCCGCTCGGCGCAGCATCTGCTGGGCGGCCTTCGCCTTCGTGGCCTTGGCCCGCATCTTGTCGGCCTGCCCCTTGAGCGAGTCGATCTTGCGCTCGGCGTTGGCCCGCTCGCGGGTGCGGCGCCGCTCGTCGGCCTCCCGCTGCTTGAGGTACGTGGCCCAGCCGACGTTGTAGGCATCCAGGGCGGAGCGGTTGGCGTCGAGATACCAGACCTTGTTCACCACCGCGGCGAGCAGGTCGACGTCGTGGCTGATCACGATCAACCCACCGCGGTGACCCTTGAGAAAGTCACGCAGCCAGCCGATCGAGTCGGCGTCCAGGTGGTTGGTGGGCTCGTCCAGCAGCAGTGTGGTCGGCTCCCCCGCCGAATCGGCGAAGAGGATCCGGGCAAGCTCGATGCGGCGGCGCTGGCCTCCGGACAGGGTGCCGACGGCCTGGTCGAGCACCCGGTCGGGAAGCCCGAGATGCGAGCAGATCCGCGCGGCCTCAGCCTCGGCGGCATAGCCGCCCAGGGACGAGAAGCGCTCCTCGAGCTGGCCGTAGCGCCGGACCAGGGCGTCGTCGGTGTGTTCCTCGGCCAGCCGGTTACCGACGGCCGTCAGCTCGTGCAGGATGGCGTCCAGGCCGCGGGCGGACAGCACCCGGTCACCCGCGCGCTGCTCCAGATCGCCGGTGCGGGGATCCTGCGGCAGGTAGCCGGTGGGTCCCGCCGCGGTGAGCGTGCCGCCGTGCGGCAGCGTCTCGCCGGCCAGCACCTTGAGAGTCGTGGTCTTGCCTGCGCCGTTGCGCCCGACGAGACCGATCCGGTCGCCCGGTTGGACGCGGAAGGAGGTGGGCTGCAAGAGGATGCGCGCGCCTGCTCGCAGTTCGAGGTCGGTCGCGGTGATCATGTGAGGACTTTCCGGTCAGGGCTGATGGGCAGGGATGAACAGTGCCGATCTCAGCGCGGAACAGTGCTCACGTCCAGCCAGATTACCCCACGGCAGCGCCTGCGGGGCGCTACCGGTGCGGAGCTGGCGGACGGTCGAGTTTCGTGCACCGCTCGGCTGTGTGTTTTGCTCTTCGAGCTCGGCTGTGCTGGCTGAGGCTGTGCTGGCTGAGCTGTGCTGGTTGGGCAGTAACCCGTGCCGGGCTTACGAAAGGACATAACGCGATGCAGTACAACGACGATGCCCAACTGGACACGTCTGAGGTGCAGGACACCCGAGGCGGCGGCACGGGCTTCGGTCGGGTGGCTGCCGGCGGTGGCGGCCTCGGGATCGTCGGCCTCATCGTCGTGGTGCTGATGAACGTGCTGGGCGGCGGTGGCTCGTCCGGTGGTTTACCCGGCGGCATCGGCGGCCTGAGCGACGTCGGCCACGGCTCCAACGCCAGCTCGGTCGACAACACCCAGCTCAGCAGCGAGTGCAAGACCGGTGCTGATCGACCGGGTGTCGGTGACGGTGGCACCGCTCCTGGTGGGAGGCGGGGACACGCCCACCCTGGTCGACGGGCCGGGCACCGCCGGGAAGCCACTTGGTGCAGCTACCTCGATTGAGGCTGGTAAAGGCCACGCCGCTGGAGCACAGCTATCTGCACCTGGAATACGACGTCATTGACTCGCTCGCCGCTCGGACGGCCGCGAGTCCTGAGTAACGAGTCCTGAGTAACAAGGCACTCGGGGCCGTACGGCAACCTCAGACGTTGAAGCCGAGCGCGCGGAGCTGCTCGCGGCCGTCGTCGGTGATCTTGTCCGGGCCCCACGGCGGCATCCAGACCCAGTTGATCTTCATGGCGCTGGCCAGCGGCTTGGGACCGCCGGTGAGCGCGCTCTGCGCCTGCTCCTCGATGACGTCGGTCAACGGGCACGCCGCCGAGGTGAGCGTCATGTCGACCGTCACGGTGGCGTCATCGGCGATGTCGAGGCCATAGATAAGGCCCAGATCAACGACGTTGATCCCGAGCTCGGGATCGACGACGTCCCGCAGCGCCTCTTCCACATCGTCGCGTGAGGGCACCGGCAAGGTGGTCATCTCGGTCATTGCTACTCCCCTGTCCGGGCTTCCGTCGCGGCAGCGACAGAGTTGGTTGTCGCGGCAGCGACAGAGTTGTCCGTCGCGGCAGCGACAGAGTTGTCCGTCGCGGTAGCGACAGAGTTGGTTGTCGCGGCAGCGACGGCTGACTTCATGGCCATCCAACCCAGCAGCGCGCACTTCACCCGCGCCGGGTACTTCGACACACCCTCGAACGCCACCGCGTCGTCGAGCGCCTCGGCATCGTCCTCGCTCAGCGTGCTGTGCCCCTGGGACTGCATCAGCTCCAGGAACTTCTCTTGCAGGTGCAGCGCCTCGTCGATCGGCGTGCCCACCACCAGGTCACTCATCACCGAGGTCGACGCCTGGCTGATCGAGCACCCCTCGCCGACCCACCCGAGTTCCGCGATCTCGCCGTCGGCCACCCGGACCCGCAGGGTGACCTCGTCGCCGCAGGTCGGGTTGACGTGGTGGACCTCGGCGTCGAAGGGCTCGATGTCGCCGCGGTGCTGCGGGTTCTTGTAGTGGTCGAGGATGATCTGCTGGTACATCGAATCCATCGACAGGCTCATCCGAACATCTCCTGTACTCGTGCCAACCCGACCACCAGCGCGTCGACCTCACCGAGAGTGGTGTAGATGCCGAACGAGGCGCGGGTGGTTGCGGAGATTCCGTAACGGACGCACACCGGCCGGGCGCAGTGGTGCCCGGCACGCACGGCGATGCCCTGCTCGTCCAGCAGCTGGCTCACGTCGTGGGGGTGGATGCCCTTCATCGTGAACGAGATCGTCGCGCCACGGTCGACCGGATCGCTCGGTCCGATGATGGTCAGCCCCGGGACCTTGGCGAGGGCGGTCAGGGCGTAGGCGGTCAACTCGTCCTCGTGCGCCTGGATCGCGCTCATGCCGATCGCGCTGACGTAGTCGATGGCCGCGCCGAGCCCGATCGCCTCGGCGATCATCGGGGTGCCGGCCTCGAACCGGTGCGGCGGCAGCGCGTACGTGGTGCCGGTCATGTCGACGGTCTCGATCATCTCACCGCCGCCCATGAAGGGCGGCAGCTCGGCGAGAAGCTCGTAACGGCCCCAGAGCACGCCGACGCCGGTCGGGCCGTACAGCTTGTGGCCGGTGAAGCCGACGAAGTCGACTCCGAGGGCCTGGACGTCCAGCGGCCGGTGTGGCGCGGACTGTGCCGCGTCGAGGATGGTGAGCGCTCCGACAGCCCTCGCGCGGGCGACGATCCGCGCCACCGGGTTCACCGTGCCCAGGGCGTTGGACTGGTGTACGAACGAAACCACCTTGGTGTGCTCGTCGATCCGCTCTTCGATCGCCGCCTCGACCAGCCGCCCGTCGGCATCGATGGGGATGTAGCGGAACTCGGCACCGGTCCGCTGCGCCAGCAGCTGCCAGGGCACCAGGTTCGAGTGGTGCTCCATCTCGGTGACGACGATGTTGTCGCGGGGGCCGATTCTGAACCTTTCAGCACCGATCGTCGTTGTGGCGTTCGACAGCGAGTACGCCAGCAGGTTCAGCGACTCCGAGATGTTCTTGGTGAAGATCACCTCGTCGCGGCGCGGGGCGTTGATAAATGCCGCGACCTTGTCCCGCGCTGCCTCGAAAAGCGTCGTGGCCTCGGACCCGAGCGTGTGTACCGCACGCGCGACGTTGGCATTGTGCTGCGAGTAATAGTCCTCGAGCGCATCCAGCACAGCTTGCGGCTTCTGCGAGGTGTTCGCCGAGTCGAGGTAGACCAACGGCACCCCGTGCACCTGACGGGTCAGAATCGGGAAGTCCTTGCGAATGGCTTCTACATCAAGGGTGTTGAGCACGTATGCACCGCCTCCGCTTGCTGAACTGCTGGTTCCGCCGCCGAATTCCCTTCCGGCGACGGCCCCAGGCATGGCTAGATGGACACCGGCTCGACGAGGGCCGGCTCGTTCACGCCGTAGCTGGCGTAGCCGTTCGTCTCGAGCTTCTCGGCCAGTGCGGCACCACCGGACTCGACGATGCGGCCGTCGAAGAACACGTGCACGAAGTCGGGCTGGATGTAG
>JAABUO010003089.1_pt1 | contig 19997 bp, 19 predicted proteins | sample 5559291 | NCBI WGS metagenome assembly JAABUO01 (sample SAMN10711878, study PRJNA513372) | rock metagenome | isolation source: Antarctica rocks | place: Antarctica: Victoria Land, Finger Mt sud
TTCGACGCGATCAGTACGCTCAAGGCACCCGAAAACCAGCCGGAATATCCCGAACTTCGCCCGCTGTCCCTTCCAAAACCCCGGCGGCGGCTGCCGTTGCGCGCGTTTTTCACGGGCCTGCTAGGGGATTGAAACTCGCGACGTTGGTACGAACCAGAACCTCGTCCGGGCCGAAGTCTGGTACCGCGATCTCGTCGAGAACGAGATCTTTGCCGTATCCGTGAATCCGAAGTGCCTTCATGAAATGTCCTCCTGGTGACTTGGGAAAGCGCCGACCTGGAATAACCAGCCGAACCAATCTTCGAGATGGTCGGTGCGCGAAATGAGACCGTTGTGAATCTTGTGAAAATCGTGCGCGCTGATGCGAACGCGTTTGCCGTTTGCAGAAACGCCGAGAAACGGACCGTTCTGAACGGCTTCGATTGCAACACGCACGGCAACGTCGTCACCTTCGACGAGCATCTGCTCGACCGTAACCTCGACGTTGGAAAACGCGCTGTGGAAGGACGCGAAGAGCGCCTGTAGACCTTCCCGTCCCGGCTGTTGGCCGGGCGCGAGTGGAACGTCTTCCCAGTTTTCATCGACGATCTCGTTCAGGCGTTCGAACTTGTTGTGACCGAATGCCTGATAAAATGCTTCGACGAGGACGCGTGGATGTAGAACGTCCGGCGCACCGGACATCGTGTTAGCCATGTAAAAAGCTTTCTTAAGCTGTCAGCGTTTCGTTGCGGGTCGTCTCGACGGTATCGAGGCTCGTAGTCCGGCACTGATAAACGTCCAGACGGCCTCAAATCCATCGTTCAATTCCGGACTAACCCATTCGAGAGCGTGCGCGGGGTGATGAAAGCGTGACGTCGCTAGTAAGACCGCGCGCGCCGCGACGCCCGTGTCATCGCAGTGAAACTCGCCGCGCCGGACGCCATCGGAAATAATGGCGGCGATCTGAGCGGCTAAGCGTTCGAGTTGTACGTTGACAGCGCTCGGAGCCGAGGCTGCAAGTTGCCCGTACAACGCAAACATTTCAGGATCATCATGAAAGTTCGTTTGCTTAGCCGCAATAAGCCCTTCAACAAAGTGACGAAGCCGGAGATCGGCAGAACCGCTTTCGTTCACGATGTCTTCGAGGGGCGCGAAAAGACGGGAAAGCCATCGATTGACGACGGCACTCTGCAGATCGGCCTTGCTCCTGATATAGCGATAGACGCTTCCGTGTGTGACACCAAGTTTACGAGCGACGTCGACGACGGTTGTCTTAGCTGGCCCGAAACGTCGCAGTTCTGACTCCGCAGCGTCGAGCACGCCGTCGAGCGATAGTGTTTCCGGAGCACTCTGAAGTGAGGACTCAGCCGCTTTTCGGCGTCGTTCGCGGGCGATCACTCTCGTAGGATATGTCTCCAGACAACAGAAGTCAATATCTGTTACTTATATTTCTCCGAAGACAATACATTGGAGCCGAAAACGATAGACGACGATAAGCTTCGGAGTAATCTTCCGTCGCAAACACACCCCTCTACAGCCGACGCAGGGACAACGACGGGGATTGCGTTTGTCGTTTTGCTCGGCGCGCTCACGATGTTGCCGCCGCTCTCGACCGACGTCAGCCTTCCGGGATTGCCGTTGATAGCTAGCGCGCTGCATGCTTCGAGAGGAGCAGTGCAAGCGTCACTTTCCGTGTTCATCTTTGCGTTTGGCGTTGGTCAGCTCGTGGTCGGCCCACTTTCGGATCGCTTTGGTCGTCGGCCCGTGCTGTTGGTCGGCTTGGCGACCTTCACGGTCGCCGGCGTTGGGTGCACCGTCGCCACGGATGTGTCCGTCCTGCTTTTCGCACGGTTCGTGCAAGGTTTCGGGGCGTGCGCCGGGACTGTCGTCGCGCGCGCCATCGTACAAGACGTCTCGCACGAGCGCACGCGCGCGGCGACGCTCCAATCCTACGTCACGGCGGTAAATTCGCTGGCACCGATGCTCGCGCCGCTACTTGGTGTTGCGATCCTCGCCGTCACCAGCTGGCGGTGGCTCTACGGCGCCTTGATCGTAATTGGCGTAGTGCTGTTCGCCGCGGTGCTTCGGCGTCTACCGGAAACAGCGCCTGGTAGCTCGGGCGATGTAATCGCCGCGTATCGCCGCGTGCTGGCGCGAGCGCGCACGTTGCCGCTCGCCATTTTTAGCGCGTGCGCGTTCGGCGCATACTTCGCGCTCATCAGTGGCTCGCCGTTCGCGCTTGTCGCGCAGATGCATTTGGCACGGGAGAGCTATGCGTTCGCCTTCGGGCTCAACGCCCTCGCGTTACTATGCGGCTCTTTCGCGACAGGGCGCCTTGCAGGGCGTATCGGCGCGGAGCGCGTTCTTGCGTTGGGCGTCGTGCTATTCGGGTTCGCTGGCGTCGCAGCGTTCCTCGTCGATGCACTGATCCCCGGTCCAATTGGTTTTGTGACGACGTTCGCCGCCGTTGCGTTTGCGTTTGGTATTGCCGCTCCGAGCGCGTTCGCGGCCGCCCTCGCCGATGCAGAACGTGATAGTGGGCTTACCGCGGGCGTGCTCGGTGCCGCGCAGATGCTGGGCGGCGCGGCTGCCAGTGCTGCGACGGGCGCCGTGGCACTGGCTCCAACTGCCGCAATCGGAACGACGGTCATCGTACTGTCATGTGCCGCCGCAGCGGCGTACGTCTGGTCTCGTGCGCGTTTCGGCAGGACACCAGGCCGGACGCAAGACGTCGTCACCGGCATGCCATAGTGCTCTCCGCTGGTTCGTGAACGCGCGTGCGGCGTATTAGTGTAAGCCCGTGCAGAGTTTGCGTGGCACGTCATGGAGTGCGCGGCAATTCTGCTTTTGCATCGAGCCGCCACTGTACGACGTTCCAGAACGGCGATAGCGACGAACTCTTGAAGCCATGCAGGCGCGCTGGTATGAGGTCGACCGCGTCGGCTTGATATAAGGCGGCGAACGGAATCGCTCGAGCGATGCGTTGCTGGACGAGCGATGCTTCGCGTCGCCGCATTGCTGCTACGTACGTGGTGCTCCGGCTGATTGCGCCGCATCAACCGTTGGGTCGCAGAAGCGTTGGAGGTTAAAGCCGTGCGGCGGTACCTCTGCGCACCCGAGGTACCACCGCGTGTCGGGGTCGCTGGCCGTGAAAACCTCGAGGATCGCGAGATCGAACTTCCCCCGAACAGCGGTCCGCCGGCCGACGACGGTGCCCGAAAGAGCGTTGGTGTGTACGCGCGCAAGGTCAGCGAGATCCCGGCGCGCCGCAGCTCCGCTTGAAGGCCGACGCCGATAGCAGCGTACGTCGCGGAGCCGCTCGGAAACGCGAGGACGAGCGCTAGCGGACGCCCGTGCTCGCTCAACATCCCGTCGCCTGCATGCCGCCAGCCGGCTCGTTCAAACTGGAGAGATGCTGCACGTAGATCGGACTTTGGTAGCCCGAACCTGGGATCGTAAGCCCATCCAAATAGCCCGCGCCCAGCGTCGGCGGAGCTCTGCGCGCCGCGCGTCGCATTGCGTACGAGCCGTGGAATGTCGATTGCCATTGCGATCGCGCGGCGTACGCGCGGGTCGGCGAGATCCCGACGCTGTGTGTTGAAAATGAGATCGCCGAAACCGCTGAGCCGCACGCGCTCGATGCGAGTGTCGGGAAGATCCCCGTATTGTGCGAGATACGTCGGATCGGCGAAGAACGATGCGTCGACCTCATGGGTGCGCAATTGCTCGATAATGGCGGCCGAGTCGGGAATGAAGCGCAGATCGATGGCGGCGATGCGCGGCTCGCCTCCGAAATACGTATCGTTGCAAACGAGCCGCAAGCGATCGCCGTGGAGCCAGGAGACGACGCGAAGGTCCGGACCCAATCGGCGCCGTGTTGAATGCGACTCTATTGAGGTCGTGGTAGCGCGCCAGAAGATGGCGGGGCAAGATCTCGAAGTTTTGATCCGGCGCCATGAAGAGCGACAGAATCGGAGCGTACGGTTGCCGATCCGGCCGCGATAGCGCTGCTTCTCGAGCAACGCAAGCCGCTCTCGTCGGCACCTTTGGACGCCGAAGTGCTGCCCGATGCGGCCAAGATCGCGGCTCCCGAAGTTCGTCTTGACAGCTACGTTGTTTCCGAACTCAAGGAGGTCGCCGCTTGACGAACTTACCTTTGCTCGATGAGCATTTGCGCATGCTGCGGCCGCCGGCGATGCTTTCGAATTACCGGCGCACTGCACTCGGCATATGAAATTCTCCGTAACGATGGGCGTGGAGATGACTACCGCGCGGAACGGTTGATGCTACTTGCTCGTTTCCGGATTCGAGCGACCTCTCGACTTCATTGCGCACTGGTACGCACGGCTCGAGCCGACGCCCGTCGATTACCGGCGCTAGCTAAACATGTCGGGATTGGCCTGAACGATTTGGTCGTAAACCGGTTGGAAATGCAGCCAACCGATAAACGAGTTGCCGACATGTTCCTTGCTGTAGCGGGCCCGTTCGGGCGAAACCATGGTCGGTGATGTGCGCGCCGCCTCCGTAAGCAATTGAACCCGGCAGCAGCGCTCCAGCGCGATGAACCAAAAAGCAGCATCGTCGATGCTGTGGCGGCTCGCCGTTAACAAACCATGATTTTGATGCAGAGCCGCCCGGTTGTTTCCGAACGCTGCTGCTACGGAGTGGCCCGCTTCGGCCTTGACGGCGACGGCGCCGGCCTCGTCTTTAATAACGACATGATCCTCAAAGAAGCACGCAGCGTCTTGCGTGATCGGTTCGAGCAGCCGGCCCATGGAAGCCCACGCCGTTCCGTAGACCGTGTGCGCGTGGCACATTGCGATGATGTCGGGGTGCGCTTCATGCACCGCGGAGTGGAGTACGAAGCCCGCGCGATTGAGGGCATAGTGGCCTTCTACCACTTCGCCGGCATGATTGGCGAGGATCAGGTTGGACATTTTGACCTGAGAGAAATGGACGGCCATCGGGTTCGTCCAGTAGAGCTCGGGGAACTCCGGGTCGCGAACGGTGAGATGGCCGGCGAAACCGTAGTCGAAGCCATGAACGGCAAAGGCGCGGCAAGCGCCGACGAGATGCTCTTTGCGATACTTTCGCTCGTCGGCGAAGGTCGAGAACTCGGGCCGGCTCGGGAACGTAAGGCCCGGTTGCTCGGGCTGATAGACGGAAACGCGCTCTTCAGTCTTTACCATGATCATGCTCCTGGCGATCGGCGTTGGCTTAAGCGACGCGGCCCGATCGCGAGATTGCAGCGGGCCGGGACGGCTCCGCGGCTTCGATGATACGTCGCAGTTGATATTCGCGGGCACGCGGGTCCTGCTGTTAGATCCCCTCCGGCCGGCACTCCGGCTCTTGCCTCCGAAAGGTTTGCCCCGTGACCCCTACGCGCGAAGGAATTGCAAAAGTTCGCAAGCGAGCAGTTCGGGAGCTTCCTCCGCCATATGATGGCCGCACTCGAGGCCGCGACCCCTCAGGTCGTTGGCCCAAGAACGCCACACTGCAAGAACGTCGCCGTAAAGCCGTTCCAGATCGTCCTGAAGCGACCATAGACACAATGTCGGGCACGACACTATGTGCCCGGCATTTCGACTTTCTTCATCGTGCGCACGATCGATGCCAAGCCCAGCTCTGTAGTCTTCAGCATTCCATGGATCGTCTCTGCATCGTGTATGGCGGCTCGATAATCTGCATGGGTTTTCCGTTCCCATGCGCTCTGACGAGCTTTCATACCAAGCGTCTGGATCCGTGAGGATCGCGCGCTCCGGCTTGCTGGTTGTGCAAAGAAGAACCAATGCCACCATTCCGTCGCGAAGCGAGCGTCGCAGCGCTCGAGTGCCTCGAGGATAGGCACCGCGTCTAGAATCGCGAGGTGACTGATAGCGCCCGGGTGATCCAGCGCTACGCGAAAAGCGGTGTACGCTCCTCGGTTATGACCGACGACCGCAAAGCGATCGAAGCCGAGGTAGCGCATGAGCTCGACGCAGTCTCGCGCCTTAGCTCGCTTCGAAGAACCCGCGTGATCGGGCGTATCGGCCGGCTTGGAGGATTTGCCAAATCCGCGCAGATCCGGGCAGACCACGGTCAGAGATGACGCAAGCAAAGGCGCGACGCGATGCCACGTCGTGCGCGTTCTCGGATGTCCGTGCAGGAGCAGAACCGGCGGACCATGACCACCGTGTCGCACACGTAGGGTTGCATCCGACAGTTCGACCGTCTCTACAACGAATCCATCAAACATCGGCAGGTCGCTCGCGTTCACGCACGGCGCCCGCGTTCACACGATGCGCGCGAGCGCGAGCCCGACGTACGCCGCACCGATGCCGAGTACCACGCTCGCGACGCAATACGCGCCGCCCGCAAACAGCGCGCCGCTCGATCCGAGGCTGAGCGCTTCGAACGAAAACGTCGAGAACGTCGTATAGCCGCCGAGGATTCCCGTCGCGAGAAAGAGTCGCCATAGCGGCGACACGTCTGTCCGCACTTGCAGCGTTCCGAGCACCAGGCCGATCAGAAACGAGCCGCTGACGTTGATGAAAAGCGTCGCGTACGGCGCCGCGGCCACGCCGCCGCGCGCCACGACGAAAGCGCCGATCAGGAGCCGCAGGACACCGCCGAGTGCAGCGCCGGAACCCACCGCAAGAATCGCGCGCGGGTCGATCATGCGTTCATTCCCGGGCGCGCGGATCGAGCGCGTCGCGCAGGCCGTCGCCAAAAAGATTGACGCCGAGAACCGCGATCGATATCGCGAGACCCGGAAAGAGACCGAGCCACCACGCCGTATCGAGATACTGCCGGCCGTCGGCGAGCATGCCGCCCCACGACGGGATATCGGCCGGCACCCCGAGGCCCAAAAACGAGAGCGCGCTTTCCAGGATGATCGCGCGCGCGACTTCAAATGTGCCGAGTACGCTTACCGAAGACGCGACGTTCGGTAAGATGTGCCGCAGCACGATACGCGCCGGCGAGACGCCCGTCGCGACGGCGGCCGCAACGAAATCTCGTTCGCGCAGTGCGAGCGTCTCGGCCCGAATAACGCGCACGTATTGCACCCAGCTCGTTACGCCGAGCGTCGCGACGATCGTCCAGAGCCCCGGACCGACGACGCCCACGATCGCAATCGCGAGCAGCACCAGTGGAAAGGCGAGCTGCATATCGGCGAAGCGCGAAATTGCCGCGTCGAGCGGTCCGCCGGCGTAGCCGGCGACCAATCCGGCCGTCACGCCGATCGTCCCGCCGATCGCGACGACGCAGAGACCGACGATCGATGCGATGCGCGCGCCCCACAGCATGCGCGAAAGAATGTCGCGGCCAAGATTATCGGTGCCGAGCACGTACGCGCGGTCGCCGCCCGCCAGCCACGACGGGGGCTTCGCGGCGATCGCGAGCTGCTGGAGGTTCGGATCGTGCGGCGCGAGCCATGGCGCGAAGATGGCGCAGATTGCGATGAGCGCGACGATCCCCGCGCCGACGATCGTCGCCGGTCCCGCGAATAGCGTCCGGGCGAACGAGCGGCGCGCCGGCGCGACGTCGAGATCGCTCGCATCCCGCGTGCCGCCGGGGCGTAGCGCTTGCGCCGTCACTCGTACCGAATCCGCGGATCGAGCGCCGCATACGAAAGATCGACGAGCAGATTGACGATCACGAAAACGCTCGCCGAGAGCAGTACGACGACTTCCACGACGGGATAGTCGCGGTCGTAGATCGCCTGCACCGCGAGTCGTCCGACGCCCGGCCATGCGAAGATCGTCTCGGTGATGATCGCCTGCGAGAGCAGCGTCCCGAGCTCTATGCCGATGACGGTTACGATGGGCAACCACGCGTTGCGCAGCGCGTGGCGCACGATGAGTTGGAGCGGTTGCACGCCTTTCGCGCGCGCCGTCCGTAAGAAATCGGAGCGAAGAATATCGAGCATCGCGGCGCGCGTGAGCCGCATGATCTTCGCCATCGTGAAAAGGCCGAGCGTAATTGCGGGCAGCACGAGGTGACTGAGCCCGCCGATGCCGCCGGTCGGAAACCAGCCCAACTGCACGGCGAAGACGAGCACGAGCATAATGCCGAGCCAATAGACCGGCATGCTTTGCCCCACGAGCGCGCAGACGCGCGCGAAGAGATCGATCGCGGTGTTGCGTTTGAGCGCCGCCAAGATCCCGGCCGGCACCGCGCATGCGACGGCGAATGCGAGCGCGCAGAACGCGAGCTCGCCGGATGCCGGCAGTCGCGCGAGCGCGAGGCCGAGCGCCGGTTCGCCGTGGCGCAGCGAGTCACCGAAATCGCCACGCAGCGCCGCCCACGCAAAAGACGCGAACTGCACCGGCAGCGGCCGGTCGAAACCGTGCAAGTGCCGGAATTGCGCGAGCTCCTGCGTCGTCGATTCCGGGGGCATCATCACGGAGGCGGGATCGCCCGTGAGGTGCAGAATCAGGAAAACGATCGCGGCGACGCCCACGAGCACGTAGACGGCGCCCAGGAGTCGCCGCGCGAGATACGCGATCACGCTTGCGGCACGAGCGCTATCCGCTCACCTTCATATCTTCGCAGAAGATCAGCTCGTCGCCGCGCGCCTGCCACTGTAAACGCTTCGTCGTGGCGTACAGATCTTCGTACTGGAACAGGAAAATCCAGGGCGCTTCATCGTGGATGAGCGTGAGCGCCTTTCGATACAGTGATTGACGTTTGGCCGGATCGACCTCGTACCGCGCGTCGAGCACGTACTTATCGAGTTGCGGATTCGCGTACGTCGACAAGCGTGCGTCGCTCGTCAGGAGGCTCGTGAGCGTATTGTCGGCATCGTAGCTGTCGTTACCCCAACCGAGCATGTACAGCGGCCCGAGCGCCTTCTGTCCGACGGCGTTGACGTAGGTCGTCCACTCCTGTTCTTTCGTTTCGACCTTGACGCCGAGCGCGGAAAGCTGGCCGGCGAGCGCTTCGGCTATTTCTTTATCTTTGTTGTAGCGACCGACGGGTGCGTTGAGGACGAGGTCGAGTCCCTTGCCGTCGGGATAGCCCGCTTTCGCAAGCAGCGCCTTGGCCTTGGCCGGATCGTACGAATAGGCCGGAATCTTGCCGTCGAAGCCCGTGAAGCCCGGCGGGATCGGGGTCGCGATATCGAAGCCGCGCCCGCCGAGCACCTTGCTGACGATCTCGCGGACGTTGACCCCGTAGTTGAGCGCTTGCCGCAAGAGCTTGTTGTTCTGCGGCCCGGGCTTCGTCGTGTTGAACGCCAGGTAGAGGACGCGCACGCTGCGCGCACTCGCAAGCTGCGTCGTGCGCCCGCCGGCGAGTTGGGTCTGATATTGCGCGGGAACGTTCGTAATCAGATCGCTCTCGCCGGTCCGCAGCGCTGCAACGCGCCCGGCGGCTTCGGGAATCGGCTTGAAGACGACGCGATCGACGGCCGGCTTGCCGCGCCGGTAATTCGGATTCGCGGTCATTTCGAGCGCTTCGTCGCGGCGCCACGACTTGAAAACGTACGCGCCGCTGCCCATCGGATGTTCGGCTTCGTAGGCGTCCCCGTGCTCTTTCCAATATTTCCCATCGACGACCATCACGAGCCACGGATATCCGGGCACGATCGCGGTCGGACGCGCCGTGATATAGCGGACGGTAAAAGGATCGGGCGTCTCGACGCGCTCGATGGTATTGACGCGCGGGATCTGTTCGGACTGCTCCGCCGGATCTTTGATCTTTTCGATCGAGAACTTCACATCCGCGCTCGTGAGTGGGTCGCCGTTCCAGAACTTTACGTCTTTACGAATCTTGAATTCCCAGATTGTCGGTGCCACGCGCCGGTACGACGTCGCGAGCCACGGCTGCAATTTGCCGTCGCGATCGTGCCGCAGCAGCGTATCGAACATCTGCAGCTGGACGTTGGTCGTCGGGGTGATCGTCCGCTTGAGCGGATCCATCGTTACGGGATCCACGCCCTGCGAGACCGTCACGCTGGACTCCGCCGATGCCGCCGAGGCCGAGCAGGCAAAGGCGCTCGCGACCAATGCCGCGACGATCAAAAGACGACGAACTATCATGCAATCACTCCGAACGAGATTCGCGAAGCATCAACATTAGCAACGTTCGCGACCACCCCTTTCGCCCAATTGAACGAGTCGCGCCGGCGGCGTGACGGGCGCACGTCTCGCCCATAGCGAACGCGCGCTTGGTGAGAAAGCTCGCGCTCGCGACGATCGCCTACATCGCGATTTTCGGAGCGCTCGCGCTCGTGCGCTGGAACCTCTGGACGTACGGCACCGATACCGGCACGTTCGCGCAAGTCGTCGGCGATGCGTTCGGCGGCTTCCGCGACGGACCCGAGCAGGGCACGCATTTCCGCTTCCACTGGGCGCCCATCCTTGCCGTGCTCGCGCCCCTCGTGAGCGCCAGCCGCTCGGGGCTCATCCTGCAATTCGCGCAGATCGCGCTCGTCGCCGCGACGGCGTTCCCGCTCTTCGGCATCGCGCGAACCTACGTCTCGTCGTCGCGCGCGTTCGCGTACGCAGCGCTCGCGCTCGTCTATCCTCCGCTGTGCGCGGTCGCGTTTACGGAGTTTCATGAGATCGCGTTCTATCCGGCGCTCGCGCTCGCGCTCGTCTGGGCGGCCGAACGCGCACGCTGGCGCTGGTTCGCCGTTTTCGCGATCGCCGGCGCGCTCGTTCGCGAAGAAGCGTGCATCGTGCTCGCGATCGTCGGCGCGGTGTTTGCCGGGCTCGGCTTCACGCGACGCAGCGCGCTAGGAACCCGCGGGGAAGGGCTTCTCGCCGGTACGCCGCGCGAGCCCGAGCGCCTCGCCGTCGCCGGCCTCGGTCTAACGCTCGTCAACGTGGCGGCCCTCGGCCTCTACTATCGCGTCGTCATTCCGAGCGTCGGAGCGTGGCAACCCTCGCGCTTCTACGATTACGCATTCGCGCACGGCCCGGTGCGGCTCGTCGCGGCCCTCGCGACGCATCCAACCGATGCCGCGCAGATCTTCACGGTCGGACGGCTCACGTATCTGCTCGAAGCGCTGGTGCCGCTGGCCTTCTTACCGCTCTTTTCGCGCTGGAGCGGCCTCGCTATTCCCGGTCTGCTCGTCGTGCTGCTTTCGAGCGACTCGATCGTTTGGCGCATGGGTTCGCACTACGCGGCAATCTGGGTCCCGTGGCTGCTCCTGGGCGCGCTCGCAACGCTCGTTCGCGCGCGGGGCCAAAGCAGCAGGCGCTGGTACGCCGCGGCGCTCGGCGCGTGCGCGCTCTTCCTGATCGCGATCAATCCGATGCACGTCGGCCATTACGTGCGCGCGGCGTATCCGCACGACGACGCCGCCCGGGCCCTCGCGACGCTTGCGCCCGATGCCGACGTCGTCATGCACGACGAATGGTTCGCGCATGTCGCCTTTGCGCATCCGCACGCGACCGTTTTTTTCTGTCCGTCGGCGCGTTACGCCGTCTTTGCCGACGATTATCCCAACGGCTACTATCGCGCCGAGATCCGACCGGAAATCGCACGCGAAGTCGCGAGCGGGCGAATGCGCGTCGCAGCGACGTTCGGCAGCGTGCGCGTCTACACGCGCGTCCCGTCCGGCGACGGCCGCGCGCATCGCTGCATAACGCCGGGCGACGTGCGTTATACGACCCTATCCGCTGCGCTTGCGGCGGGACGCTAGCGAATCACGCTATCGCGGCGCGTCCGAACCATCGCGAGCGCGAAAGCGCTCGCACAAATGACCAGTACGATCGCCGTGACGCGGCCTCGACCGTATTGCGTCGTACCGCTGGCAATCTGAGCGTATAAGAGCGCGGCGATGAGGACGAGCATTGCGACCGGTGCGACGACCGGGGCGACGCGAGCGCGCTCTCGCCCTTCGTCGCTACGCTGCAGGACGAGCCAAATCGCAACGAGTGCGGCGACCGCAATGAGAAACATGGCTCCGAAAAGCCCGAGCGTCACGAGATTCGAAAGTTGGACGCGGTCGCCGACGGTCACGGCGACGTACAAGGGGCCGCCCACGGCCAGAGCCACGAAGGCCAGCGATACGAGATACCGCATTTCGGCACGAATCGTCGGGCGCGTCATGCCAGCCTTTCTAGATGAAGACGAGCGCTATCAATACCAAATGATTCGCTTCGACAGCAAAGCAACCTCGCGTAGGAACGCTCGTTGTGCAGGAAATTTTTTTCCGTAACTTTACAGCGTGGCGCTATGAAACCAAACGCCCACGTTGAAGGGTCAGGCGACGACGCATCCTTCCCCTTAACGGATGCTGCTGAAAGGGCTTCACTTGAAGGACGACTTCCTCGACCGCTCGCACTCGATCGCGCGGCCCGGCTTTAACCGCTGGCTGGTGCCGCCGGCGGCGCTCTGCATCCATCTGGCGATCGGCCAAGCGTATGCGTTCAGCGTCTTCAATAAACCTATGTCGGTACTCGTCGGCATCACGGAACCGGCCGCAGGCGACTGGAAAATCACCGATATCGGCTGGATCTTCAGCCTCGCGATCGTATTTCTCGGCTTGGCCGCCGCCTTCGGCGGCAAGTGGGTCGAAGCGGTCGGTCCTCGCAAATCCATGTTTGCAGCGGCGCTCTGCTTTAGCGGCGGTCTGCTCATCGCCGGCGCCGGCGTCGCGCTGCACCTCCTGCCGCTGGTCTTTCTCGGCTACGGCGTCGTCGGCGGCATCGGCCTGGGGATCGGCTACATCTCGCCGGTTTCGACGCTCATCAAATGGTTTCCGGATCGGCCCGGCCTCGCGACGGGCACCGCGATCATGGGTTTTGGCGGAGGCGCGCTAATCGGCGCACCGCTCGCGGTCGCGTTAATGAAGCATTACAGCACCCCGACGCTCGTCGGCGTCGCGCCGACGATGCTCACGATGGGTATTCTCTACCTCGCTTTCATGCTGGTCGGCGTGTTTCTCGTCCGCGTGCCCGCCCCAGGCTGGGCACCGGCAGGCTACGTGCCCGCAACGACCTCCGGCAAGATGATCACGACGGGCAACGTCCTCGTCGGCCAAGCGGTAAGGACGCCGCAATTCTACCTGTTGTGGCTCGTGCTCTTTTGCAACGTCACCGCGGGCATCGGCGTACTCTCGCAAGCGTCGCTCATGATCCAAGAGATGTTCCCCGGCAAGTTTCCACACGCCGATCCCGTGCAGACGGCCGCCTCCGCGTCCGTCGCAGCCGGCTTCGTCGGTTTGCTGAGCATCTTTAATATGGGTGGACGGATCTTCTGGGCGTCGATGTCGGATTTCATCGGCCGCAAGGCCACCTACGCAATCTTCTTCGCTCTCGGCATCCTGCTCTACGCCTCGATTCCGGCGCTCGGGCATGCCGGTAATCTGGCGCTCTTCATTCTGGCCTACGTCGTCATCCTCAGTATGTACGGCGGCGGCTTCGCGACGATACCGGCGTACCTGCGCGACCTTTTCGGCACCATCAACGTCGGTGCGATCCACGGCCGTCTGCTCACCGCATGGTCCGCGGCCGGCGTTGCGGGACCCGTTCTCGTCAACTACATTCGCCAAAATCAGATCGATCACGGCGTGGCGAAAGCCGACGCTTATTCGATCACGATGTACTTCATGGCGGGCCTGCTCGTGGTCGGTTTCATTTCGAATCTCATGGTGAAACAGCTCCGCGAGCAGTACTACGTTAAAGCCGGGTCGCTGCAGGAAGCGACGTCGTAAGAAATGAGTAGCGTGCGCGATTCCGCAACCGATTCCAGCAACACCGTCAAGCTGTTGCTCTCATGGACCTTCGTCGGTATTCCGCTACTCTGGGGCGTCACGCTGACGCTCATCAACGCGTCGAAACTTTTTAGATAAGGCGTTTCGCGGCGACGAACGCGCGCACGTCTGCGAGCGGGCGCGCGTTAAGAACTTCGGCCGGCGTGATCCAGGCGCGCCGGGCCTGACCGACCGCGTACGCGACGTTCGCAAGATGACCGACCGCGTGTGCGTCGCTATCGAGCGAAAATGTGACCCCGAACGAGCGCGCTCGGCGTGCCAGTGCGCTCGGGAGATCGAGCCGCCCGGGCTGGCCGTCGATTTCGAGGGCCGTCCCGGTCCGCGCCGCCGCTGCGAAGACGGCATCGTAGTCGAATTCATATCCGGCGAACTGTTCGACGTTGCGTCCCGTTGGGTGGCCGATGATCGTGACGTACGGATTCTCGCACGCTCGGATCAAACGCGCCGTCATCGCTTCGCGTGAGATATTCATCGCACTGTGGACGCTCGCGACCACGATATCGAGTTCCGCCAGCACCGCGTCGTCGTAGTCGAGCGAGCCGTCGGTTTGAATATCGACTTCGGCCGACGCGAGCGTGACGATCCCGTGGAGTTCGCCGATAGCGCGCGCCGTAGCGCGCTGGGCCCGCAGTTCGCTCGGATCGAGGCCCATCCGTCCGCGCCCCCACGAGTGATCGGAGATCGAATGATACGCGTAGCCGCGAGCGGCCGCCGCGGCGATCATGTTCTCGAGCGAATCGGCCCCGTCGCTCCAGGTGCAATGCATGTGAAAGTCGCCGAGGAGATCCCCGAGCGAGACGGGCACGGGCAACGTTCCGGCAAGCGCCGCTTCGAATTCGCCAACGCCTAAGCGCATCTCCGGCGGAACGAACGGCAGCCCGAGCGCCGCGTACACCTCTTCTTCGGTGCGGCACGTCAGATTGAGACCGGTCGCGACGTCGAGGATGCCGTTTTCGCTGACGCGCAGCCCTTTGCGCACCGCATACTCGCGGAGTTGAATGTTGTGTTCCCGCGACCCGGTGAAGTGCTGCAGCAGGTTGCCGTACACGTCTTCGGGCAGGACGCGAAGATCGATTTGAAACCCGCCGTCGAGCCAGATCGACGCTTTGGTGACGCCTTCGGCGAGGACCGCACGGGCCCGCTCCCAACCCACGAAGTGCGCGATCACGTCACCGGGATCGGCCGACGTGCACACGATATCGAGATCGCCGACGGTCGCCTCCGCGCGTCGCACGCTGCCGGCGAACGTCAGGTTTTGCGCGTTCCCGGGCTGCGCGAGATAGGCCAGGAGCTCGCATGCGAGCGGCAGCGCACGCCCGAGCGGCGTCCGCGCTTGCCGGCCTTTAAAGGCCAAGATGCCGCGCTTGATGTTCTCGATCGACTTCTTGCCCAAACGCGCGACGCCGGCGAGGGCGCCGGCGTCGACCGCGCGCTCGAGATCGGGAAGCGACGCGATCCCGGCTTCGGCGAATAGCGTTTGGGCCGTCTTCATACCGATGCCTTGCACCGCGAGCACGTCCAGGAGCGTCGGCGGGTAGCGCGCCGCGAGATCGTCGCGATAGGCGATAGTGCCCGTCTCGACGAGTTCGGCGATGCGCGCTGCGATCGTCTTCCCGATTCCCGGTAGGCGCTGCAGCTCGTTCGAGGCCAGCAACTGCGCGACCGGCGCCGCGTTTTCGAGTGTTTCGGCAGCTCGCTCGTAGGCCATGAATTTGAAAAACGGCTCGCCCGCGAACTCCATGAGCGTCCGGACTTCTTTGAGCGTGCGTGCGATTTCGGCATTCGACAAGCTTCCCACGAGAGGACGACGTTTCGTCGAATCCGTACGAACGTCCCATGCTCCGCGTCGAGCGCCTCTCGCCCGAAATTTTCAACCTTCCCGTCGAAAAGATGCGGGCGGGGTATTACTCCGATACCTATTTTAATCGCGCGCGAGAAATTCTGGAACGCGATCGCCACCAGGCGCGCGTGCGCATGCAGGTCTTTCAACGCAGCCGCGCCGTCCTGTGCGGCATCGACGAAGCGCTCGCCATCGTCCGGCTCTGCAGCGGCTCGTATGCCGCCGACGGCTCGTGGCGCGACGGGTGGCACGATCTCGACGTCCGCGCGCTGCACGACGGCGATGAAATCGCTCCGTTCGAGACGATCATGACGATCGTCGGCGAGTACACGCTCTTCGCACATTTGGAGACGTGCTATCTCGGCGTGCTCTCGCGACGCACGCGCATCGCGACCAACGCTCGCGAGATCGTCGCGGCGGCCAACGGCAAAGAAGTACTCTTCTTTCCGGCCCGCTACGACCACCATCAGATGCAGACCGGCGACGGCTACGCGGCGTATATATCGGGCGCTCTCGGGGTTTCGACGGATGCCAATGCGGAATGGTGGGGCTCCCGTGGGATGGGCACCGTCCCCCACGCGCTCATCGCCGCCTACGGCGGGGACACCGTTCTCGCGACTCAAAAATTCGCCCAGTACATCGATTCCGACGTGCACGTGATCTCGCTCGTCGATTTCGATAACGATTGTGCCGCGACGAGCCTCGCCGTCGCGAAAGCCCTCGGCAGCCGGCTGTGGGGCGTGCGGCTGGACACATCCAATACGCTCGTCGACCGCTCGCTGTGGTCGCAAATGGGCACGTTTCCGCCGACGGGCGTCGTTCCGCAACTCGTTCGCAACGTTCGCGAACGGCTCGACGCGCACGGCTATCAGAGCGTCAAGATCGTTGCGAGCGGCGGCTTCGATGCCAAAAAAATTCGGCAATTCGAAGACGAGGACGTGCCGGTCGATGCGTATGCGGTCGGCAGCGCGTTCTTCGAAGGAACCGGCCGCTTCGATTTTACTGCGGACATCGTGTCGGTCGAGCGCGACGGCGCGTGGACCGAATGCCATAAAGTCGGCCGCCCGGAACGTCCGAATTCGCGCCTCGCGCGCGTGCGTTGACCGTCGTGCGGGCGACGGACGTCCGCTTCGTACGCGCTTCGGTCGATCTCGTAACGCCGTTCTCGTTCGCATTGCTGGCGGGGGAAACGTACGATCTGCGCCAGCCCACGGCGCGCGCGGCGTCGATCGCCGCCCGGCTCTGTGCGGCCATCGTAAAACCCAGCACGGGCAGTATCGTCGTCGGCCATTTCGAAACGCGCTTACAGGCGCCCGAAGCGAAGCGCCGCATCGGTTTCGTCGACGCCCGCGGCTTCGTTGGCGACGCCCACGCATTCCGCTGCGAGGTCGCCTTTCACGCCGACGTGTGGGCGGTCGCGCCGGCGCTCGCCCGCACGCGCGCCGAAGCGACACTCGATGCGCTCCAAAGCGACACGCCGTACGCGCGCGCGATCGCGCTCGCTTTCGTGGCGGAGGTCTCGCTGATCGTGCTCGATGCACCCGAGGCCGGCTTAGCCGCGCGCGTGCGCGCGATCGCTCCCGAAGCGGCTTTCGTTCGGACGCACGCCGGTAGCGCAGCGGCGAGCGCTTCGTGAACGAAACGCGGGCCACGATTGCGATCGTTCGGCGGCATATCGATCGCCGCTTCGCCATCGATTGGGCCATGCAATTCGCCCTCGTCCTGGGGCTCGCGTACGTGTTCGTGCCGCGTTTCGGAAAGGGGGCGCTCGTCGCGATCGCCGTGCTGGCCACGACGACGGCCGCGGAAGGAACGCATCGGCTATCGCTTCGGCGACTTACTTTTTTTACCGTACCGCTCTACGGGCGGCAACTCGCCCGCGCGCACGCGATCGCGCCATCGCTGGTCGCGCTTTCGCTGCCGTTGGGATATGCGAGCGGCGCGGCGCTGCGCGGCTACGCCTTAGATCCCGAGCGGTTCGTCACGGCCGTTCTCGTAGCGCTCGTGACGACGCTCGTCGCGCTCTCGGCAACGTTTCGCGACGGCCGCGATCGCGCGCTGTACGCAGCGCTCGCGCTCGGCGCGGGGCTCACGCTCGCGCTTTCGGACACGCCGGGACACACGTGGTTTCGTGCGACGCTCGCGTTCGCCGCAGCCGAAGGATTTTTCGCGCTCCGCGCGTTCGGCGAGACGCTCGCGCGTTACGATCCGCTACCCGATCCATAGCCGCGACCGAGTCGCTGCTACCGGTCGATGTTGAGCGCGTCGTCGAACGGTCCGAAGGTAGTTGGCACGAATCCGCTGACGGCGGACGCGAACGCATACGTGAACGAACGCTGATACAAAACGATCGCGGGCGCATCGTGATCGATGGTGGCCTGAATGCGCTTGGCGATGCGCGCGCGCACGCGCGGGTCGTAACTCGCAACGTAGGCGTCCATCGCCGAATCGAGCGCGCGGTTGCAATACCGCATATCGTTGAAGCCGCGCGGCGGAACCGCCGCGCACGCGTAATCCGCGGATTCGTCGGCGAGCGGACCGCCGGGAATCGAAAGGAGCGCGCCGTCGAAATGTCCGAGCGAAAGCACGCCGCCCGAACTCGCCGGAGCGAAGAATTGATTGGAACTATAGCTTCGCGTCTGGACCGCGATGCCGCTGCGTTGCCACGTCGCGCGCAGCAGTTCCGCGGTGGTCGCGGAGGGCGGATAACCGCCCGGCAACGCGAGTTCGATCGAAAGCGGGACGCCCGCTTTCGCGCGCATGCCGTCGGCCCCGCGCCGGTATCCCGCGGCATCGAGTAAACGCGCGGCCGCCGCCGGATCGTAATGCGAAAAAGGTAACGTGCGATCGTAATCGGCATCGACGGCGGGAACGACGGATTCCGCGATCGTTCCCGCATTGTGGTACACGTTCTCGACCAAATACGGTCGATCGGTCAGCAGCCGTAACGCCCGCCGCACGCGCGCGTCTCCGACATTCGGGCGCGCGGTGTTGAGATAGATGCCCGATACGAAGGGCGTCGGAACGGTCGCGGCCCGCACGTTGGGGAGGTGCCGGACGCGCTCCGCGAAGGCGCCACTGACGGATGCCCAGAGATCGAGCTCGCCCGTCTGCAACTGCGCGAAGAGCGTATTCTCATCGCTGATCGTTTTGTAGACGATCTTGCGAAGCTTGGGCCGTCCGCGAAAGTAAAACGGATTCGCCTCCATCTCGACGGCATCTCCGCGCCGGAACGCGGTATAGCGAAAGGGACCGATGCCGATGGGGAGCGCGTTATACGGTACGTCGTTAAACAGCGTACTCGCCCCGAGCACGTGTTTGGGCAGCACGCACGTCAGTCCCCACGTCGAAAAAAACTTATAGTAGAACGGAGCGTACGGCGCCTTCAAACGAACGACGATCGTAAACTTGTCGGGCTCTTCGACCGAGGCGATGCGGTCGAAGGCATCGCGCGACGTCATGTTGTTGGCGGAATTCGCGATCGCGGCGAACGTGTAAGCGACATCGTCGGCGTCGAAAGGCGCGCCGTCGCTCCAGCGCACGCCGTGCCGGAGATGGAACGTGATCGCGCGCCCATCGGCGCTGATGCCGCGATTGCGTTGCGAAGGAATTTCCGTCAGCAGTTCGGGCACGGGCCGATCGCGTGCGTCGAAGCGAACGAAGTGCGCCATCGTCAATTCCGAGAGCGTCGTGATGTTGGCGGAGGTCGCCAAAAGCGGATTGAGGGTCGTAACGTCTTGACCGTCGGCCATGCGCAGCACGTGCGGTTCCGACGCAAGAGCAGGTGAAGCCGCCGCCGCGAGCGCGCAGATTGCGAACGTGGCGAGGCAGCGAATCGGCGTTAGACCGGCTGGTTGACCGAAGCGGAAAGCTTCTCGACCATCGCGCGATTGAAGAGAATCATGTCGCCGACGCCACGGGTCGTAATCCAGTGGCCGTCCTGCACCGTCGGCTGATCGCGGAAGAGACCGCCGGCATTGCGGATATCGTCGGAGATCGACGGCGAGCCCGTCATCGTCCGGCCGCGGGCGACTTGGGCCGAGATGAGCACGTGAGCGCCGTGGCCGATCGCGAACATCGGCTTTTTCGCGGTATCGAACTCTTTGACGAAACGCTGGACTTCGCGGTTGGCGCGAAGGCGATCCGGCGAGTAGCCGCCGGGGATCAGAAGGCCGTCGAAATCCTCGGCGGTGCAATCCGCGACGACTTCTTCGGCCTTCGCGCCCGCGCCGACGCCGTCGTCCGCTCCGCGCTTACTGCGAATTCTCGCTTTGGCCTTATCGTCGATGCCGACGATCGTAACGATCGCGCCCGCTTCTTCGAGCACGCGCCGAGGCTCGGTAAGTTCCGCTTCTTCGAAGCCGTCACCGATGAGTGCGGCGATACGCTTGCCGTCGATCCCTGATTGCATGACCCATCCGTTCACGGATTCCGCGCGGCTTTCCCGTCCGGCGCGCGCTTTACAGGGTG
>JAABUO010003090.1_pt1 | contig 19995 bp, 27 predicted proteins | sample 5559291 | NCBI WGS metagenome assembly JAABUO01 (sample SAMN10711878, study PRJNA513372) | rock metagenome | isolation source: Antarctica rocks | place: Antarctica: Victoria Land, Finger Mt sud
GTATGGAGAAGTGGAAAGCAAAGTACGCTTCCCACTTCCCCACACCCTCGACGGCGGAGAGATATCGACAAAACTCACTGCGCTACACTAACTATCCAACTGGTACAAAAGATCGGGCACGCCACCCTGCGAGCCAGGAACGATGGCGCATCGTCCAATGCTTGCCGGTCGGATAGGATCGTCCATGCCGCAACAGAAGGCGAGCAACTGCTGGCGGGCGCGCATGAGGTGCATCGTCGCATCCACTCGTGCCCGAACCAGGTCGCGTAACGCTTCGTGCGTCGCATCCGGCACCCACACCTGCGTTAGGTCGCCTGACCGGTGCAGGATCGCCAACTTCTGCGAGTCGCGACGGTCCGTCTTGATCCGCTCGCCGGGCTTGCGCGGGATCAGCGAGGTAGCCGCCACGGTGCACCGATGGCCGAGTGCGGTGAGTTGACGATAGATGTTATATCCGCATCCACCAGCTTCGTAGCAGAAGTCGAGCTCGCCGTGCTTCGAGAGCCGCTTAGCCATCTTCGCGATCTCGTCGGGCACGTTCGGAATCACCCCAAGAAACCGCACCGGGCCGTCCCTGCCGTCTTCCGCAATGCTGATGGAGATGGTCGCCTTGTGCACGTCCATCCCGATGAATGATCTGGTTGTCTGCATGTCTGTGGTCCTCCTCTCTACAGGAGAACCGAAGTTGCGCCTCGACTCCAGAAGAGACATACAGACTTAGGAAGCCTGGTTTCCTTGCCTGGCGCGGAGCGCGGAAAGGGATGGCTGCCGCAACTCGAAGCGGTTCTCTAAACGGAACGCCGTTGTCCTTTTGGGCGTTGACGAGGGCAGAACACGGCGTATTCTGTATTTAGCTTCCGGCGGGCTCCACCCCACCGGAAGGTTTCTATCTGCCTACCTCAAGAGGCAAAGCAGAGCTGCAATCCACCGCAAGGGCAAATGGATTGCAAGGCTGAGGCTCATGTTGATTTGGAACATGGTCTCTTCCTCCTTTCAACGAGAGATGACGGCCCTGTTGACGCAGGGCCGTGTTGCTTTTGGCAACCTCGGTTTTGCCCCTGCTGGACCAATTGCACATCTGTGAAGCCTCGATGAAAGCGCATCCGCAGTGTACGTCCGTGCGCCGGACGGCGCCCGGATCAAGACAGCCTCCGGGAGTGGAAGGGGACGCCCCTGGCGCGGGAGCGCATAATATGCGGATTGCAATCAGCTTCGTTCTTTACGTCTTGCTCGTCGGCAGCGTTAGGGTCTACGGGCAAAAAGCCGCTTAGTCGCCCTGTAGGTAGACCTGGGCGGGCTCGGCACTGTCGTTTAGGACAGTGATGCCCTCGGCCTCAAGGTGGCCGTGGCGGGCAAGCTGGACGTAGCGGATGCGGTGGTGCCGCATGAGAGGAAGGATGTGGCGGGCCACATCGCGCCCGGTGTCGGCGTACTCGTCGCCCGTCTGCGCGGTGACGACTACCAGCTCTTCCAGTAGGCAAGGCCGGGTGGCCGGATCGAAGATCGAACGCGCAAGAATGGCGGTGGACTCGACGCCCATGCCGTAGCTCAAAATGACACTCATGGGCGGGCCTCACCGGTCCTGATGTTGAGTGAGGATGAGAGCGGTTCGCGGGCGCGGCGAATGGAGACAGGCCGCGTCTCCTCGGTGAGGGCGAGCCGGCCAATCGAGCGCAGCTCGTCGTCCGTGAGCGGATGGTTGCTGCTGACCGCGAGGTCCACGAAATGACCGCCGTGCAGATTCCAGTCGTTCTCTCCGATACGGGCGTTGGAACTCACGGTGAAATGCGCCAAGTTGCCTTCAATCAAGCGAACCGCGGAAAGCACGGAAACGATGCGACCGGCGAAGATGCCGTGCCATGTGATCTTGTCGGCCCGGGAGGGTCTTCCATCCGCCGTGAGTCTTGGCGCGGCGGGTAGCGGTAAAGGTGTCGCTCCAGAGGGGAGAAGGTGGGGTCATGGCTATACCTCGCTTGTTGGCACGGAGACGGCGAGGGCGGCAGTGGCGAGGGGACGGCGGCGGCGGCGGGAACTCCGGCAGCGGCCGTGGCGGTTGTACTTGCGAAGCCGAAGGCGGATGCTTTCGGCCTGGGCAAGCGTGGCGGTGCGAAGCGTGGTCGCTGCGGTCTGATGTGGCATGGGGAGCCTCGGTCCTGGGTGGTGATGAGGCGGCGTCGCCGAGGGGCGATACCGCCTCGGGCTGCTGAGGGGGGCTACTCGGACGCGCTCTCGATGCTGCTGATGGCCTCGTCAAGTGAACTGATCGCGTCGTCGAGGAAGCTGATGGCATTCTCCGATTTCTGTCCTCGTTCGCCGTTTTGGAACGACTCGGGCATCTGATCGAAGGCGTTCTGCTCCTCTTCTCGAATGCTGTCGAGGTCGGCCTTGAGCTGGTCTAGGCGGGTGCTGAGAGCGGCGAGCTGGGCGCGGCGGGGCTTGTTCATGGGGTTCCTCGATTCGCGTCTGCGGTTGGTTCGGGCTTTGGCTGGCGTGGCTTCGCGGGTGGGGTCCAAGGGATCGCGCGGCGCCCAAACTCATGGATTGCGGCGTCCAGCCGTAGCCGTGCCTGATGAAGGTCGAAGAGCGTCCAACAGGTGCCGCATCCGCCCTTGATGCCGTCCCTGCCGTCTTTTTCAGGGTTGTAGCGTGGATGGCGCGGGCACTTCGCGGTGACGCGGTGCCGAATTGTCTGCTTGTAGGTGAACTTGAACATGGCGGCTCCCCTCTCCTTTGGGGTGGTGAAGCGAAGGCCGGGGGGTCTCCCGGCCTCGCTCTGGCTAGGCTTTGGTGGAGGGCGTCTGGGGCTTGGTGTTCTTCTTCTTCGGTTTGGGGATGCGGGCGGCCACGCTCGAAACCTTCGCGGGTATCTTCGCGGCGGTCTTGGCGGGTGCCTTCTTCCCTGCGGCTGGTTTGTCCTTGGGAGCGAAAACGGTATCGGCTTCGACAAGGAAGTCGAACTCGTGTTCGCGGGGGATGCTTCGGTGTCCCGCCAATGCGAGATGCAGGGCAAACCCGGTCAGCTTGTCGTCGGTAAGGCTGCTGATGGTGGCAAGCAAAACCTCCTCGGCGCTGCGCTGGTCGTTCTCGTCGTCGCCGTTGAACTCGACCGCAACATCATCGGCAAACGTGTAAGGGTCAAGATTGACGAGGGCGCGGAGCAACATGCGGAGTTGGTCTGCGCTGAAGGCCGGTGGGGCGTTCTTGACGATGCGCTCGAAGGTCGCCGTACGCTTCTTCTGCAGCTTGTCCCTGCGTTCACGCTCGGCGTCGGCCTCCTTCTCCCGTCGCTCTTCGTCTGCTTCCCTTTCGAGGCGGCGGCGTTCCTGGTCGGCGCGGTAGTCGGCTTGCCGCTGGTCGTATTCGGCCTTGCGGGCGTGGGCTTCTTCGTCGTTTTCCTCTTCGGTGGGCGGGTCGATGACGGGGGCGGGGTTCTCCTTGCGGTAGGCCGCATGGCGCGGGTCGTGAATGAGGCAATCGCGGTCGGTACAGACAGGGAACGCCTTTCCAACCCCGCTGCCGTAGACGATAAGGGCGGTGGTGGTGGTGGGGCATGGCGGCTCGGCATCGGAGTTTTCCGGTGTGTGGAGCTTCCAATACTGGTGAGTCTGAAGGATGCCGGGACGCTGTTCTTTGGGGCTTCGCCATGAGGTCTCGATCTGCACAAACTCCGGGTGTGCAGCAATTGTTCTGTCCAGCATGGCCGTCACTTTGCTCTGGTAGCAGGGGGCATCAAAGCACTGGTCGCCCTGAACGTCCGCAAAAAGCTGGGTATTGAATCCGCTGCGGCGGGGGCAGGTAACGCAGGCTCTGGCCTCGGCGTTCAACGTGGGGTCTTCGGTTGAGAAAGGGGCCTCGCCCAAAGGCAGGTAAAGGTTGTCCTGAATCCAACCGGAAAGGTGCTTGGCGGGGAGCAAGTGCGGCTCTTTGTCCTGATAGTCCTTGCGCCAGCACTGCTTGAACGCATCGGCCTGTTGCTCGGCGGTGAGCCGTGCGAGTAGGTTGGCGTGGCTGGCGGAGATGCGTTCGTGCTGGAACGCTTCGGCCACGTCGGGGATGAGTTGTAGCAGGGTGAGCCGTGCATAGACGTGACTGAGGCTCTTGCCGCATTTAGAAGCAAGGGCCGCAACGTCGTAGCCGGGAAGGTCCAAGAGTCGCTGATAGCCTGCGGCCTCTTCGTACGGGTGTACGTCCTGGCGCTGGCTGTTTTCAATGATCTGTACTTCCAAAGTTTCCGAATCGCTCAATTCGCGCACGATGGCTTCAAGCGTGGTGAGTCCGGCAAGCTGAGCCGCGCGGAAGCGGCGGGCACCGGCTACGATCTCGAAGCCCTCTCCATCGGGGCGAACGGTGATGGGTTGGACTAAGCCGTGGATGCGTAGGCTTTCGGCAAGCTCCGCGAGTTTGGTTGGCTCGAAAGTACGGCGCGGGTTGGTTGGGGATTCGTGAATCTGGGTAAGGGAAAGGGTCTGATAGCCTGTGGCTGCAATCGCTGTGGTGTGCATGGTCGTGTCTCTCCAGACTTTGGGTATGTGCATCGTTGGTGGTTGGGGGCAGTGTTGACGCACTGCCCCGCCTAGCGCGGCTCCCGCGCTACCTGTTGCTCAGTTCCCGGCTCTTCTCAAACGCAGCCTCGAAGCCCTGAGCGGCAAGATTTCTGTCCCATATGCGGGCAAACTCACGTTGGCCTTTCATCATTGGGAGGTCGATGGTGTAGGTGGGTTTGTTGTCGGCGTCGTGGCCGTGATACACGACGGAAAACTGCTCCATGCCCACGTAGTCATTGCGAAAGTAGTAGGGGTGAAGCTCCTTCCGGGGTCGGACGGGGCTGCTCGTCCAGCTCCAACTCGAAACACATCTCGGGATCGCACATGAGGTCGCCGTTCTGTTCTCCGAAGTGGGCTACGGAGAGTGCGGTTTGGCTGCGCGGTCCAAGGCCGATGTTCTCGACGCAAAGGGCCATATATGGGGCGTTCTCGATCTTGACGCTGGTTCCAAAGCGGGTGATGAGTTCCGGCTGAAGTGTGAGGAGCTTTTGCAGGGTGGGCATCGTTAGGTCATTCATGGGGTTGTTGCCTCGGCTTTTGAATTGAAGGGCTGTGGCTGTTCTCACAGACACGCCTTGGCCCTGGCCCACGCCAGCGAGGGGTAGCAAGTGCAAGGGGCGGATTCCTTCCCCGAAGGGCGGCCGCAGGCCGGTCTGCACAAGCGCAGCGCGGAAGATGAAGGTGCCCCTTGCGGGCGCGTGGGAGCAGGGCTCCCTAGGAAGGCTTGGTTTCCTTGCCTGGCGCGGAGCGCGGGAAAACGCTTGGTTTCTAGGGCGCAATAGCGCCCGCACCACAAACAGAACCGCCGCCCCATGAGGGCGGCGGCGGTCAATGCGGTTCAACTATTCGACTGTGGAATTATTCGCGTTCTCTATCTTTCGAGCGAGATTTCTGTCGTTGTTGTTCGGGTGCCCTCCGCTTGCGCTCATCCTCTTTTTCGAGGTCTTGGAGCTTGCTGAGGAGGCTGGGGCGTTCAGCTTCATCCAAGCGAGCGTAGAAGCTCTTGATGTCGTCACTGTAGTCAAGCTGGACGCTCTCTTGGAGGATGTTGACTGGTTCTCCGTCACGGATGAGTTTGTAAACGGACTGGCTGGCTTTCTCCGGTTCGTTGGGGTATTCGTTGGAAACGAGGAGTTGCACTTGCTCCTCGGTGAGTTTGAGGGCGATGGGGGCTTTGGGATCTACGTTGGGAAGATCGAGCTGGGTATCCTCCTGCTCGTTAGCCCGCTGACGGTCTTTTAATGCCTTTTGGATTGCAGCCTCGGCCGCTGCCGCTTGGACCTTGGCTGTCCGAAGTAGACCTTCGCCATCCGGGCCGGTGAGCAATGCATTTCCCGAGCCGTCCCGGACGTGCTCCGCGCCTTCGGACGCGGCCAGTTCAATCAACAACTGCTCAACGGTAGTCGTGTTGTGGGTTAGGGCCGCTGTCTTTCTATGTATGGGGGAAACATCCGTGCCGGCGCGGGCGGGCGTTTGGCCTGGTTGATCGTAATAGGTTTCATCGAGCTCTGGGTCGATGGGTTCGCGTTGGTTTTGGATGTTGCGCGAGATGGTTTCTAGGGTGGCACCGAAACCCTCGATGGCTAGGGTATCCTCTCGTTCTTCGGGGTCGTCCGTGTAGTCCCAGGCGTTTTGATCCTCGGCGTCTTGCATCCTTTCAGCCATGATCTCTGCTGCGCTCATCTGTCCGGATTCCGAATTGAGGAGGCGTCCTTCTGCATCGGCCTCTGCCTGTTTTTCGGGCGCGAGCTCGTCATAGGATTTATAGGAGATGGAGTTGGTACTGATGACGGAAGATGGGTGCTTGTTCTGATCGGGGCGAAGCGGTGCACCGGTAAGCGGCTGGTTCGCTTCGCAGCCGCGAGTCAGATCGCGTAAGCGGTCTGACGGTGTTTCCGGCTCGTTGGCGTTCGGGGTATCGCCTTGGAACAGGCGTCTGAGCCTTCCGGTCAATCCGTCGGCGGTCGATGTCGCGTTGTCGCTGATTTCCATGTCTGGCATCTGCTTCTCCTTGGGTCGTGTAAATGACGTTGGGTGTCATTGCATTGGCCGATACTTGATCGGCTTGTAACGCCCTGGAGGGATCGGATCGGCGCTTGGAAGTTTCGTGCGCTCGGGGATTGATGGTTGGCGTTGGCATCAGTTTACTCCCGAAATGTGGTGTTGTGGGTTTTGCATTCAGGGTCGCGTTGCGGCAGGAACAGCCGCTGGGATGGGTGGCGGAAGACGCAGAGCGGCTGAAGGCAGGGTAAGGGCGTAGCCCTTCCCTTCGGATGGAACTGTCAAGAATGGTGGTGGCGTTTGGTGGTATGTTTTGGATGTAAATGCGGGTTTGGAATCTGCGAGGACACAGATGAACGAGAAAAGGACATTACGGATGGTGACACCGGAAGTGGTTGCGACGCTGAAGAAGAAACTGAAGGCTTTGCCCAAGATGGAGGAAAAAAAGCTGACAAAATCTGAAGCTATTCGGGAACTGGCATCGGAGATTGAAGAGCTAAGAACCACGAAGGGATATTCCTATGCTGCGGTAGCGGATGCCATGAAAGCGTGTGGTCTTGATGTGAGTGGGCGGACGTTGCAAATTGCCTTGACGACGGGCGGCGGACGCGGACGTGCTGGAAAAGATGGTGGTCGTGCGGCTGCGCGGTCTGGTGGTACGTCTGGTGAAGCGTAGAGGATTGAGCCTGGATTTCTGAGTAGCGATTTTGTTGGAGGTAGCGATGGCGAGTCTGGCAGAGCGGGTACGTGACATCAAGCGGATCGGGCAGCAGGCGAAGCAGTCGGGCGTTCCTTTGGGGGAAGAACAAATACCTCGCCGGATGCTTGTGATTGGAGCCATTGTGGCACTTCTGATGATTTTCACGTTTGTGTCAAAGGGTTTGGAGAGGATGCGGGGAGGGCGGGGTAGCGGGGCCGAAGGGGGCGCTCACCAGATGCGAGGGAACGGGGCCGGGGTAGCTTCCGGCTCCGTTCCCGCCGGTGTGCCTTCAGCCGGTGCCGGTACCTCAGTGGAGGGACAGTATCGGGTCTTTTATTCCCATAACACGGATCTGGGGGAAATCGACGCGGAAGTCCTTATGAGCGCGCGGAAAAGGATAGATCTGGTGATGGAGGGTGCGCCGGACGAGTCCGCATGCAGAGCGATAATGAGCGCGGCGGCACGCGGGGCGCGGGTGCGGCTAATGCTCGCGAGTCAGGTAGGTGCTTTCGCTTCGAGTCGAACTTGTACGTCGGCTCGTGCAGTGGCGGGTGTGGAAACCCGCGTGAATGACAGCGTAGCGACGGAGTTGCGGAGCTACGCGGTGGATGATGCGAAGTTGCGAAGCGGATCGGCAGGGCTGGACGGCGTGGAAGCGGCCGACGCGGATTTGGTGTTGGTGGGTTCTATTTCGGCGGTCGCGAGTTTTGAGCGAGAGTTTGCTCGACTCTGGGCGCGGCCGGGGAACCGCTTGCTGAGCGCGTCCCCGCAGTAGGAGTGGGTGTCTGGACAAAAGGAGAGGCGGCTCTTGAGGAGCCGCCTCTTTGCTGGGAGGGCCGATTAGAACGGCACCTCGGAATCTCGCAGCTCGTCGCTGTCTTCGGTGTCGGGCACGGATGGCTCGGGAGCCTCGGACTTTGCGTAAATGGAATTGTCGATTTTGCGGAGGTTGATCGCAACCGTGTATTGGGTCGGGATAGTGACGCCTTCTTTCTGGTAAGAGCCCGTGCGTTGCTCGCCCTGTATGAAGACGGAATCGCCTTTCTTCAATCGGGCTGCCGGCTGTGCCAGATGGCCCCATGCCTCAACTTTGAACCAATCCACTGCGGTCTTCTTCTCTCCCCCCTTCTTCCAGGTTTTTTTGACTGCGACGCTAAAGCGTGTGACTTCCTTGCCGCTGGAGAGTTTCGTGTGGATGGGGTCTTGCCCGAGGTTGCCTTCGATCTGTGAAAGGTTCTTCATGGTGTGTCTCTCCTTGTGATTTGTTCTCTGTCCGTTCAGGACACAAATCCCGGAGGGCATGGGGGCTGTGAACTCCCAAGTCGCGGCGCAGACGCGATGCCAAGCTGCAATTTTTCGGAGATGGGACCCGGAGCGTTGTTTGCGAGGGGGAGGAGGCCGAAATAATTTCAGCGCAGTGCCGCAGGGCGAGAACGTCTTTAGACCCCATGTGGGGCTGAATGGAGAGAGAACACAAGTAGGCCATGAAGGGGCTGGAATCGGGACGAAAGGACGGCGCATGATTCCCGCACGAGGCTCTGGCAAGGTGCGCTGGCGCTGTCAGCGGGTATGAAGGGGGGAGGCCGCGGGATCTGGAATGGTGATGAGGGGTGGCGCCTTTTGAATGACTCCGGAGGCGTATCCGTTTTCTCGTCCTAGCGTGAGCGAACCGGCGTTGTAGAGGGCGAAGGCGTTCGCCAGTCCGGCTAGGGTTGGCGCTTGTCCGCGGTACGAGTCCTGAAGTACGACGGCTCCGGCCGCGATGTTGAAGCACGGATCGAAGAGAGCTGCAGGGTCTGGGATTCCGAGTTGCTTGGCCTGTTCGGTGCTCACCTGCATGAGGCCGATGGAAACGCTGTGGCCGTGGGCAAGAAACCATCGCATCCAAGCAATTCCTTCGTGTTTGCTCTTTGGTTGGCGGGCGAGCTGGTATTCCGCATGGGTGTAACCCATGTTCTTGGCTTCGGTCTTGGGGTAGTTGATGGAGAGCGCGAAGGGATAGAACCCGCTTTCTTGCTTGGCGATTGCCTCGATGGTGTCTGCATGTACTTTGCGAGCGCAGCTCGCGGCGAACGCACGAATCTCGGCCCGCGAAAGCGAGTGGTTGGCTGGCACCTGGGCGAGAGATACGGCCGGGGTCAGCAAAGCAATAAGAACCGTGGAAAGTTGAAGTTTCATTGGTTTACGGCCGTCACGACGGGGAGATTGAATAGCTGGCCCCACGCGCGGAGGTTCTGGCGTTGGATGGCCGGGAAGTAGGTGCCTTTGGCCCAATAGTCGTTGGCGATGCCCACGATGAGAGTCGGGTGTTGGAGCATCGACTGCGCGAGCGGAAGGGCAAGGAGCTGTTCGTAACAGATGAAAAGGGCGGCGTCCTGATGGTCAGTGTGGATCATGGCGGAGCCAAACAGATTTAGCGGAACGGTGGGGCTGGCAAGCGGATTCCACATGGTGAAAGGTATCGGGATGCGCTGGTCGATGATCTGATTGTCGGCACCGCGAAGCACGGCGACGTTGCGGTAGTCACCGCTCGCGCCTGGCTGAATGATCGTTGCGCCTAGCAGCATTGTGCGGTGTGAGTCGCGAAGTTTCTTCAGACTGCCTTTCCAAAAAGCCTCCGTTGCTGTGTTCCATTCCAGAAGGCTTTCGGGGAAGATGATGACACTCGCTGAGGATGTGAGAGCGGTTTTTTGGATGTAGAGAGCGGTTTTGTAGTTCCTCATTGCCTCTGGCGTATCGAGCCCCTGGCCTCCAAGGGTGGTATTTACGCCTTGCCAGTCGGTCGGCGTTTTGGGTGGGTGGGCGAGTAGCGATGTGATGGCTGTGAGGAGAACGATTGCGGAGAGTGCGTAGCGCGGATAGATCGCCGGCAGCGAGCTGAGAAGAAAGACAAGCGCAAGTCCAAACCACGCGAGATGAGGAAAGAGGACACCGGCGGAGTTGAGGGGGTTCCCTACCCCGATAAGTCCGAGCGGAGGAAGGGTTTCGAGCCCGATGGCGAACGGGACTGCCCACGCCAGCCGCGCGGGGTCGGGTCTGCAGAGTAGCGCCCAGGGCGCTGCGAGGGCGGCGCTGATGCCAAGCCACATCATCGCGATTCCGAAGGGATTGAACTCGTGACCAAGGAAAATGGACGCGCCAGGAAACATGGTGATGGTGAAGCCGCCGTAGTAGCCGAGTGACAGCGCCCATCGGTGGGAGCGCAGCGGGGCAACACGGAAGAGCGCGATAAAGAGAAAGCAGGCTGGCATCAGCGCAAGCGTGCCGTGGCCGGAGATCGCGCCAATGGCGAGCCCGGCCACGGCGAGAGCCAAGGTGCGGACGACGGGCCGCTGTAGGGCGCTGGTGAGCTTCTGGGTGGCGGTAGACATGGCTAGCCCCAGTTGGAAGGATCGTCAGCGCCGATGCTGGTGCTGAGTGGGAATAGGGCGCGGACTACGATTTCGGTCGTGGTGCGGTTAGCGGTCTGTGAAGTTGCTCGGACAACAATCTCCCCTTGGAGGTAAACTCGATCGTTTGCGCGGAGGGCTTTTGCCCACTCGGTTGTCTGCCCGTAGAAGGCGAGAGGGATTGAATTGACACTGCGAACCTTGTCGGTGCTGAGGAAACGGCTCTGCGAGATGAGTTTTACGTTGGCGACCGGCAGACCACCGGGCAGCTCACGGTGGGTTGGGTTGGCTTCGAGGAAGCCCGTTAGAAAAATGGTGTTGGTGTCTGGCGGGGGCGGGATCATACGCGCTCCTCGGTCGAAACGGTCGGGGTAGAGCGGTTGCGAATTGCTGGGGGCGTGATGAGCGTGGGGGGCGCTTTCGCGGCTTCGGGGAGCTGGGTCCGCTGCGGCCGCAGCGGTCCTGCGGATAGCTGTTTCAGATCTAAGGCTGCCGGAGCTGGGAGCTTCGATCGGCGGAGAAACTCTTTGTCCATGAAGAAAAGCATCTGGACGCCGTAGATCGGGCGAACTCCGCCGATGAAGATGAGCATATCCCCTGGTCCGACGATCTGTTCGTCCGATGTGCCGGCGTTGATCTTCTTCGGCAGGGGGAGGCTGCGAATCTCGTCCGGCGTTAGCAGCTCGCGTTCCACATAGCTGATGCTGGTGCTCATCTGGTTTTGGGCGGTGGAGGTCCGGGTTCCGCTGTAGCTGACTGTCGCTTGCTGAATGGTTCGCTTGCCCGTCATCTGCGAGAAAAGTAAAGCGGTCTCCTGGTTGTTCGGGGCGTAGGCGATGTGTACATGGCAGTTGGAAAGGATCGATTCGTACTGCCCGTACGCGTCGATGATCTGGCGTACGTCCTGGGCAATGAGGTAGGCCTTCAACCCATATCCAGCCATGTAGGAGAGAGCGTCCGCGAAAATCTGCATCTTGCCGAGGGATGGAAACTCGTCGATAAGGAAGAGGAGGCGTTGATTGTTTTTTTTGGTCGCACCAACCTCGAAGTCCATCTTTTCGGTGAGTTGGTTGACGGTAAGGGTGAGCAGGATGCGAACAAGGCTTTTGAGACGCTTCTTGTCAGACGGTGGAATGACGAGGTAGAGCGACATGGGCTTGTCTACGAGATCGCGGACTTTGAAATCGCTGTACCGCGTCGCGTTGCGGACGAGGGGATCTTGGAAAACTTTCAGCGGCCGCGTGACGGAGCCCAACACGCTTCCAAATTCCTTCTCGCCCTTTTCAAGCATGATGGGCATGGTTTGTGCGATCACGGGATGTGTGCGGAGGAAGACATCTTCGGTGCTCTCGCCTGGGAAGGTTGGGTCTGTCAGCTTCCGATGCGGATACGTGGAAAGTGCAATCATCAGGGTCCGAATGTCATGGCCTGAGTTGGTGGCGAGATTTAGCAGGTCGGCGGGGCTGGGTGTGGCGTAGCCGTGGATCTTGGCTTCATACAGTAGGTGCAGGATGAAGGCGGTTGCGAGCTGAATCGCGGTTTCGAGAAAGTAGCTGTCTGTCACGTCCTCCCCTACGTCGATCAACATCTCAGCAACCTTCTGGGTGTCCGCAACCTCATGGATCGTGCCGTGTCGTATCAGGTCAAGCGGGTTAAAGTGACAGGTATTCTCCTCAAGTGGGCTGAACTTAAGACAAATTTGCTTCAATTCTGTTGTGCGATAGCCGGAGGTCAGCGCCCAATTCTCGCCTTTGATGTCGTAGACGATGACGCTCTCATTCCACGCGAGAAGCGTTGGAATCACGAGGCCGACGCCCTTTCCGGAGCGCGTAGGGGCGGCGCAGAGAAGGTGTTCTTTACCGTTGTGACGGAGATACTTGATGTAGTCGCCATCACGGTAGCCACCGATGTAGACGCCTTCTGTCGCGGTCAGAACGCCGGTCTCGCGCACCTCTTCGGTGGTTGCGAACCGGGCGGAGCCGTGTAGGTCTTCAGTGTCCTTGAGGACTGCGCGGGAACGGCGGAAGTTGGAAACGATGATGACGATGAAGGTCGCTACGCAGCTCAGCGTGACGATCAGGATGCCGAACGCGACCGTGTTCTTGACATAGGGAACAGAAGATTTTGTGTATCGAAGGAACCACAAAGCCCACTCCCAAGGCTCGTAGAGCCGAAAGGGTCCTATCGCCGCGAGAGGTTGACCGAGAGCGGCGGCGTAGTCGAACCGGTAGGCTATAAATTGCGTTCCTGCCACGTTCGCCAGGAGAAGTAACAACAGACCGCGCAGCAGTGTAGGCCAGTGATAGTTGCCGAAGCCTTTGGGGACTTCGGGAGTCCGGTACGGAAGCGTCTGTCCATTCTGGTTCGCCATTGCCTTGCCTCGCTACTCGCGTTCAAAATCTCTGTCCTTCTGTCTTTCACGGTACTGCTGCTGACGCCGGCGTGTCTCAGCGCTGAGGGTTTCAAGCTGTTTGTCGAGGATGCCTCTGTCTTCGGGTAGCAACTCGGCGAAGTGGAGCCGGCTGGCGGAGCTGTAGTCGAGGTGAACCCGGCCGTCAAGGATTGTTATCGGCTCGGCTGTATCCGTGAGCTGCCGATAAGCATTCTGCTGCTCTTCGCGGCTTGCTGGGTATTGACCATGTAGGAGAGTTTGTACCTGGTCGTCGGTGAGTGCTACGGCCACGAATTGGGAGCGATCTGCGCTTGGTGTGGTCTGGGCGTCTTTCACGGCCTGGTCGAAACGCCCCAGCCAGCCGGGTCGTTGCTGGCCGGCCACAGGATGGTAGGGGAGGTGCGATAGGAGTTCCCTGTCTCTCAGAATTGTGTCCGCGTGTCCCATCTCAATGAAGGCGACTCTGCCGCGTTCCCTTTTGAGGGTGACAAATTCGTTCTTACGCAGATGGCGTTGCGCCCTTAGTTCTTCGGTGTCCTTGCGGTGAGGGAGATGGTAGAGGGTACCGTCGATTCCCTCGAACAGCATGTAGCGTTTGTCACTTCCCTCTATTTCACCGTGGCCCAGGACGCGGCCTTGAAGGGTTTTGATGTCTTTCCATTGAACACTCATTACAGGAAGCGTGGTTGAGGAAGCTGCAGTCATGTGCCGAGCGAGCATCTTTTGCTTGTCGCCTGCACTTTGGACACTTCTGAGGGTTTCCATGTATTCCCCCTTCAACTTCCACTCCCCCACGTTGATCTTGGTGGCCAATCCCATCTTGACGAGGTGTTCCAAACGACGCTCCAGCGCGAAGGCACGTACAGGGTTCTTGCCCAGCTTTCCAAGTACCGGGTTAGACGCGGATACGATGAAAGATTTTTTCTCCTTTGCTGCTTCGGGAGCTATCTTCTGGAACTGACGGTCAAGTGAGGTAACGCGGTCCTGGTAAATCTGCTTAATAAGATCATTCTGAACATCCATTTCGGTGCGGTAGCCGAGCTTGATTGTTGCCACGTTCTCCGCATGGAAGCGAAAGCCATCTTTGATATACTCAGCGGGAAAGCGAACTTCCCTGCCGTTCTTGTACACCCCTCGAATGGCCACGTGGACGTGCGGATGGTCAGTGTTTGTATGGATTGCAGCAACCCATTCCAGGTCCGCACTTTTGTCCTTCTGGACTGCGGCCATCACCTCGCGTGTGTACTGTTCCATGTCGAGATGTGCCCCATTTTCGGGCGAAATTATGATCTTGAATATACGTTGATCTCCGGCGTCTTGCCATCCCTTTAGTGTTTCGGCGATCGGCATTGTGTTTTGGTCAGCAGAAAAGCCCCCGTCCTTTCCGGCAGCTGTCTCCCGTTCCATGTAAGAACCATGCGCATACCAGTGTCCAGCGCTCTTAGGACTCATGTAGGTAATGCGGACGGCGCTTCTCTGTTTCATGGTCGCGCCTGGCCTTGCGGTCGGCCTTTGTGAGCTTTGTACTTTGCGGCGGCTTTGACTAGCAATCTGCAACATCCGATGCATCCCACGACAGACGTTCCGCAGCTTGCCAATCTCATCCGTGTGGCGGAGGGAGCGGCGTGTGCCCAGCCGTATGTTGTGGCCGTCGTCAGCGGGTTTCGGCATCGGTGTCCTCGCCCTCAAGCAACAACGCCAGTTCCTTACCAGCGACGGTGAGCAGTCGTTCGTACCGCTTGCCCGCCGTAGCGCGGAGCTGCGTCTTCTCCTCACCCTCTGGGTCTTGGAGCGTAACCAGCAACATCTTTGCCAGGGCGTGCAGGAAGGCGTTGGCCCCCTCCGTGCTTACACGGACATCACGCACGTCTTGCTGGACGACAGCAATGGTTTTCGACAGCTTCTCTTCTAGCTGCGCCATTGGGCCGTCTGCACCGGTCCTCTCCTTCCAGACAAGATGCTGCAGGTAGGCACTCATACTGCGGAAACGACCGTCTTTTACCCGTGCCTCCGCATATTCCACCGAGACAGGATCAAGGCGAACACGGAGGTGTTTGCGGCTCGGGATGGAGCTTTTCTTCGGCATTGATGCCAAGAGTACAGGGCGGTACAACTGTGCGTCAATCTAATTACAGTTTGTACCCCCATATGTCATTGATAGAACGCATCTTAGTACCAAAAACAACCCCGTAGGGCACACTCCTTTATGTTCCTCTATGGCATTGAATACCTTTGTAGCCGCTGATGTCATCGTTTGAACGTGATATAGCCGTAATTACACGGTGATGCGTGACGAAGTGGTGATATTGTGGTGATATTGCAGTGAGCTTGTAAGGAAGGGTGGAAAAGCGGATGGCAACTCATGCTGAGAAAGTACGGCGAGGTCTTCACACGTCCGGGCTGCTGGAACCGAAAACGAGAGGAATGAAGATGCGGGCCATTCTCCCCGAGCTGGACCTTGTTCGGGCTCGCGGGGCCAGTGTGGACGAATGTATGGCTTACCTCAAGACGCATGGGCTTCTTTTCCCCAACCCTCACGCCTTCTCCGCTGCCCTTCATCGAGCAAGAAAGGCCGGCCCCCTTCCCGACCTTATTTACCCTCTACCGCCACCTTCTGGTCAGCCCGGATCGTCAACCCCTATCCTCTCTCATGGTTCGGCCCTGGGGTCTGTTGAGAGTGAGAATGCAAAGCTGGGAATGCCGGAAAGAAATGCTGCTACTACGCATCACGGTGTACCTGTTGTGCGAAGTACAATACATGAAAGCAGGACAGACTCAGCGCATCCCCGTATGAAAGATTTGGTCTAGAGGAGTGGCACAGTGACGAAACAAAATGGAGTTGCTAAGAGTGGCGATGTGCATGTCATGTTTACTGCCAAAGGCGGCGTCGGAAAGACGCACATCTCCTCGCTCATTGGGCAGTATAGTCAGAGTGTAGGCAAACCGGTTAGCATCATCGACCTGGACCAAAGCAACCCTATGCTTGCGCGTATCCCTGAGCTGAACGCTGAAGAAGTGAGCATATTGACGGAGGGTGCCTTTGATGATGCCAAGCTGGATGCTCTTGTCCGCAGGATAGGAGCCTCTGAAGAGCCTTTCCTGATGGACTTCGGTGCGAGTACCTATCAGTTCGCTTGGAAATACTTCAATGACAACGCGATCGCTGAGACCTTCGGAGAATGGGGTAAGCGGCTGGTTTACCATGCTGTCGTCACTGGCGGCCCTGAACTTCCCTACACGTTGGCGAGCTTTGAGGAAGTTGCGGGTGTTGCGTCTACAAAACAGGTGGTCGTGTGGATCAACCCCATCAAAGGCCCTGTTGCGAGTCAAGGCAAGTCGTTCACCGAAATGTCTGTCTTTGAACGGAACAAAGACAAGGTTCTCGCTGTCGGCTTGTTGCCAATTGTGGACCGTGCTCTCAGTGGGGAGTTTGAAAGGCTTGCGCTTTTGGAAAGGTCCATGCTGAATCTCAAGAACATCCCAGAGTTGGACGTACTCTCCCGAAATCGTCTCCAGCGTCATCGGGATAAAGCCTTCGATGTCATCCGGTCGGTTATGGAGCTGGTGGATGCCGACGCCTGAGAGCTATCGCCTGTGGGCTAAAGAAGTCTGTTCCGAGGTCTTCAGAGAGAGTGGGGTGTCGCTCTCTGAGGATGATTCCGTCATTTTGATTGCGACGGTCTTCAAGCGCGCTTTGGAGCTTTGGCGGATGGAAGACGATGCCGCCTTTACTGCACAGCGTACTTCCCTGCTGGGCCTGAGCGAGACAGTTGGTGAGAAAGTTCGATCTGTCGTCTCCGCGGAATTTGGAGCTCAGGCGATCAAACTCCGTAAAGAATTGCTGTCGGATGCTGAATCGGCGTCTTCTCGTGCAGAACGGGCCGTCAAACTAGCTCTTTCCATTCCTGGGCGTAATCAATGGAAATATCGCGTGGAGGGTGCCTTTGCTGGGGCCGGCTTGATGGTGCTCGGTGCCCTGCTTGCTCACTGGCTCAGGTAAAGCGCATAGGCTCCTATGCTCTTATGAGCCTCACCTTGTAGTTTACTCCTGCTCTTTTCGTATGCTCCTATCGCCTCGTGCTCCTATGCGCCTACGTCCCTACGCGCCTATGAGCGTAGGCTTCCCTAGCCGAGATATGTCGTCAGAAGGTGCTGGATCAACTCTGAGAAATCCCGCCCTGTGTCGTCTGCCCATTTCCGTTCGGCCCGCTTTCTCGTCTCTTTCCTGAGAAGTATCTTCACCGGCTCGAACTCTGGATTACGGCTCTTCCCTATCGTTCTTTTGCTGTTCGCTTCCGGTAAACGAGCAATCGGAGCAGAAAGAGTTTTTGCTTTGGCTGGTTTGATTGCCTTTGGCTCGGGGGTCTGTTTCTCGGCCGTGTTTTTGGGCGTGGTCGTTTCTGGTTCTGGCGCATTCTCTCGCGCGTGTTGAAGCCCACCGAATACGCTTGTCATGTCTTTCATGCGATCTCCTTACCCGCAGCTAGGTAGTGTTCCCACGCTCGTTCCGCGTTGCGGTCTTCAACGTGTTCCGCCGTCGTGCCTGATGCGGCGGCTTTCTCGTAGGCTTTCAGCCGCGGGATCTCGGTTTTGAAAACGGGCGCTTTGAATCCGGATAGCAGCTCCCGGAGCTGAATCGCGTCTTTGGCTGCATCCGGTGGAACGCGGGTCAGCAGTACCCGGTAGTTCGCAGCACCAAGTTGTGTCAAGGCACGGATGGTTTGCCCCAGCCCGTCAATGTCCAGGGCTGCCGGAACCGTGGGAATGACCAGGAGGTCGCAACCCTCTGCTGCGGCCTTCAGGTCGTCGATACTCGGTCGCTGGCCGGTGTCGATTACGATATGCCGGAAATCCTTTGCCAGCTTCGCGGCCTGGTCGATGCTTGCTACTCGGAACGGGAGCCCGTTTCCCCGTAAACTCCAAGCGGTTGCGTTCTTGGTGGCGTCGCCGTCCAAGAGCAAGGTCGGCGCGAGGGTGTTGAGGTAGGCGGCTAAATGAACAGCCGTAGTTGTCTTTCCTACCCCGCCTTTGTAGCTTGTGACCGTGACGATCATGTGTGCTCCTGAGCACCTAGGGGCATGGGTCTACATGCGCCTAGGTTTTCGTGCTCTGATAAGAGCATAGGCGCTTAGGTGCATGGGTGCAAGCGCTCTGTTGCGATGAATCTACTTCGCCGTCTTCTTGGCCCTGCCTAGTGTGTATCGGGCGTAACGCTGTTGGGCGGCTGCGTTGCCCTTCTTCGACATATCCCGTTGGAGGATCGCGGCCTCTATGTCGGCATCTTGAACGCCGTGTGTATGGGCGTAGATCGCATAGGCATAATCAGCCCGGCTCAAATCTCCACCGTAACGAGGATCGTCGTGGAATCTTCGGATACTGTGGAGAAGTGTGGGGGCCTGTAGAGGGTTCGATACACCGGGTGAAGGCTTCGGCCTGTTCAACTGCGTTCTCAGCTCTGCTGCGAAGCTCTGGCGTTCTGTGAATGTCCGTGGCTCGGCCTGATGGAGTCTGACATAAGGGTAGAGGCCGTTTGGCAGTCTCCGGATTGGTTTGCGGTTGGTAAAGCCAGCCAATCGGCCTGCGTGACGACGCCCGGCTGCGCCCGTGTCTGACCCGAAACGCTCTGCCAAGAGTCGAGCCGCAAGTGTGGCTTCTTGGCGATCCAGCTCTCGGCCGTGGTCAAGCCATGCCTGGAAGTTGTCGGGGGAGGTCTCGATAACGGCGCAGGGCTCAAAGCCCTTGGTAGAAAGCGCCTCGATCTGCGTTCGGTTGAGGTCGTCCAGAAGTGTGAGATGGTTCCCAGCCGGCCGAATGTTGATGTTGAAACCCTTCGCGTTCTGGGCGCGCAGCCACGCTAACCGTCGCAGAATGCTTTCGGCGGACACGGTGAGCAGGGAAGCCTTGCTGTCGTCCGAAAAGTCGAGTAACAAAAGCTCAAACGTGAGGCTTCGCATCGCGGCGAGTTGAGCAATGACTTGCTCCTCGGTGCGTAACGGCTTAGAACTGCCAGACCGGATGCCCGTAATGGATGATGTTTTTGGTGGCGATGGGGCCATAGTATCGGGAATCATAGCTCCCCTTGTTGAAGGAAGAGAGCACCCAGACGGTGCCTGGTTGAACTGGATACGTGCCTTGCGGCCAGACGTGCATGGGTCTCTTCTGGCCGTCGAGCGGGTACGCGTGGCTGTTGCGGAGCAATTGGCCGTTGACGCTGATCCCGGCCGGGCTGACGGTGACGGTATCACCCTGCTTCGCCACCACGGGCTTCAACAGGGGCGCATGGTGGTCTGGGCAATTCCAAGCCTTGTCCCGATAGCCGCGTTCCGAGGATTCAACAGAACTTGGTCCTACCGGACAAAAAGATATGAGCGGATCGCTCGGGTTTGAGGTCAGTCGGTAAATGCCGGGGGGAAGGGAAGTCGTTCTCGCCCAGCGTAGGCCAGCCGCATACCCGATTCCTACAATCAGCGCCGGCGTCAAAATGAGTGTCAGAACTGGCAACGCCCGGCGCTGAATGGGCGTCAAATGCCACTTTTTAGCCATTGCACATCCTCCCATGATATATATGTGCTCACAAACGCTTCATCCGAGTCCTGGTAGTTGCGCCCAGACCGACCCCTGATTTTTTCGAGCCTTACTGGTTTCGCACGCATTGCAAATTCACGCTCTGGTGTTATACGTATATCACCAACGGAAGTGCAATTCTACGTGCTGCTCGATAGCGAGAATGCGGGAGTTGAGAGTAAAGGGGCCGGGATATGGGGACAAGCGCGGTTACGACGATTGACAACAGGATCGAAGAAAAGTTCCTGCGGGAACTCGGTCCTCTCATCAAACAGGAACTCTCGAACCCATTGACTGAAGATGTGGTGCTGAACTCCGATGAACGCCTTTGGGCGAAGCGTCGGGGGCAGGGCTTTGTCGTGATTGGGAAGATGCCCGAGTACCAATCGAAATCACTGATCGGTA
>JAABUO010003091.1_pt1 | contig 19995 bp, 15 predicted proteins | sample 5559291 | NCBI WGS metagenome assembly JAABUO01 (sample SAMN10711878, study PRJNA513372) | rock metagenome | isolation source: Antarctica rocks | place: Antarctica: Victoria Land, Finger Mt sud
GCCACGCGCTGCTCCAACGTCACACAACTGAACATCTCATTCTGAAACCGCTCATCTCCACGCATACTCCCTGAGACGAACTCAGCACCGCCTACGCCTGTGGATCAGTACCTATTTCAACAAGCTCTTAGAGGGTATGTGCCCATGGCTATACAGGGCCATTGCTTCCGAAATAGGTCAGGCTTCTGAAACTAGGTCAGGGCTTCTCAGATAGGTCCAGGCTTTAGCCTGGACATCCAAGGCCAGGCACAGCATGGGCTTCAGCCCCCAGGACATAATTATCTTGTAACTGCCGCCGCTGCATATTCACAGGTAATCTGCAACCCTACTTTGCCGAAACCTCCAGCACCTCCACCGAATACCCCGGCACCGTATGGCTGAACCGCGCCCCCACCCCCCGCAACTCCGTCTTCACCGGCACCACCCGCCGCGGATCCCCAATCGAATTCGTCTCCGCATCGTTCGTCCCCGTCAACGAAACCAGCGTCCCCGTCTTGGCCACCGTCCCCGCGCCCGTCATCTCGATCGCCACCGGCTGCGCCACCGAAGCCGCATTCACCAGCTTCAGAAACACCTTGCCCTTCGCCGCATCCCGCGTCACCGAGTAGAAAAGCCTCTGCCCCCCGCCCGTCATCGAAGACGCCGGCACCTCCGTCCCCAGGAACTCCGCAAACATCGCCTGCGCGTAGTACCCCGGCGACCCATAGCTCCGCATCGCGTCATACCCAATCAGGTCCGACTCCCACTGCATCCCGCCCGGATTCACATTCACAAAGAGCGGAGCGTACGACGCCATCACAATCAGATCGCTGTTCCGCTCCATCCCCGTCATCCACGCCGCATCCCCCAGCGCCGCGCCCATATTCGTCGTCGGCGAGCCCTCCCTCGTCGCCCACTCCCCCACAAAGATCTTCGGCCCATTCCGGTCCGCCGCATCGTAGTGCGTCGCATCCGCGAAGAACTCGTCCGCCCGCTTGTAATAGTGGTCGTCCAGCACATCCGGCTTCATCCGCTTCAGCGCCGCCGTCGCAATCAATTCCAGCTGCGGATACTTCGCCTTGATCGCCTTGTAGAACTGCGCATACCGCCCCTCGTAGCTCCCCGACTTATCGAACCAGTCCTCATTGCCGATCTCCACATACCGGATCGGAAACGGCGCCGGATGCCCCAGCTTCGCCCGCACCTCACCCCACTTCGTCGACGTATCCCCCGTCGCAAACTCGATCTCGTCCAGCGCATCCTCCACATACGGCCGCAGCGCCGGCCCCGGCGCAATATGGTCCCCCTTTAGCGAGTAGCCCGCATACACCGCCAGCACCGTCTGAATCTTCAAATCCTCCGTCCACTCCAGAAACTCCAGCAGCCCCATCCCGTCCGACGACTGGTACATCCACGGGCTCCGGTGCGTCGGCCGATCCACCAGCGGCCCAATCGTATTCTTCCAGTCGAACCTCTCGTCAATGAGATCGCCCTCAAGATAATTCCCCCCCGGCAGCCGCAGAAACGTCGGTTGCATCCCCGCCATCATCTCCATCAGGTCCGGCCGGTTCCCGTTCACCCGATCCTTGTACGTCGGCGGAAACAGGCTCACCAGGTCCAGCCAAACCTTGCCCGCATGCCCCACCGTCAACAGCAGGTGGTTCTCCGCCGAGGCGTCCACCTTCTCCGTCCGCAGCGTGAACTCATACTTCTTCCACTCCGTCGACAGCCCCGGCACCGTTGCCGTCGCCACCGCCTTTCCGCTCCCGTCGCTCACCAGCGCCACCGTCACCGGCCCCACCTCCCCCTGCCCCGTCGAGCCCCCGTCCGCCTTCGCATAAAACGACCCCTTGTAACTCGTATTCGGCCGCACCGCCATCCCCCAGTAGCCCTCGTTCCGCACCCCCGCCTGGTTCGCCGCATCCGCCTGCGTCACCGTCAACAGCAGGCTGTGCTCGAGCGCCTCACTCGGCCCCTCCGTCTTATCCACCCCTATCGACGCCACCGAGCTCCCCGCGTGCTCCACGCTCCAGTGCGCCACCCCGCCAAACCCATGGTCCTGAAACGTCCGGTTCCGCACCATCTCCGCATATAAGCCGCCGTCATACGAGTAGTTGATCTCCTCCGTCATCAGCCCATACAGCGTCGGACTCACCGCATGCAGCGGCTTATCCAGCTGAATCGTCAGCGTCGCCGCAGGCGCCTGCCCCCACCCCACCCCGCTCAGAACCAAACCACCTAGCGCCAACCCGACCGTCCTCAGCTCTTTCACCATCGACCACCTCCCGATACCTGCCGCCCAAATGTAAACGTTTACCCCCATCCAGGTCACGCCGAAACCTCCCCAACCTCCTCTCCAGCACCCGCCACCTAACCTCAAGGGTCACCCGTACCCTCCCAAAAACCGGAATACCAGCCACACCCAACATCCTTTATGCTGAAACTTCGTCGGAACCCCCGAGCAGCCCGACCCGCACCCCACGCAACCGTGCGCCAAAGCTCGTCAGCCAGCACGTCCCTCGGAGGAAACGCGTGACCAACCCCGCCGGCACCCGCATCGGCATCGACCTCGGCGGCACCAAGATCGAAGGCGTCGCCATCGACACCATCGGCACCGTCGTCGCCCGCCAGCGCGTCCCCACCCCCCGCGACGACTACGGAGGCACCGTCAACGCCATCGCCGGCGTCGTCCATCACCTCGAGTCCGAGCTCGGTCTCCGCCCCGCCCTCGCCGCCGGCGGCCAAACCCTCACCGTCGGCGTCGGCATCCCCGGAACCATCGTCCGCGCCACCGGCCTCGTCAAAAACGCCAACTCCACCTGGCTCAACGGCCGCCCCCTCGAGCTCGACCTTTCCACCGCCCTCGCCCGCCCCGTCCGCTGCGCCAACGACGCCAACTGCTTCGCCGTCTCCGAAGCCCACGACGGCGCCGCCAGCGGCTTTCCCGTCGTCTTCGGCGTCATCATCGGCACCGGCTGTGGCGGTGCCGTCGTCTTCAACCAGCACCAGCACTCCGGCCCCCACGGCATCGCCGGCGAGTGGGGACACAACCCCCTCCCCTGGGCCACCGCCGACGAGCTCCCCGGGCCCGCCTGCTACTGCGGCAAGCACGGCTGCATCGAATCTTGGATCTCCGGCACCGGCCTCATGCGCGACTTCCTCGCCCACACCGGCCACCCCCTGGACGGCGCGGAGATCGTCGCCAGCAGCGAAGATCCCGCGTCTGCGCTCCATGCCGTCTCGCTCGAAGCCCTGGACCGCCTCGAAGACCGCATGGCCCGCTCCCTCGCCGAGATCGTCAACATCCTCGACCCCGACGTCATCGTCCTCGGCGGCGGCCTCTCCAAGCTCGACCGCCTCTACCGCAACGTCCCCGCCCGCATCAGCCCCTACACCTTTGGCGGAGCCGACACCGTCCGCATCGTCAAACCCCTTCACGGCGACGCCAGCGGCGTCCGCGGTGCCGCCTGGCTCTGGGACTAGCATTTTAGGGGTGCTGGAGCTCATTTTGCTGCAAGGGCACGGTTTCAGCCGTGCCGTAAGCTGCTGATCAAATACGGCTTTAGCCGCTGGGGTATGCACTTGCTTTTACCTGTTTAATCTTTCAGCGCCTCGTTATTGTTTAGCCGTTAGCTTTAGGGAAAACCTGACGTTCACCATCTAGCCCCTAAAGTTTTCCCCAATCCAGCCGATCTCTCCCTTAGCAGACAACTCACCCCCGGCCGCCTCCCCATCGGGAGCACACCCGGGGCCAGCTAAGGACCCCACCCCATGACCCGCAAATCTCTCGGCACTACCCTCGGCATACTCCTTTGCCTCGCCTCCCCGGCCCTCGCCGACTCCATCACCATCACCTCCAGCTCCGTCGCCTCCACCACCCTCAACCCCTCCAGCGACAGCATCAGCCTCGACGCCGGCAGCGCCATCCTCTCCGGCCCCGGCAGCGTCATCTTCCAGACCGGCAACATCTATGGCGGCGACTCCGAAATCCCCGATCAGCTCGTCTCCTTCTTCCTCTACGACACCGTCACCATCAACGGCGTCTCGCAGGTCCTCACCATCCTTGGGCAGGACAACGTCACCACCACCGCCGATCTCATCACCCTCTCTGCCAATCCCCTCCAGTTCGGCGACTTGCTCTTCACCCTCGACAGTTCCAGCTACACCATCGACGCCATCGGCCAGAACATCCCAGTCAACCTTTCCGGCACCGTCACCACCGCCCCCACCCCCGAGCCCGGCACCCTGTCGCTCCTCGCAACCGGTGTCATCGGCAGCGCCTCCTTCGTCCTGCGCCGCCGCAAGCAGCTCCTCGGCCTCTAACCCGCCTCATAACTCCACGTCCACACCATCGTCTCCCGATGCGAGATAGTCCGGGCTTTAGCCCGGACATCTACCAGGGCACGTGTCAGATAGCCCCGGCTTCAGCCCGGACATCTACCAGGGCACTTGTCTCTGAGGTAGTCGCGGCTTCAGCCCGGAGATCTACCAAGGCACTTGTCTCTGAGATAGTCCGAAGGTAGTCGCGGCTTCAGCCCGGAGATCTACCAAGGCACTTGTCTCTGAGATAGGTCCGGGCTTCAGCCCGGACATCGAACGACCCGTAACATACGGGCTTTAGCCCCCGGGACACGATCTCTTGGGACCACGACCGCTGCATACCAGGAGCTAATTCGCCCTAGCTCCCGTTCCCCTTTTGCCCTCGCTTCCCCTCCCACGCCCTGGTCCGGCAGCATCCAAAAGGCAATTACCCGAGGTCCCGATGACACCCAACGCCCGACCCGCCGCCAGCACCCTCGTCTTCTCCGCCGTCTTCGTCCTCACGCTGCTCGCGGGCTGCAAATCCGCCTCCGCCCCCACCCCCGAAAACCTCACCAAGGGCATCTCCAAGTTCCTCACCGACCACCCCGACTGCCTCTACAAGACCGCCCTCCGCTTTCCCTACGAGACCTCCGACCCCACCGAGATCAAGCAACTCGACACCCTCGTCCACAACAAGCTCCTCACCAAAGGCACCGAGCCGGCCATCCACATCTCCCGCTTCTCCGTCTCCGACTACGGCCAAAAGTCCGCCCCCCGCTTCTGCTACGGCTTCCGCCACGTCACCGGAATCCAGACCTTCACCCCTCCCCTCAAAGCGACCAGCGGCTTCAACGAGTCCAAAGTCACCTATACCTACGCCCTCGAGGACGTTCCCGTCTGGGCCAAGGACGCCGACGTCCAGAAGCTCTACCCCGAGATGGCCCGGAACATCACCTCCCCCGCGCCCGCCACCATCACCCTCGCCCAGACCGGCGTAGGCTGGCAGGTTCCGGACTAGCTGCCTTTCCGTTTTGCCGCCGATCTCGGGAGGTACCCACCTTTCAGCCCCAGCCGAGCAACTTAACCCGCTCTCCAGGTGTTCCTACTGCAGAGAGAGGATTCGCATCTCCTCCGGAGGAACCATCATGAAAGCACGTCCCCTAACCCTGGCAGCACTCGCTCTCATCGGCGTTCTCTCAGCAACCCAACCCCTTCTGGCCCAGGGACCTCCGCCTCCGGGCTATGGCGAGCATCAGGACAATCGTGACCGGGACCGTGACCGTGATCGAGACCGGGACCGCGACCATGACCGCGACTGGAACGCCCCACGCGGATATAACGACTACTACCAGGAAAACGGCAGCGCCAACATGGTCGCCCGTCAGGGATATGCTGCCGGCTTCAACCAGGGCGAATCAGACTTCCGCGAGCACCACAGCTTCCGCCCCACCAAGGTCGACGCCTACAAGCACGTTCCCGAGTCGCCCAAAGGCTTCAATCGGGACGAGTTCAAGCGCACTTACCGGGAGTCCTTCGAACGCGGCTACTCCAAAGGCTACGGCCGCTAAGAAACCCTCCCCACAAACCGGCCGCGCGAGAGGGCAGGACGAGAGTCCCGCCCTCACCCTCCGCACTTTCCCTGGAAGCCGAGCAGATAAGAGCACCGAAAGCTTATCTATTCCCTGCCGATCCGACCATAAAAGATCCATCCCACTGTCAACCCACCAATCCCCTGATCTCGAACATCCAGGCAGGATGCAGTTGGCGCAAACACCCCCCCCACCATCTATCCTTGAAGTACACGACCGTCGGCCCTCGTCCCAACCTGCCAACGAACAATAAACCATTTCGATGCAAGACTTTACCTGCAAGCCCCATCAATACAATACTTTACCGCGTAGGCAAATCACAAACCATTCTAAACAGATACTTTAGGAAGAAGTACCCCCGGGGGGAGGGTACCTACTCCTGCGGCAGCGTCAGGATCATCGCCTTGGCGCTCTTCTCGCCCGAACAGATGTACTGCCGCTTCGTCCGCCCATCGATCCACCCCACATCCCCGCCGTCCATCTGCTCCCGCCCACTCGTCGACGAGAGGCACAGGCTCCCTTCAAGGACGTACACAAACTCCGTCCCGGCAAAGATCTTCGGCGTAAACTCACACGGCTGTTCCCCAGGGAAGAACTCTGCCAGGCAGGGAACCATCCGCCGGTCCGGAATCAGCGCACTCAGACTCTCCGATACGAACTTCGATCCGTCCTTCGAGTTCCGCGTCAGCCGGACTCGATCGTTCTTCCGCATGGACCGGAATGTCACCTGCCGCTCCTGCCGGAAGAAGTAGGAAAGGTCCTTCTGGAAGACCAGCGCTAGCTTTGCCAGGTTACGGATCGTCGGAATCACCCGCCCCGTCTCCAGCTGCGACAGGAAGCTGGCCGACAGGCCGGTACGCGTCCCCAGCTCCACCAGGCCCATGGATCGCTTCAAACGCAACCGCCGGATGCGTTCCCCGATGAACCTGTCATCGATGTACTGCTCGACCTTCTCCGCTTCCACCGCGTCAATCTCGTGCTCAACTGGGGGTGTGCTTGGCATGCTCGTGGGTCCTTATCCGATCACTTGGTCCGGTCAATAAAGCTACGCTGACTGGTCTTGCTTACTGAGATGACCATTCCGCCCTCCATGACGCCCGGCATCCGACGATCTACGTCGGCATTGTTCGCCTGCCAAAGATTGCGGTCCCAATCCGCACACACGTCGAACCCTCTTCGATCGCGACCACGAAGTCGTTCGACATTCCCATGGAAAGCTCTCGCAGCGCCGGGAATCTCGGCTGAAGCCCGTCCCTCAACTCGCGCAGGTGGTGAAAGTACGGTCGCGCCAGCTCCGCATCCTCCGTCCACGGCGGAACTGTCATCAGTCCTCGCACCTCGATCCGTCCCATCCCCGGCGCCGGATCCACCGCCGCGATCTCCCCCAGCAGCCCTGGCAGATCCCCCGGTGCCACCCCATGCTTCGACGCCTCATGCGACAACTTAACCTCGATCAGCACCGGAAGCAGCTTCCCCAGCTCCCCTGCCCTGGCCGCCAGCCGCTCCGCCGTCTTCAACGAATCGACCGTGTCAATGGCGTCGAACAGCTCCGCCGCCTTCGAGGTCTTGTTGCTCTGCAACGGCCCGATCAGGTGAAAACTGGCCCGGTCAGCCCCTTCAAACGCCCCGCCCAGGCTCGTCGACTTCCCCTGAAACTCCTGCACCCGGTTCTCCCCAAACAGCCTCTGACCCGCCTCATAGGCCTCCAGAAGAAACTCGACCGGATGCACCTTGCTGACCGCCATCAAGGCAACCTCGTCCATCGGCCGCCCAGCCCCGTGGCATGCCTCCGCAACCCTGTTCCGTGCAGCCGCCAAATTCTCTGCTATTCCCATCCTCTAACGCTAGCAGTCATCCGCACCATCAGCCTGTGTCCCCACGCCAGCCGGACCAGGCCGCACATCGTCGGGCGAAACGGTGATCGAGTCAAAGGCCACGGCATCCAACTATCATTAACTTACTGCCCGTGCTCCTCGAGGTATCTCTCCACCTCGAGTGCCGCCATGCATCCAGAGCCCGCTGCCGTGATCGCCTGCCTGAACCGCCGATCCTGAATATCGCCGCAAGCAAACACGCCGGAAAGGATCTCCCCGCGCAACGTCGTCTCCACGTGGTTCTTCGTCAGGATGTACCCATCCTGATCAAGATCGAGCAGGCCCGTGAACGCGCGAGCGTTCGGCTCATGCCCGATGCCCAGAAACATGGCGGATACCGGCAGCGTACATTCCTCGCTCGACTTCCGGTTCTTCAGGCGGAGCGCCTTGACCTCCTTCTCCTCAACCCCGATCACCTCTTCCACAAGCGTGTTCGACAGGAACTTGATCTTCGGATGAGCCACGGCGCGCTCCAGCATGATCTTCGAGGCACGGAAGCTCTCCGATCGGTTGATCAACGTGACCTTGCTCGCGAAGCGCGTCAGAAACAGTGCCTCCTCCATCGCGCTGTCCCCGCCCCCAATGACCGCGATCTCCTTGCCAGAGAAGAAGAAGCCGTCGCAGGTCGCGCAGGAGCTCACACCATAGCCGATCAGCGCCTGCTCGCTCGGCAGGTTCAGCCAGCGAGCGCTCGCTCCCGAAGCGATGATCAGCGTCCGCGTCCGGATCGTCTCTTTGCCCACTTGCAGCTTGAACGGGCGCTCCGAAAGATCAATGCCGTCAAGATGCCCCATCCGCAGCTCCGCACCAAACCGCGTAGCCTGCTTCTTCATATTCTCAATCAGCTCGGGCCCCTGAATGCCCTCGGGCCACCCGGGAAAGTTCTCCACCAGCGTTGTAATCGAAAGCTGCCCCCCGGGCTCATGCCCCTCCAGAACCAGAGGCTTCAAGTTCGATCGGGCAGCATAGATCGCTGCGGTAAGGCCGGAGCAGCCGGAGCCAAGGATGACGGTGTCGCGAACATTGTTTTCGAGCATATGGACCCAACCAGTCTAAATGCGCGCCGAGGGAAAAGGATTCAGGGCCACCTCCCTCGCCATCCGCCCCTGACAGCCGTCGTCATCGCCCAACAACCGCCGACCGCGGCGAGGCACGCAGGTGGGAGAATATGGTATGGCAAACCTAACATTGGTCTATGGCATGCGATTGCTCCCAGCCGAAGAGGTCGCAGAGGTCCGAGAGGCTCGGATCACGCTCAAGAATGGCAACGAAGCGCACGTCACCATGCACGTGCTTGAGGGCAGCCGCGAGGCGATCGAAGCGCAGCTGAAGTTGAGTCTCGACGCCTTCTTCGACTTCTACCCCGAAATCTAACCGCGCAGCTTCCCCCACCCCAGATCTGCGCTCATCCTTCCCGAAGGCTCGTAAGGGCAATCCGCCCGGCGCTGCCCGCCCCAGGAACTGTCTCGTTTCGAGTCAGTCATGTTACCTCCTCCTCTCCTGCCGAAAAGAGAGGTGACGGTTTTGGAGGAGCAGCATGAACTGGCGTCGGCTTTATCTCGGAATCTACACTCTGTGGGCGGTTATCGCGCCCCTTGTGGCAAACGCGCAGGCAGCCCGCGCCACACTTCCTGGTCTTGACGGGTCCGGTAACCCACTAACCGTGGAAGCCGCCTTGCACCAGATGTCCGACCGCGCGGCCGTCATCTTCGTCGGAACCGTGGCGGAGGTTCGACGGCCTGAGGCAAACGGCCTCGCTTCCGGCGTCGTGGAGATCCAGTTCCATGTCGAGCAGGCCATTCGCGGCTGCTCCGGCAGCGCCTACACCCTGCGCGAGTGGGGCGGCCTCTGGAACGCCAGCGATGCGCGCTTCCACGTGGGCCAGCAGCTCCTGCTCCTCCTGCACGCACCCGGCGCCACCGGCCTTAGCTCGCCCGTCGGAGGTATGGACGGCGCCATTCCCCTAAGGGCAAGCGGCGTTGGTGTCCGCTCCTCGACCGCTGGTTCGGTGGTGGCTGCCGAGCCGGTCGCCGATCTCCGCTGGATCGGTGCCCGACTCGCCCGAACCGTAACCTACCGGCCCTCGATCGCAGCGCCGAAAGCAGTGTCTCACTCCTCAGTCTCGCCCCGATCCGCGGCCGAACCGCTCCCCGCAGCCCCTGACGCTGCCTCAAAACCCGCGCAGGAGGCCAGTGTCGCCACCGTCGTCGGCATGCTTCGTTCCTGGGAGGTGAGCCATGACGCCACTCGCTAACCGTTCCCTCCCCGCATCCGCGCAGTCCAGCCGCGGCAAAGCATCCGCCCTCCGTCTCCTTGCAGCTCTGGCCCTGCTCCTCGGAGGAGCGACCTCAGCCTCCGCCGGCGGACCTCGCTGGGTCTCCGGGCCACCCTACTTCAGCAGCTGGTGGGCGACCATCAACTGGTATACCAACCAACCGGCCTACTTCACCGATCCCGGAGATCTCAGCCCCAGCGTCACTCACGCCCAGGCCGATGCCTTGGTCGCCCAGGCAGCCGCTGTCTGGAACATCCCCACAGCCTCGCTTGTCCTCTCCCAGGGCGGATCCCTCGCCCAGCACGTCAGCGGCGCCAACGTCTACGCCGGACCCAACGGCCTGGTCTTCCCCGCCGACGTACAAAGCTCCAACTACGCCGCCAAGCAGATTGCCGTCCTCTACGACACCGACGGTTCCATCACCGACCTGCTCCTCGGCAGCGGCGCCAGTGATCCCAGCGGCTGCCTCCAGGCCGGCGTCACCGAGAGCGTCGACTCCATCACCCCCGGCGGGAAGATTCAGCACGCTCTGCTCATCCTGAACGGCCGATGCACCGGCCCCGCTCCCGAACAGCAGCTTCAGCTGCAGTACCAGCTCATGCGTGCCTTCGGTCGCATCCTCGGCCTGGGCTGGTCGCAGACCAACGACAACGTCTTCACCGGGTACCCTGCTCCCACGCACAACCAGGCATTGCACTGGCCCATCATGCATCCCATTGACATCGTCTGCGGCTCCTATAGCTACCAGTGCCTTCCAGAGCCGTTTACCCTGCGGCCGGACGACATCTCCTCGCTCGAGCAGCTCTACTTCATCAACCAGGGACAGGCGCCAGCAGGCAAACAGGCTTCCTGGAGCAACGCAGGCGGGACCTACGGCCGGGTCTCCTTCCCCAACGGTCAGGGCATGGAAGGCGTCAACGTCGTCGTCCAGCGCCGCGTCGCCTACTTCAACACCCCCGAAGACTGGCAAACAGCTTCCTCCGTCACCGGTTGGATGTTCCGTGGCCAGAGCGCCACCTCCATCACCACCCAGGGCTCGTCCCCCGCCGCCAGCTTGGGCGTCGCCAGCGGCGACCGGGAAGGATACTGGCGCATCCAGTCCGTTCCCATCCCTCCCTCCGAAGACTTCGTCGACCTCATCGTCTCGACCGAGCCGATCAATCCCCTCTACACCGGCCCCTATGCCATCGGCCCACAGTCCGGAAACACCATGAGCCCGTCCGGTGCGCCGCAGGTCCAGGTCGCGCCGTACCTGGCGATCGGCCGGGACAACCTCGCCGACTTCACTCCGACGGACGCCGCGGCCACCTGCTCCACGCAGGCGGACGGAAGCGAGGGTGCGCCCGCTCCGGTCGCCCAGACCGGCTGGTGGACGGGAACTCTCTGCGGCTACGGGCACCAGGCCTGGAGCGTCCTCGCCGTCAAAGCGAACCGGACCTTTACCCTCGAAACCACCGCGCTCGACGAACATGGAAACATCAGCATGACCAAGGCCATGCCCATCCTCGGTGTCTGGAACTCCACCGATCCCACCGGAACGCTTCCCACCGTCGGCTCCGCCGCCACTGCCTTCAACAGCTCGTCGCTCGGCCTCACGACGCTCCCCATCCAAAGCTCCGCGGCGAACTCCTTCCGCATCGCCGTCGCCGACCAGAGAGGCGCCGGCAGACCCGACTTCTCCTACCAGGCACGAGCGCTCTACGCCGACATCGTCACGCCCGCGAACGTCCCCGCCAACGGCGGTGTGGTCACCATCTCCGGCATGGGATTCCGGCAGGGAAATGCCGTTCTCGTCAACGGCGTCCCGGCAGACGTCACCAGCTGGTCCCCCACCTCCCTCACCGCGACCGTTCCCTCACTCCAGCTGCTCGGTCGCAGCCGGGCCACGATCGCGACCATCACCGTGCAGGATCTCTCGACCGGTGGCAGCTCCGTCATGACAGGCGCCCTTATTTACGCCGCCCCGGTCGAGGCCCTGCAACTCGTCAGCGCTCCCTCCGGCTCCGTTCCATCCGGTTCGGTCGCCGCAACCACCTTCTCCGTCAAAGCCATCGCCCCGGACGGCTTCACCCCCGTCGTCGGCGAGTCGGTCTCCTTCGCCGCCACCGGAGCCCGCGTCGCCCTCGGCCCGTGCGTTAGCTCACCCTGCACCGTCCTTACCAACGCGAACGGCATCGCCTCCGCGTCTGTCACTCCCATGGCTCAGGGAGGTGTCACGCTCACCGCCACCGGTCGCAGCGGGACCGCCTCCGCCTCGTTCACGGCCACCCCCAACACCGATGTCCTGCACCTCGTCTCCGCGCCCGCATCTGTCGTCACCGTCGCCACGCCCGCCGCCACACCCCTCCGTGTCCAACTCCTGGCCGCGGACGGCGCCACGCCCCGCGTCTCTTCCGCCATCACGCTGACGGTGACCTCGGGCACGGCGCAACTCGGCGCCTGCAGCACGCTTCCTTGCACCCTGGCCACCGACGCCTCGGGATCGGTCACCACCACCATCACACCCACCTCGAGCGGGTCCATCTCCGTCCAGTTCGCCTCCGCGTCCAGCTCGGTCAAAGCCACCTTCTCCGCCGCGGCGAAAACCATGCAGCTCAAGAGCGCACCCGCGGCATCGCAGACCACCGGTATCGCTTCGGCAACTCCGTTCGCCATCGAAGTCCTTGCCGGCGACGGTGTCACCCCGCTCGCAGGCGAATCGGTCGTCGTCACCGCAGCGGGCAGCAGCACCGTTACCTTCAGCGCGTGCGGCGGAGGCGTCTGCACCCTGACCACCGACGCCGGAGGCATCGCACAGACGTTCGTGACCCCCACAGCCTCCGGAGCCGTCACGCTCAGCGCCGTCGGCAGCGCCGGCGCGGTCACCACCACCTTCACCTCGGTCGCGCCTCTGGATCTGCTCTATCCCGTCACCGCGCCGACGAGCACTGTAGTCGTTCGCGGACCTTCCCTGAGCTCCGTCAGACCCGTTCAGTTCGTCGCCGAAAACACTGCCCTCACCTGGACCCCACAGGTCATCCTCACGGACGATTCTGCCCCCACAGCCCAAATTCCGGTCACCTGGACAGGGTCATCCAACCTCAGCTTCGCCTCCGCCACCACACTCGCGAACGCCGGCGGCCTGGATCTCGGCAACGCCTCCGCCCCGCCTCTCGCAGCCGGCGTAGTCGCTCAGGGGACCGCCTGCGCCTGGACCAACGTCTGCTCTCCCATCACCCTTCAGGCAGTCAGCTCCGGGGAGTGGCGCATCGTGGTCGTCAGCGGATCCGCGCAGTCCGTCGGGAGCGGAGACATCCTCGGAAGCGTCGTCCTTCGCGTCGTCAACCTGCACGGTGACCCCATCGCCGCCGTCCCCGTCGAGATCGAGCAGACCGTCAGCAGCTGGGAAGCAGCTTGCCCCGCCGCGGGCCGATGCCCCGTCGCCGCGGTCCTCGCGTCGTCCCGTCTCTCCCTGACCTCGGACATCGACGGCCTCCTCACCGTCACGCCCGCGCAGCTCGCCAACACCCCGTCCCTCACGCAACTGGCAGTGATCGCCGGGGCACAGGGCTTCGCCTCCATATCCCTCGAAAAGCATCCATAAAAGGCTGTCCCACGATCGCAGGACGAACTCCTGGCCTTTGCTCGCCCCCGGCAGGGTAAGTCGATCGCAAAGGCTTTGCATCTGAATCTTTGAGACAGAAAGAGGATCGAGGATGGAGGCAGCAAACACCAAGAGTGGTGTGGTCCGGAAGCGGGTCGTGGTCATCGGTGGTGGCTTCGGTGGCATACACGCAGCACAGGGCCTGGCCAGCCTCCCCATCGACGTGACCCTAGTCGACCGCCGAAACCATCACACCTTCCAGCCGTTGCTCTACCAGGTAGCCCTTGCCGTTCTCTCGCCGGCCGATATCGCGCAGCCCATCCGTTCCATTCTCCGGCAGGAGCAGAACGTCGAAGTTCTCATGGAAGAGGTGGTCGGCTTCAATGTGCCCGAACATCGCGTCAACCTGAAATCCGGCGCCGTCCTCGAGTACGACTACCTCATCATCGCCACCGGTTCCACCCACTCCTACTTCGGTCACGATGAGTGGGCAAAGCTCGCCCCAGGCCTCAAAACCGTGGAAGACGCCACCGAGATTCGCCGGCGCGTCCTCCTCGCCTTCGAACTCGCCGAACGCCAGATGCTCGAGACCGGCTCCCATCCCACCTTGAACTTCGTCATCATCGGTGGCGGACCAACCGGCGTCGAGCTCGCCGGAGCCATCTCCGACATCGCCAAGCTCTATATGACCAAAGACTTCCGCCACATCGACCCCAGCATGGCGCAGGTCCTCATCCTGGAAGGCTCGCCCAACATCCTCGGCGCCTACCCCAAAGACCTGCAGGAGAGCGCCCGCAAGCAGCTCGAGGCGCTCGGCGTAAAGCTCCGCACCGGGGCGCACGTCACCGACATCCAACCCGGCTATGTCATGGTGGGCGAGGAGCGCATCGACTCCGTCGTCACGCTCTGGGGCGCCGGTGTACAGGCCTCCCCGCTTGGCAAAATGCTGGGCGTCGAAGTCGACAAAAAAGGCTGTGTGCTCGTCGATGGACACCTCAACCCGAAAGATCATCCCGAGATCTTCGTCTGCGGGGACCTCGCCCACTTCGAGCAGGACGGCAAGCAGGTCCCCGGCGTCGCCCAGCCCGCCATGCAGATGGGCTCCTACGCCGCCAAGCGCATCGCCGGTCTCCTCGCAGCCGAGCGGGGCGGTGCCCGGCCCGCAAAAGACATCGCCTTCCGCTACTTCGACAAGGGGGACATGGCCACCATCGGTCGAAAGGCCGCCGTCGCCAAAATCGAGTGGCCCTTCAAAGCGCACTGGAGCGGCTTCCCGGCATGGCTCACCTGGCTCGTCGTTCACATCTTCTTCCTCATCGGCTTCCGCAACCGGTTCGCCGTCTTCCGGCAATGGGCCTGGACCTACCTCACCTTCAGCGACGGCGCCAGGCTCATCACAGGAAGCCAGGAGCTGCCCGGCTGGGACCAGCATGAGGCCCGCGTCGACGGCCTCGCTCCCAAGGCTCTGGACCTCGGTTCACCCAAGGGCAACTGAGCAGTCGTCTCGCAACGTCCACGCAGCACCTGCCGTGCCTCTGCTCAAATACGGTCCACCACCACGCAGCCCTAACCCAAGACAGACAGAAGAGGCAGCCGGAAAGGCTGCCTCTTCTGTCTGCATGAAAACAAGCCCTAGACTCCGACCGGCTCCCGCGCCTTGACCTTCACCGGCGTCAGCCAGTTGTGCCGATCCGCCTTCCGCCCATTCACCAAAGCGAAAAACTCATCATGAATGGCCGTCGTAACCGGTCCCATGGAGCCATCGCCGATCGTGATGCGGTCCACCGACCGCAGGTGCGTTACCTCAGCCGCTGTTCCCGTAAAGAACGCCTCGTCCGCGATGTACAGCAGCTCCCGGGGTAGCGCCTGCTCCACTATGGAAATTCCAAGCTCCCGCGCGATCGTCAGCACCGACGATCGCGTGATGCCGTTCAGCACCGAGTTCGCCAGCGGACTCGTGTACAGCACACCGCCGCGCACCAGAAACAAGTTCTCGCCCGAGCCCTCAGACAGATAGCCGTTCGTGTCGAGCGCAATGCCCTCGGCATACCCGTTGATCTCCGCTTCCATGCGGATCAACTGCGAATTCATGTAGTTCGCCCCCGCCTTTGCCAGCGACGGCATCGTATTCGGCGCCAGGCGGCTCCAGCTCGACACGCACACATCCGCCCCCGCCGTCCCCGGAACGTACTTGCCCCACGGGAAGTTCGCGATATAAATCTCGACCGGCGATCGCAGGGGATTCACCCCGATCTCTCCGTACCCGCGGAACGCCACCGGCCGTATGTAGCAGGGCGTCACGCCATTCGCCTCCACCACGTCCACCACCGCCGCGCTCAACTGCTCAGCCGTGTACGGCAGCGGCATCCGGTAAATCTTGGCCGAGTCGATCAACCGGGCCATGTGCTCCGGCAACCGGAAGATACCCGCCCCATCCGTCTGCTGGTAGCAGCGAATGCCCTCAAATACGGAAGAGCCGTAGTGCACCACATGACTCATCACATGAATCTGCGCGTTCTCCCACGGAATAAGTTCGCCATTGTGCCAGATATGCTGCGTCGTTTCTAAGGGCATTGTGCGGAGCTCCTGAGCGTCTGATTCTAACAAGCGGACAGCCCTCGCCGTGGGAGAATATCGATATGGCTTTCGACCCACACACCGTGAGCCTCGCAGGCCTCAGCAGCTCCGTCTACGTCCGCTTCTCGCTCCTGGCCCTCAGCTCCATCTTCTTTCTCGTCGACCCGTTCGCCGCCCTTCCCACCTTTCTCGCCGTCACCGCCGGAGCCAGTCCCAAGCGCAGGCGCGACATGGCGCGGAAGGCCAGCCTCACTGCCTGGGTCGTCCTTAGCGCCTTCTCGCTCGCCGGTCAGTACCTCTTCCACATCTTCGGCATCACCCTCCCCGCCTTTGAGATCGCCGGCGGCATCATTCTTTTGCTCATCGGCCTCGACATGCTCCAGGCCAAACGGTCCCCCACCCAGGAGTCGTCCGAAGAGGCCGCCGAGGCCGCGTCCAAACAGGACGCCGGCATCGTTCCCCTCGGCGTTCCCATGCTCGCCGGCCCCGGCTCCATCACCAGCGTGATGGTGCTCGTCGGCCAGGTCCGCATCTGGTGGCAGATGGCCGCCATCCTCGGCGCCATCTTCATCACCGCCGTCATCTGCTTTCTCGTCCTCGGTAACTCCGACAAGGTCGCCAGGGCGCTCGGCGAAACCGGCATCCGCATCCTCGTCCGTGTCATGGGCCTGCTGCTCGTCGCCCTCGCCGTCCAGTACTTCGTCAATGGTCTGGTCGATCTCGACGTCATCCCAAAGCCCGTCGGCTAGCTTCGGACGTCCGCCCCACGGTCCGCCTCACGCACGGCAGTGCCCAAATCGGGAAGTGGATGCCTCTCGGAAGTACCTCGTCAAAGCCCCTTACGCCTTCTCCTGACCCGCATACCGCATCTAGAATGTTGGCGTCACACTTGGGGAGGTCCCATGAAACATCTTCGTTGCAACCTCGTCGTCTCAGCCCTGCTGGCAGTCGCCTCTCTGCCGGCATGGGCAAACTTCGAGCCGGTCACCTGCAAGAACTCCTTCTCCGTCCAGCAGGAGACCGCCGAAGGCAGCAAAGTCGCCGCGCAGGTCTACCAGCAGATGCCCGTCCTTCCCGAGAACAACCCGATCACTCGCTACGTCCAGCAACTCGGAGCCAAGCTCGTCGCGAACGCGCCACCCTCGCCGGGAACCAACCAGCGCTGGCCCTACAACTTCCATGTCGTCGCGAGCGAGGACATCAACGCCTTCGCGCTTCCCGGCGGATCCATCTTCGTTAATCTCGGCACCGTCCAGGCCGCCGAAACCGAGGCGCAGCTCGCCGGTGTCATGGCCCACGAGATCTCCCACGTCGTCATGCGGCACTCCACCTGCAATCTCAGCAAACAGCGCAACAAGAGCCTCCTCTACGGCATCGGTGCCATTGGCTCCGCCATCCTGCTCGGCAACGGCGCCGCCGGCCAACTCGCGCAGACTGGTCTCGGCCTCGGCCAAAGCCTCGACTTTCTTCACATGTCGCGGGATGACGAAAAACAGGCCGATCTCCTGGGAACCAATATCCTCTACAACTCCGGGTACGATCCGCGCGGTCTGCCCCAGTTCTTCGAGACCATCCAGGCCAAGTACGGGGCCGGCGGAGCCCAGCTGCTCAGCGATCATCCCAACCCCGGCAACCGCACCCAGTACGTCAACGCCGAGATCCAGACCCTGGCCCCACGCTCCGGCGCCACCGTCACCACGGCCCAGTTCAAGCAGGTCCACGCCCAGGCCCTGACCGAGCACGCGCTCACCGCGAAAGATGTTCAGGCAGGCGCCTGGAAAGGAAGTGGACGTTACGCTTCGGGCCCCGGAAGCAACGGTGCCGTTCTGCCCGCCTCGGCAGGGGGTGCCTCCGCTCCGCAGCAGGGGACCAACCCCGCCACCGTCAGCCGCGCCTCGCTCGGGCTCAACGATCCCCTCCAACCGCTCCAGACCAGCCTCTTCAGCCTTCGCTACCCCTCCAGCTGGGAGAAGCGCGAAAGCTCCGGGGCTGTCACGCTGTTTCCCCAGGGCGGCGCCGGAGACGCAGGTATCGTCTACGGAGCACTCATCGATACCGCAAAGAACGTCGGCTCGGTCTCCGATGCGGCCTCTCTTTCGCAGGCTACTGCCCAGATCGCGCAGGGGCTCCTGCAGCAGAATCAGGGCCTGTCCCAGGCCAGTGATCTCACCACCCTCAACGTTGGCGGACGTCTCGCAAATGCAGTAGAGTTCCGCGGTCGCTCTCCCCTTACCCAGAACGGTTCGCCCCTGATCGAGCGCGACTGGCTCGTCACCGTCCCCCGGCCGGACGGAACCGTCAACTACCTCGTCTTTGTCGCGCCGGACCGTGACTTCAACACTCTTAAGCCGACCTTCTCGTCGATCCTCGCGAACTTCCGCCCCCGCTGATCTCCACGATGTTGCAGTTCAGCTCTTACCGGGATGATCGTCCTCTACGCGGTCATCCCCGTTTCCCATCTACGGAGCCTTCGAACATCACGGTTTCGTCGCTTTCCACACGCTCTCCACAGGGAAAGCTTGCATAGCCCGCGGATCGCTGCTACTCTTGGGAAGTCGAGAGCGTGACCGGTTGCAAACAGCAGCAGGCTGCTCTAAGACAGAGAAGTACGGAAGTAAGCTTCTTTACCAGCCGGTTCAGTGGGCGGATAACAAGAAGCGCAGTCCAAGCGTTTGATAGAGGCTGTGAGCCGATTGGCCAGCCAGAGTCCAAGCCCAAGTCACTGCAGTTGAATAGGAACGCCGGAGCTAAGTGCTCTACGACCCTACCATGGTCGTCTCGTTATTTTCATATTTGCGTTGTGCAGTACGGCGACCTTCCTCAAGCGCCATGTAGAGGTCCTAGTGTATGTAGCAGGACACGAGGAGGTGAGGTTGGGGGAAAGAAGTTGACAGAATCGGTCAACTTCGATATTCTCAGAAAGTTCGCCAAATGCTGGTAACCATCGCTGAGCGATGAAAGAGGCAAGTATCACGCCCCCGGCAGCACTACACAGCGCACACAAGTTCGAGGACACCGGATTGAGGCTTCGCCCAATCTTGTCCTTGATCCACAAGCTACCCACCTAGGTGATCGTAGTGACGGATCTTTGACAACATAGTTGAACGTGCCAGTCGTGAGATGAAGTGGACTTTGGTTTAGTCATTCTCACTAGTTATAAACCTGCAGCTCCTTTTCGGGCAGCTGCAGGCGCTCGGTCGGTCGGGGACCCCTGTCCTTGGACGCGAGCACAGCAAGATTAAACGAGAGTTTGATCCTGGCTCAGAATCAACGCTGGCGGCGTGCCTAACACATGCAAGTCGCACGAGAAAGGGGCTTCGGCCCTGAGTAAAGTGGCGTACGGGTGAGTAACACGTGACTAACCTACCCTCGAGTGGGGAATAACCTAGAGAAATCTGGGCTAATACCGCATAACACTTACGAGTCAAAGCAGCAATGCGCTTGAGGAGGGGGTCGCGGCAGATTAGTTAGTTGGCAGGGTAATGGCCTACCAAGACGATGATCTGTATCCGGCCTGAGAGGGCGCACGGACACACTGGAACTGAAACACGGTCCAGACTCCTACGGGAGGCAGCAGTGGGGAATTTTGCGCAATGGGGGAAACCCTGACGCAGCAACGCCGCGTGGAGGATGAAGCCCCTTGGGGTGTAAACTCCTTTCGATCGGGAAGATAATGACGGTACCGATATAAGAAGCCCCGGCTAACTTCGTGCCAGCAGCCGCGGTAATACGAGGGGGGCAAGCGTTGTTCGGAATTATTGGGCGTAAAGGGTGCGTAGGCGGTTTGACAAGTCTTATGTGAAATCTTCGGGCTCA
>JAABUO010003092.1_pt1 | contig 19982 bp, 13 predicted proteins | sample 5559291 | NCBI WGS metagenome assembly JAABUO01 (sample SAMN10711878, study PRJNA513372) | rock metagenome | isolation source: Antarctica rocks | place: Antarctica: Victoria Land, Finger Mt sud
GATCCCGTACTTGCAGTACCAGCGAACGCAGAGCAGGATGATCTCAACCGGGAAACGACGACGCTTGAACATGAACTCATCGTAGAGCCCACCAGATCACAACGCTCGGTTAATGCAACAGAGCCAGCTGAACGCCACCCTCGGGCGCGATACCGTCCGCATCCTTGGGGCCGGTCCAAAAGATGCCGCCTGGAAGCTCAGGGCAGAGTATCGGTCGCCACGGTGGACGACCCGATGGGATGAACTGCCAAAGGTCAGGAGCTGAGAGGGACGTTTCAATGCTGACAAGACCATTACAGAGACGGAGGCTGTCCAGTCGATTCTGCAATTGCCTGTTGGTATGCCTGTCCAACTGGTGCCAAGACTAGATTTTCAATCCACCAATCCAGCCTGAGAAATTCTGCGACGAGGCGTCCAAGGGGATGATAGCTAATTAAAAACCCCTCTCCGCTGAGGAATGGGTGCTCGCCGGTCGGCATTACCTGCAAGGGATACAGGTCATTGTCTTTTGTGCGTGTTACTGAAAGTCCGTGAAGCCGAGCAACTTCGTTTACATGGCCTAGGTCAAGCCAAACCATCATGATGAAGCTGCCATTGTAAAAACGGTAAAGGACCTCCGGATCGCGAAAACACAAGGGAAAAGGATAGTAACCAGAGTGCGTCTCTTTAAATTTGTTCACAGTGAACAGCATGAATTCCAGCCCACTACGACCTACAAGAAACGGGACCATGCCATCGTAAGAATCTAGCGGGTGCCCTATGTCTAAACAGCTATAGTGCAAGCCAGGTTCGACCTGTTCGGTTACGTAGCCGCCGGCCTGAAGCTGTAAGGCTAATCGAGTGGCGTCTTCAAAGTGATGGGTGGGAGCGGATTGTAGGGCTTGTCGATGCCATATTACCTCCTCCGTTTCCTTTCTATCGGACTCCAGATAACTCAACACTCCCTTGACTGCGGCGAGCTGTCGATCGGCTCGTTGTCGGCTCCCCCCGCTCCCCGATTTCATTTCTAGAAGCAGAAATTGCTCTCTCCTGGGGGGAAATATGTCAGGGCGAAAAACCGTGATGTCGCCATGGCGCAACGTATGCGTCAGGTCGTTCATCACTGCCGTTCCGCCCATCCGGAAAGCCTCTCTAAGTACCTTCCGTTCTAAGCGTGTCCCGCGCTTGCCAGTCAAAAAACCAGCGTCCTCCTTCTCTACCATTTTCTTTAGATCCCATCGATCGCCATAAATAAAAGCAATGGCATCTCCGATAGATCGCAAGGCCAAGATGAGCGTCTTCTGCTGCTCAATCTTTTCTTCCCCCAAACCTAAAAGCTTCTTCAAGCGATCAGATTCAGCAGGATCGGTTATCCGCTGACCGAGCGCAGCCTTACAGTTCTTGTAGGAAAGCTTGCTTTGTCTTATTTGTCTCTCAGCTTTCCCGATACGGCGCAACAGCTGTTCCTGGATCTCGAGAGCCATCATGCGGTTTTCAATGGGCTCTTTCTGCAGCTCATGAATGCTCGCAAAGAGTGAAGTCAAACTCTTCTTGTATCGATGAAGCATAGTGATCCTATCGGTCGGCAACCGCGTCCGTGGGCTGCGATCCTTCCACAGATCGCTACGCTATTCAAGACATTGGCTTGTTTCCCCAAGCTTTTACTGCCAACTGAGCTAACGTTCTTTGTCGCTGCTCAATAGTTGCTGGGGTCCACTCTGGAAGACCGGCCAGCGAGCTAGTCAGTTTGATCTTGGATGCCGCAAAATAGGGCTTTTTCGTATTGAAGTCTGCGTTGGCCACTTTAGAATTCATCCGTTTGTTGAGCAACGCCAAGTTGCCTAGACGCTTGACCAGATTGGAGTGCTGGTCTGCCGGCACACTGCTCCATGCAGACGAGTACGTTTGGGGAAGCACATGCTCCAAGTTCACCTTCTCCGAGTCAGGGCTAACGACAAGTTCTTCTGTGTCCGGCGTGGCATGCTGCTGCTCCAGGGTTCTCAAGTAGAACTTCGCGATCGGCGCCTTGGAGACGGTCGCTGAAGCAAAGCTGTCCTCGAATGTGGATCGTCGGGAAGAACGGTTTTCATAGCAGCCCAAAGCTGCGAAGCTGTTTTGATGGTCCTCGCGGAGACTTCCTTAGCGCGCTCAGAGTAGTAGGTCTCCAGAGTACCGCTACCCCCCGACCCACAGATGAGGAAACGAACCGTCCAGGCCACCACCATAGGCAGAGTCTTTTTGATCTCGGCTTCTGAGAAGTGCTTGAAGATCGCGAGCAACAGCGGGCGAATCTGCGTCACGCCAACCATGTCCAGGATTTCCAGACAATCGATGACCGTGTCACCGTATGGTTTCCAGCGGTCATGACCCGGGTTGCGTAGGGCAACATACGTGGTGGCGAGCTCGGCAAGCTCTTTGACGTACTCGATAACCTTGGATTTATTAGTGATCTGACGCTTGATGGCGTCATACAGCACCTTCTCCCGGGTGAGACCATATTTCGAAATCCAGGCCTGCCGAATGAACACCTTCACGTCCGGTTCTTCACCCGCATCAGTGATCGCTGTCGTCATGCCCTGCCATGCCGCCTGGGCCTCCGGCAGACGATCCCCTGCCTGCCTAAAAACATAGTTCTTCAGGAGATCTGCCACCGAAAGGTCTAAGCCGCGATCGTTCAAAACCTCGAAGATGACAAAGGCGTTGGCCTCACTGTTGTTGAGATAGACGTGAACGTGCCGGCAGAATTTATGTTCTGCAATCAGAACCGAATGAACAAAGCTCGTTTGATTCGCTCCATTTCGCGGAGGGCAGCCGCTAGATCATTCTGACGGTGGTAGCTGCCACCCTTCTCCCATCAGAGAGGCCGTCATTCTGCCTTGTTTGATCGAGGTGACGACCTTCCGAGAGATCCTTAAGCCAAATCTAAGGAGAAGTTCACAAGTAAATGACTCGCCCCTAAACTCCTAATTTGGTTTGTGCAATTAACATCCCTGTAGAAGTTAATAGTGAATCAAGGTTAAGGCTGACGCCCTGCCAAATAAACTTGTGAAGGCCTGAGCAGGAGGAATTTTGAACTCGAATCTGATCCTACGCTACCTCGTCCGCGCGAGCGTCATTTCGCTTCAAGCCATCATGCTTTGCGCTACAGCATTAGGGCAGAAGGCGGAGCACGTACCTCCAGCTATCCCCACGGTTCTCGGATCCAATTTCTCCTACGACTCCGCGGGCACGCTGCAACTCTCGAATGGCGGCCAGTTTCTGAAGGCGCTTCCCGGCACGGACAAATATAGCCTGTCACAAATGCTTGGAGATCCCCAAGGTGCAGAGACCGGTATCGCCCTAGATTTCCATGCTCCGGATCTCAACGGAACGATTTCGTATGGTTCGTATGCGGAAAATTCGCCCCACCCATACATCTTGTTTCTTCCGCATCCAGTTGAGATACACGATGGTCGTGCCCTGCTCGAGATCAAGCAGATCTTTCCCGGTACTTCCAATGACTTCTTCCACTTTGATGAAAAAGGGTCGGGCATCCTTGGCTTCCGCGTGATGGATAGCGCTGGAAAAATTGTGTATGAAGGACGGGTCGCGTTTACCGGAAAAGGACCGTACAGCGTCGTCCCGACGGTGATAGAGGGACCGCTCATCAATTTGCTTGAACCCGAAAGCTGCACGATCTCGTACGAGACGCAGGTTCCGGTTGAGACTTCTGTTCAGGTTAACGGGAAGACCTTTCACGATGTGGCCGGAACGCATCACGAGATCGCTGTAGCTGGGTTAAGACCCGAGACGACGTATCCGTATACCGTGCAATACGGTGATCGGTCTGAAGTGCACAGCTTCAAGACGGCTCCGGAGCGAGGCAGCAAGAAGCCGTTCACCTTTGGCTTTGTGGCCGACAACCGTGCCATTCTGGTCGGCGGTGAGCGTGAGTTTGGCGGCGTCAACTACCAATCGGCGCGTGCCGATATCGCAGCTGCCGTTTACCACGGAAGCTCCTTCATGCAACTCATGGGTGGCAACACGACCGGTAACAACACGAGTGTAGGAGGTCATCTTCTGCAGTACGCCAACTTAAAGAGGGCGCTGGAGCCGTTCTGGTCCAGTATTCCGGTCTACGTCGGCATGGGCAATCACGAGGCGAACTACATCTACTTACCAGCGGGTATTGACAGCAAGAAGGTCGCGCGCATCTCCAGCTTTCCGTATGCTACGGACTCTGGGGAAGCTACGTTTGCCAAAGCTTTTGTGAACCCGCCTAACGGTCCGGAGAGTGAAGACGGAGCAAGCTACGATCCCACACCGAACACCGTGGACTTCCCTCCGTACAAGGAGAACGTCTACACCTACACATATGGCAACCTGGCCATGATCGTACTCAACTCCGAATACTGGAAGTCCACTACTGCGACCGTCAATGGAAACCCAGAGGGTTACGTAATGGACCAGCAACTTAAGTGGCTCGATCAGACGATTCAAAGGTTCGAAGCAGATCCGAGGATCGATCACGTCTTCATGAATCTGCACAGCTCGGTCTTTCCGAATGGAGATCACGGCGATGCGGGCATGTGGTACCTGGGGAGCAACGATGCCAGGCCAATGGTGGCAGGGGTCCGTGCAGAGAAGGGCATCATCGAACGGCGTGATCAGCTGATCGACATCAGCATTAACAAGAGCAAGAAGGTTGTCGGCTTTCTCACCGGAAGCGAGCACAACTTTGCTCTGCTCGAGGTCACGCCCGAGATGAACCTCTACCCCGCCAACTACGGTCCAGCTAAGCTGAAGATCAACCGGACGTTTGTCTATATCAACAGTGGCGGCGGTGGCGCGTATGCCTATGCGAAGATGCCCAACACGCCGTGGGTCGATAAATTCCAGTACTTCTCCGCGCCACCTGCGCTTGCGCTGATCCACGTAGATGGCAAGCACGTCTCGCTGGAAGTATTCAATCCTGAGACGTTCGAGAAGATCTGTGACAACGTACAGCTTCGTTGATGGGTTTAGGGCTATGCAGGTTCACCGCTCGAAGATAAAAGGAGATGGGTTGAGTCTAAATCGACCATCTTTTTTCTTTCGCTTTCAACACCTAGCTTCTGACGTTTTTTTGGTACGAAGAGATCTTCGCACCAAGATCATCGCGAGGCAGAGCCGACTTCAAGCACCGCGAAACTACCCTCTCTCACGCTGCGATTCGGCTTTCCGTTCGCCCCGAGCCCGGATTCGAGGATTGTTCCTGTCGGCAGAAAGAGCTTGCCGGTTTGCGCGTTGAAGTCCATTTGCTTCGCTCCAGGGCCTGTCTCGACGCGCCCGAGATCCTTATACCTGTCTGCGCTCACCTCATGAAACGCGCTCATGCTTCCATCACCATTCGAAGCGAAGATGTTCTGCGTCTTCGGATCAAACGCCGCCATGTCTACTGTGTCTCCGATGCCTAACGTCGTGATCACGTGTCCATCGGCGCTGCCGAGCACGACAATAAGTTTGTTCCGGCAGGCTACAAACAGGCGATGATGCGCCTCGTCGAAGGCGAGTCCGTGCGGCTCTTTTCCTTTACCGAGCGCGAAGCGGGCCGTAATCCTCAAGGTCAACGGATCGAAGCGAATCACCTCGGAGGTATCGGCAACCGCCAGGTAAATCCGATTGCCAGGCGCCGGCACATTCTGTTCGCCCCCACCCCCGATTGGCAGCACGGCTATGACTGATCCAGACCGAGCATCAATGACGCTCACGTCCCCAGAACCGTGATTGCAGGTAAAAACGCGACGCGATCGCTCGTCATAGAAGATGCGATCAGGACGGCTACCCACCTTTACCCGACCGACCTGCTGCAAAGTCTTGAGATCGAAGATCGTCACGGAATCATCACCGCCGTTGCTAGTGAAGCCGCGACCGAGCGACTGTGCCAAAGCAATGCCATGGACGCCGGGCGTGCCGGATACGACTCCGATACTTGCACCAGTGTCAGAGTTCAAGACCTCTACCTGAGTGCCGTGTGCCACGTAGAGGCGGTGCGCGAAGGCATCGACCGTGATGTAGTCCCAAGTCATCGTTCCGCGGATCGGGAAGCGAGCTTCGACAGAGTAGCCCGAGGTGTCTTGCCCAGCGTGGGCGGATGCTACAGAGCATAAAAGCAGGAGCGCAAGAGCTTTGGTCACGTTGTCCTCTCGAGATCTACTTTCGGAATGGAATGGTGGAGTAACGGCCCTATGCTCTTGCCGAGAAGCGAAAGAACCGCAAGCGATGAGTGATATCACTCAATCGGATTCCCCAGCTGATGGCCTGAACACATGGCCCAATGCGGCATCAGGAGGTTTACGATATCAACGCGTAATTGCCTGTCGATCAAGAATGGCTTAGGTTTGGCTGAGGATTCAGTCTGGCACGGCCACACGATTGGGGGTGGAGCTGTTCACTACATTTGCCGGGCGCTCGTCCGTCCCTGGAAATACGATTCGGAAGATTGTGCCCTTGCCAACTTCGCTCTTGAGCACTACCTGAGCGCGATGTGCATCTGTGATCCACTTTACGATGGTGAGTCCCAAACCTGAGCCGACCTCTGATTGCGTTTTGGCATTTTCTGCCCGGTAGAAGCGATGGAAGATGTGGGGGAGTTCTGCTTCAGGTATGCCGATGCCCGTGTCGCTGATCTCACAAACGGGATGTGCCTTGATGTTCTTTTGCAGACTCAGGGTGACGACACCCCCGGCCGGAGTATATTTGATGGCGTTATCGATGAGCAGGAGCCAGAGGCGGTGCAGGTAACTGGCATCTGCCCAAACGCAAAGGTCCTCCGTCGGCTCACGCAGCGTTAGGCGGATGTTCTTGGCTTCGGCGAGGTACTGGCAGGCGTGCGTGCTTTTACCGACACTTTCCTGCAGGCTGATCGCACAGAGATTGAGCGGCTGCACACCGGCGTCGGATCGCGCAAGCAACAACAAGTTATCCAGAAGGTGGCTGTTATTCTCGGCTTCGGCACAGATCTGAAGCAAGGCTTGCCGGTGCGATTCGAGGGTAGGCTTCGAATTCAACAAAGCTACTTCGGATGCGGTGCGAATGATTGTAATCGGGGTGCGTAGCTCGTGAGAAGCGTTTGCAGTCAATTCCGTAATCTGCCGGAAACTGGCTTCGACACGGGCGAGCATGCCATTGAGCGTCTCTGAGAGAAGCTGCATCTCGTCACCCGTGGAGGGAACTCGAAGCCTGAGACTCAGGCTGCGGTCATTGATGGAACGGACACCTGCGATAATCTCTCGGACTGGAGCAAAGGCGCGCCCGCTAAGCCAATATCCACCTAAGGCCGCGCAGATCAGAGCCACGGGAATAGTTAGACCCACGAGCATTCGGAACCATATCAGCAGGTCGTGCCGGAACTGCAGGTCTGTTGCTACGAGGAGCGTGTACCGTACACCGTGAATGGTATGCGTCGAACTGTGTAGACGGAGGTTCTTACCCCCTGCGGCTATTTGGCTGCCACTTGGCGCGGGACTGCTGCACAGTGCCTGCACAAGAGTTCCACAGTACAGAGTGTGGCCGAGGTCATCTTGAAGCATGCTTAGTTCTGGCTGCAAAGCCGCATGCAACCGGAGATCTGCAAGAACACGGGGCAGCGGTAGTCGGCCCAAGTGCTCTTGCAAAAAATCGTTGAAGCCCCTGATTCGAACGGCAAGCTCTTTGTCGATGGCGCTGGTCATCGCCGCCTTCAGACCAACGTACGTTCCGGCTTCCATTAGACAAACGCTGAGACAGAACACGACGCAGTACCAAAGAGTGAGGCTCGTTCGTATCGAAAGTTTCATGACAGTGGGCCTCAATCCCCGCTGATTTTGTAGCCGAAACCACGTACCGTGTGAATCAGCTTTTTTGCAGGGTTGCGATCAACCTTTGATCGAAGTGCCTTGACGAAGACGTCCAGGCTGGCGGACTCGATAGCGTCGGCTGATCCCCAAACGGTACGGATGATCTCCTGCCGAAGCACAACGTGGCCGGGATTTTGCATCAGCACCTGCAGCAACAGATACTCGGTTTTAGTGAGCGCCGCGTCGACGCCGGCCCGCACCACCTCGCGAGTCGAGGTGTTCAAGATTAAATCTGCGACCTGCCATTGGTCTGAAATCTGTTTTGCCCCCCGGCGAACGAGAGCTCGTAACCTCGCCAGCAACTCTAGAAACGAGAATGGCTTTGTCATGTAATCTTCAGCCCCTGCGTCGAGCCCGGATATGACGTCCTCGACGGCGTCCCTTGCGGTCAGCATGAGGATAGGTGTCGTCACCCCGTGGGCGCGCAGCAACGAAGCGACCGAATAGCCATCAAGCAGTGGCAGAGTGATATCGAGAATGATTGCAGCGAAACTGCCTGTTTGGGCCGCTTCGAGTCCTTGCACGCCGTTGCTGGCCAGAGTGACGGCGTAATGTTGATCTTCCAAACCACGGTGCAGCAGCTCAGCCATGCTACCCTCGTCCTCGACGACGAGAACTCTAACTCGGGCAGTGCTGCGGCTTGGAGTCTGCAAGTCCATTCACAGAGTTTTATGCGCCTGCTGTTGCGGGCTTATCAATACAGAAAGTTCGGACAAGAACGACACGCTAAGGAACAGACTCGAAGCTGTTCCTTAGCTCAGCTTTTCGAAATGGTTATCGCCCAACAACCAGGACGGCAAAGGTGTTTTCGGTGATGGTGCGCTTCGGCTTGGAGTTGGCATCTGCTGCCGGAGTAACGACGACGGTCGCCGCCGGCAGGTAGATATGCCGCGTCTTCTCGTCGAAGGCCATTGTCTTTGCACTTGCCTGCGTCACAATCGGCGCCTCAGCAACGTACTTGTCGGCCGAGATTTGATGGATGACACTAATATTGCCTTCGCCATTGGAGAAGAAGACAATGCGTACCTGGTCGTCAAAACCCGCTGCATCCGTTCCCGAGCCGGTAGGAAAGCTCGCGATCTTCTTGCCGGTCGCACCGTCGAGTACATTCATCGTCTTGTTGTGGCCCCCAACGAAGAAGCGGTCATTTGTGGTGTCGACGGCTAGGCCCGTAGGAGCTTCGATCCCTTCGAGCGGAATATGGCGTTTAACTTCCAGTGTCTTCGGATCGAAAGCGCAGAGCTCGTTCTTATCCTCAAGCGCGACATAGATCAGTCGATCCTTGCCCGTGACGATGCCTTCACCATCGCCTCCCACTGCTACGGAGCCGACAACGTCGCCGCTGGTGCCGTCGATCGCTGTGATGTCGTGGCTGCCATGGTTGTTGGTGAAGACGCGGTTGGAAGCCGCGTCGTAGTAGATGCCGTCCGGACCCTTGCCTACGTCGACCTTCTTGATCAGAGCGAGTGTTGTGGAATCGAAGACCGAGACCTTGTTCTCTTTGCCGTTGCTAGTGAAGCCGTGGTTGGAGGAGGAGGCGAGAGCGATACCGTGAACGCCCGGGGTGTCCTCGACCGCGCCAACCGCCGCTCCGGTATCCGCGTCGAGGACATTGACACGGACACCATGCGAAACGTAAACCCGGCGGGCTGCGCTATCGACAGTGATGTAGTCCCAGCCGTCCGTACCCGGGATAGGAAAGCGGTTCATGACCTTGTAACCGGTAACGGCCGCTTGCGCGACGAGCGTACCGGTAAGGAGAGTCAAAGCGATGCGAATGGTACGAGTCATTTGAATTCCTTTGGTCGAGATTGGATGGGTAAAGATCGGGCTACGTTGGAGCTAATAATCAAAGCGAAGGCCGAACTGAATTCTGCGGGGTGTGCCACCACCGGTCGCTCCGGTATTGACAACGGCGGACGTCTGCGAAAAGCTGGCGGACGCAGCGGCAATGGCTGCGTTGTCGGAGGCGATCTTCGATGCACTGGTCTGAGTGCGGAGGTCGAGCTGCGGATTGCCGATCGTGGTGAAATTGCTGACTGGATTGGCATACTGCGATCGATTGAAGAGATTGAAGATCTCCGCACGGAACTGACCCGAAACGCGATCTTTGAAGATGGGAAAGCGTTTGGCCGTACCCAGGTCCGCCTGCATGAGGGCCGGCCCTCGAAGGAGATTACGAGGTGCGTTGCCCCAAGCGTAGTGTGCCGGCACTGCAAAGGCTGCAGGGTTGATCCAGCGACCGCCCGGTTTGTTGGATCGTCCCTCGGGAGGTGTTAGGCTGACGCCCGGCACCAGGTCGGGACGCAGATTCGGAACGCCGGCGTTGTGGTCCGTGTTGTTACCGTCGAGGATCTCGGCCGCAGGCCGGTCGAGCACGACGTTGATCGGCAACCCTGATCGAAAGGTGTAGACCGGTGCGAGCGAGATGCCCCCCAATAGAGCACCCGCTATTCCATGATTCAGGAAGCGCTGACCTCGCCCAACTGGCAGCATATAGATTGCGTCGGCAGAGATAACATGCCGCGCGTCCTGGTCGCTGCTGGCGTACTCACATCCCAGGCAGTGATCGTTGTTAGGATAGTCGCTTTCACCCCCGCCGGTGGTGCCATCGTTGATGGAGTGGGACCAAAGATAATTGAACTGCATCCGCAGCCCGGTGCGAAACTGGCGCTGAAGCGAGGTCTGCCAGCCGTTGAAGTTGGTGGTGCTGATCGCGTCCTTGTAGTCCACCTGGCCAACACCTGCAAAGGGACGCGTGGTGGTTCCATAGAGATAATCATTCTTATAGGTGCGCGTAAATTGGTGGTCGCCCCAGCTTCCGATGTATCCCGTGTCGAGAATAAGTTGGTAAGGCAACGCGGTTTGCACCTGGAGTCCGTACTGAGTCACGCGTGGATCCTGTCGTTGGCGCGCCAGACCCCGCGGCTGAACAGCAGAAGGATTGGTTGCCGCGAGCGAGACGAAGTTGTCGATTGGCCAGGAGAGCCCCGGAAAGACTGCGGGGGTAAGCCCGAAGAGCGTGGTGTAGTTATCGCTTGGAGCGTTCAAATCGCCGATCTGGCCCTCGCCGTGATACAGACCAAAGCCACCGCGCAGGGAGGTTTTGCCACGCAACCAAGCCGGCTCCCAGCCGAAGCTGAAGCGAGGTTCTAAGTCGTTGTAGACAGGTGTTGTGAACTGACCACCTACAGGGCAGGTTCCGCCGCAGGTCACGTTATCCCATGCCTGACTGCGGCCATGTACCTCATGCAGGACGTTCAGAAACGCGTAGCGCAACCCATACGTAAGGGTCAGGTTGGAACGCAGCTTAAAGGTGTCCTGTGCATACGCAAAGGTCTCGAGCTTGTGCAAGCCGTGAACCGGCACGTCAGCGACAACACTAACGCTGTCAAGTTTATTGGTTTGGAATTGCGTTACACCGTTGTACTGGAGTTGATGAACGCCAGCCTGGGAATAGTTATATTGCAGCTCCTTCAGTTCGACGCCGGTCTTAATTGTGTGGCGTCCAAACGTTTTCGTTAGATTGTCGAGAAGCGAGTAGGTGCTCGGTGCTGATTCGCTTGCTCTGCTGTTGGTTAGTGAAGTAAAACCACTGACCGACAAAGCATAGTTGATGTCTTGTGATGTGGTGAGGTACCCTGCTGTGCTGCCAACAGACCATTGGCGGTTGAAGCCGATGATGGCCTCATTCACAAGTGTAGGCGTGAACACATGAACGTATTGCGCCGTTGCGTTCATGGGGCTCGTGTTGGTGATCGATCGGTCCCGCAAAGCTCCGCTTGGGCCCGTAATGTTGGCATGATCTATGTTGTAGCGAACAAATGCATTGTTCTTTTCGTTAAAGACATGCTGCACTCGGAAGAGATAGGAATCTTCTGTTTGCCTGGTCGCGGTTGGAGAGGAATAGTTGATTCGATTACCGTCCAGCGCGACTCCATTTCCAATGGGATATGCGCTTATAAAAGGCGATAGCGCCGGGGATGTTGCAATCACGGACGCTCGATAGCTCGCTGTCGGAACTACGGCGATCAGATTGGCCGCCACATTCTGGCGTAGGCCTTCATAGACACCGAAAAAGAATGTCTTGTCCTTGATGATCGGGCCGCCGATGCTGGCACCGAAATCGTTGAGCTTCAGCGAGGGACTCTTCGCATCGAAGGGACCCCGCGCGTCGAAGTAGTTGTTGCGCAGAAAGTCGAAGATGCCACCGTGGAAGGTGTTCGTGCCTGACTTCGAGACGAGTTCTACCTGTCCCCCAGCGGTGCCGCCGGTGTCTGCACCGTAGAGTAAAGTAGCGACCTTCAACTCCGAGATGGATTCGGTCGAAGTTACCAGACGCAGGTTAGCATTTGGATTCTGCGCGCGAATGCCTGTCGCATCCACGCCATCGAGGCGGAAGTTGGTGTCATCGACACCGCGTCCGGCGAAGCGAATGGTGCTGAGCGTACCGCCACCACTGTCGATCGCGCCAGGAACCAGAGCGAGCAAGCTCGCAATATTGCGGCCGTTCAGTGGCAAGTCTTTGATCTGCTGATTCTGAATCACCGCACCAATCTCGGCCGTGTTGGTTTGGAGCACAGGAGCGTTGTCTTCCACCCGGACTTCCTGTGCGACCGCACCGATATTGAGCCGAAGGTCCAGGTTCCGAGTCTGCCCGACTTTCAGCTCGATGTCTTTGATCTCCACCGTACCGAAGCCCGCGGAGGAGACGGTCAAATTGTAGCGGCCGATCGGAAGATTTCCAACGGAGTAGGTTCCGGAGCCGGTCGCCTCCGTCTCGCGAACGGCGTTAGTTCCCGCGCTGACGATTCTGATGTTCGCGTTCGGAACTATGGCACCGGTTGTATCCATCACCGTACCTGTAAGCGTCGTCTGATAGTTCTGGGCATACGCGACCTCAGTCGCAAACAAACTCAGCGCTGAAAAGATGACGAGCAACCAAGGCCTGATAACGTTCTTCACTGCGCGCCTCCAAGGACATTGGCTGTGGCCTGCTCCCAGCCGGGAGCTTGCATGAGGATGTGGAAGATGTCGGTGTTTGAGATGAAGCCATGCACGCGCTCGGAGCCTGGGCCGATTGCCATCACCGGTACCTCTTCGGCGGTGTGCTCATCCTCAAGCGAGACGGCAGAGGTGATCTTCGTGCCTTCATTCTTCTTTAGCGTTTCGGTCAAGCCTTCGCCCTTGATATGCAAGTCGTAGCTGTGATCCGCGGTCCAGAGCAGCAGGGTGTCCTGCTTGTGAGCGGCCGCGACCTCGCGGACGATGTTGTCCATCTCCACAATGCGGCTCAGCGAAGTTCTTGCTTTGCCCGTGTGGCAGTCGGAGAAGACGACCAGAACGAAACCCTTGGGATTTGTCGAAAGACGTGCGACGGCGTCGTCTACACCCGTCTTCAGGTCCATCTTGAGATCGTCTGTCAGCATGACGACCTTCATCCTGTTCGGATCGATCTTCTTCAGGCCATCAAGCGAATCGGCGAAGGCATAGCCATGCGCCTTCAGGTCGGCAAGAGGGTCGTGGCCCATCGCCTTTACCTGCTCAAAGATCTGCGAGTGGCCGGGACTGATCGCGATATCCAGCCCTGGCAGACCAGACTTGGGCGCAAGCATCTCCTCGAAGATCTCACCGGATTTGGCGCGGTCATTGTTGTGTGCGAAGAATGCCGCCGTCAGTGCATTGGTGACGCCCTGCCGATCGTCATTGGAGACCGCACCGGTGGAAAGCCCATGCTCCCGGGCGTACTCAAAAAGGGTTTTGAGTACCTCGCCGTCCTGCCGATCTTTCACCGCGGAAGAGGACTCCGACAGAACACCGTTGTTCGTTTTGGTGCCGGTTGCGATCGCCGTCGCGCCAGCCCCGCCGTCAGTGACCCATTGGGTCGCGGTAGACGTGTCGGCCAGCGCAACACCCGGAAAGCTCTGGATATAGAGGGCCTGCGGTTTGTCATAGCCGTAAATGCTGGCTGCGTTGAGGCTGGACACGCCTGTGCCGTCACCCATGAAGATGATGATGTTTTTTGCGACCGCGGTCTGGGCCAAGGATGATGCGGCAAGGGTTGAGATGAACGCGAGAACGCTAGCGATCGAGCGGATTGCCATGTGGTTTCTCCTTGGTTCCGGGCACAACTCCGCGAGCGGCTGACATCCCGGTCTTGCGGGTGTTAAACTCGGCGTTGCTCCCGTTTCTTTCTGGCCTGATGATTCGAAGGTAGTAAATTCTTCCGCTGCGGGGGTGAAAGAGCAGTCATTTGTGCGTGAACAATGGCTTAGGATTACCTTAAGGCCCTCGGAATCCGTAAGCCATTCCTCAGGTGTTTGTAACCACGGATACGCGATTAGCCGATAACATTCGATTAATGCGTCTGCTGCACAAATCTCTTCTGGCTTCTGCTGCCGTCGCTGTTCTCGGCATTTTGGCCGGTTCTCTTCATGCACAAAGCGCACCGTCAGGCGTTGTTACCGATCCCGCAGGTGCGAGCGTGCGCGGCTATGTCGTTCATCTTGAAGCCGTGGATGGATCCCTGTTGCAGGAATCCGTAACGGACGCTACCGGCCATTTTCACCTGCTGCCGGTGCCTGCTGGGGAGTATCAGTTGGCAATACCAGCCGATCACGGCTTTGATGAAGTTCACATGCCGGTTCACGTGACCTCCGGAGTACTTCCGCCCCTTGCCATCATGCTTCGGCTCAAAGGAGTCGATGAAACCGTAAATGTTGGTGAGGAGGCGAATGGCGCCAGCACCGACGCCGGCAACAATGGCGATCAAGCAACCGCAAATAGCCAGATGATCGAGAAGATTCCCGTTCTTGACCAGGATGTGGTCTCAACCTTTACGCCGTTCCTTGCCAGCTCAGCCGTTGGGTCAAAGGGTGTCGTTCTGGTCGTCGACGGAATCGAGATGAAAGGCGCGGGCGTCTCCGCCTCAGCCATCAAGTCCGTCAGCATCAACAACGATCCGTACAATCCCGAATCTCGCAGCCCTGGCAAGGGCCGCATCGAGATCACCACAAAAACTGGAACGCCCAAGCTTCACGGAACGCTTGCCTTTACCTTTCGTGACTCAAGCCTGGATGCCACGACGCCCCTCGCACTCGCAAAGCCGGCAGAGCAGAAACGTATTTTCGAAGGTTCGATCACGGGTCCTCTCGGTTCTGGTGGAAAGACCACTTTTCTCATCTCCGGGACCCGCCAGGAAGATGATTTGCAATCCATCGTTCATGCCACAGACGCAAATGGAGAAATCATCACGCAGAACGTGCCGACACCGGTACATACAACCCTGTTTGCGGTCCGCGTCGCTCGCGATCTAAGCGCAACGCATCGCATTGCCTTCCAGTACAACGTAGAGGACGTAATCTCGCGAAATCAGGGTGTCGGCGGGATCGTGCTCTCGGGAGCGGGTGTCAACTCGCAAGCTCGCGAAGATGACCTCATCTTTAACGACACGCTCACTCTCTCGCCGCGGCTGCTGAACCAGTTCCAGTTCTTTCTCGAAAAGGACCATAACCCTGTTCGCAGCGTTACGATCGCTCCAAAAGTGGTCGTCGACGGCGCGCTGATCGGTGGGGGAGCCCAGGCTGATGTGCTGGATACGGAAAATAACCTCAAGCTCAACGACATTCTCAGCTTCGATAAAGGCCATCATCTCTTGAGGGCGGGCATCCTGATTCCAAACCTGAGCCGTCGAGCCTGGGAGGATCACGCAAACCGCCTCGGAACGTTCTACTACGGCAGCAGCTCTGCGCAGCTGGCGCAGACACCCTACAAATTCGCACAGGAAGCCGGCATCGGACGAACAACGTTCTGGGCGAACGAGATCGGCACCTTTGTCTCCGATCAGATTCAGGTCAAGCCCAATCTTCAGGTCTCCTTCGGCCTCCGCTGGGATTGGCAGACCTATTTTGAGACGCTCCATGATTTCGGACCACGCATTTCGCTGGCCTACTCTCGCGAAAACGACCGCAAAATGGTTTACCGAGCAGGATACGGTATCTTCTATGATCGTTCCGGTGCGCGCCCAATCTCAGAACTGAAGCGCTTCAACGGCCAGACGATTCGCTCCATCACTCTGCTCAATCCAGATAATGCCAATCCGATCCCCCCAAGTCAGACGATCGACAGCCTGCCCACCGATCTGACAACGCTGGCACCCTATGTCGCCGTTCCTATGTTGCACTTTTTCAGTGTTGGCTTCGACCGGCAACTCACAAAGAGCGCAACCTTCTCCGTGGTATACCGCGGTAATGTCGGCATTGGCTTATATCGTTCGCTCGATTCAAACGCTCCGTTCGGGCCGAACTACCAAGTCCGTCCGAATGCGGCTTTTGGGGTCGTGCGCCAGATCCAAACGCGCGGACACCAGGTTTCAAACTCTCTTGACGTGAACTTTCGCGGCAACGTAAGCCGCTGGTTCACAGGTCTGGCGCAGTATACCCTGGGACGTACAAACAACAACAGCGGCGGAATCGGCTGGTTTCCGGCCAATCAGTATGACGATTCAGGCGAGTATGCGCGCGCGGATTTCGACCAATTGCAGCGTCTCAACCTCCTGGGAACGTTTAACGAAGGGCACTGGCTCTCGCTTGGCGTTGCTGCCAATCTCACCTCCGGTACGCCCTACACAGAAACCTCCGGCTTAGACGTGTTTCGCACAGGCATTCTAAACGCACGTCCTGCAGGCATCGGACGCAACACACTCCAGGCTGCGGGATACGCAGATCTCGATGTACGCTGGTCGCATAATTTCCAGCTGAAGAAGAAAAGTGAACTTCCGGTGCTTACCTTCGCTGTCGACGCTTTCAATTTTCCGAATCGCAGCAACTTTACGAGATACGTCGGTAATGTGCAGTCTTCGTTCTTCGAGCAACCTACATCGGCACTGCCAGCACGGCGAATCCAGTTCACTCTTCGCACCAAATTCTAAAAGCGCCGAAGGAGCCCTCTCGTGCCTGCTACCACCTCGCGACTCGCTCTTGACCCGTCGCCTAAAGCTGCACAGCAGACCGCAAGACAAAGCAGCAAAACTCGGCTGCTGAAGCTCGGGCGCCAGTTCCACCTCTACATTGGTGTCTTCTCAGCGCCGGCTCTGCTCTTTTTCGCCCTCTCCGGAGCCCTCCAGACCTTCTCTCTGCATGAGGCTAAGAAGGGCAGCGACTACAAACCCCCGAGATGGATTGTAGTCATGGGGGAGATCCACAAGAAGCAGGCGATTGAACCGCCCATTCACAAATCGCAATCGGCAGTAACTGAAGCTGTGCAGACGCCAGATCGTGATGGTGTTAAAGACACATCAAGAGGCATAAACCATGCGCCTCCTCGTTCGGCACACCACCCGATTCTGCTAAAGGTATTCTTCGTCATTGTGAGTCTAGGATTCTTCTCTTCTGTGCTCACAGGCGTCTACATGTCCTATAAGTACAACCGGAACCCAAGGCTTGTCACGGCCGTTCTCTTGGTCGGCTTCATCACTCCGGTTCTGCTGTTGCTCGCGTGATCGCGGGATTGTCAATATACGGAGATCTTACTAGCAGTCGCGTTCAACGTAAACAATTGGACCTGTGGAGCAAACACATTACAGTGCAGCAGACTTATTGAAGTGCGTCCTCACGTAGGGACAGTCGAGCTTTTACCCCAAGGAGAAGCAGTGAAGTTATTCAGCCTTTCTGTCCTCGTGTTGTCTTTGTCCAGTTCGTCGATCCGCGTGTTGTCACAGGACGCAGTGTCCGTCGCCACAATGCCGCCGTTAAAACTGGTGGACACCATCACCCTTCCCGCGGCTATCAAAGGCAACTTCGACCATCTCGCTGTGGATCTTGATCAAAGACGCCTGATCGTCACGCCAGAAGACTCACACTCCGTCCTTGTTCTGGATTTAGAGACAAAGAAGATCGTTCACCAGATCGATGGCATTGAGCGTCCCCATGCCGTTCTGGTTCGCGCCGATCTACATCAACTCTACGTTACCGATGGTGGAGATGGCTCGCTCAAGGTATTCGACAGCCAGACTTACCAACTGCGTCAGCGGATCCCGCTCCTCAAAGACGCAGACTCGATCGGCTACGATCCATCTACGAAACGCCTCTACGTTGACAACGGAGGCAAAGATGTGGGAGACAATGCCTCCACGTTCAGCGTGATCGACACGACGGAAAGCAAAAAGATGTCCGACATCAAGATCGCTGGGGACACACTTGAAGCAATGGTGCTCGACGGCCGCACAAACAAGCTGTACTTGAACGACCCTGCAAAGAATGACATTGTCGTGCTGGATCGCTGGACCAACAAAGTAATAAATACCTGGCCAATCACTCTGGGAACGAAAAACGTCGCGATCGCCCAAGATGAATACCGGCAGCGTCTGTTTGTTGCTTGCCGAAGCGGGCAACTCGTTGTGCTCGACACGTCCACGGGAAAAGAGTTGAAGGCTTATCCCATCTCGCATGGCGTTGATGATCTTGTCTACGATACGGCTAGCCGCCGTCTCTATGCCGCAGGAGACGGTGCCGTCACCATCTATGAGGATATCGATGCCAACCATCTCTACCCTTTAGGGAATGTCGTGACCGGCCCCAACGGACGGACAGCGCTCCTTGTTCCCGCACTGAGCAGGTATTATGTCGCTGTTCCGCAGCATGGGAGCAATAACGCAGCCATCCTGGTCTATGAAACAGTGTTCTCACCTACCAACATGCCAGTTGCGCAGCCGGCGCCGTGGAAAGCGGCGTACACCGTAGAGGCTCCGGCCGCGGAGCATCTTGTCTTGTCCACTCTATCCGCCCACCCAATCCTGCGTACCTTGGGAATACATGGCGTAGCTCCAGGTCAATCCACGAGCGTCATCCTCGCGAACGCGAATCAACGCATCCTCGGCAAACCAACGTCCGACCGAGATTTCTCAAACCTCGGTAACGGCAAGACTTTTGCCTACAAAGATGATGACGGCCTCGACTATGATCTCTGGCTTGAACTGCGTGACGCGGCGGGGCAGCATATCGGATTGCTGGTCACGGAAATACCATTCACGGCCGCCGCCAACGAACAGGATGCCATCCGGCAGGCGGAGAGTATCCGTCAGGAGATGGCGATCCAAATTCCGGATCTCAAGTCATTGTTTGCACAGCGCTCAAGCCGATGATGGGAGAAGCGCTCAACCTTGAGTCTATCTGCCCTTCAAGCGTGACTGGAGGCTCGGTTATAGGCAGAATCGCAAGCAGGGCCGTTTCACTCACTTCCCTCCCTCCGAATCGGACATTTCGGCATTTCGAACCGCATCGAGATCTCCGCGGAGCTTTTCAATGACTCCCTTCAGGTCTTCCATCGAAGGTATCTGTTCCTCCAGCTCCTTCGGCAGCTCGCGCGTCACCGTGTACGTCGAAACTCCGATCGGTTTCTGCACGTTTTTGAAGGAAAGCTCGACGATTGCTTCGCTCTTGGTCTCACAGAGCGGGAGACCAATGGATGGATCATCTCGGTCCGTCTTCATGATCCCGTCGACAGCCGACAGATAGAAGTTCAACTTTCCGGCATACTCCGGTTTGAACTCTCCCGTCTTGAGCTCGATCACGAAATAGCAGTGCAGCCGGACGTGATAGAAGAGCAGATCGAGGTAGAACATCTGGTCGCCGACGGGAAGCGGAACCTGACTGCCGATGAAGGCGAAGCCACGGCCAAGTTCGAGCAACAGATCGCGCAGGTGGGTCAATAGTTCACGCTCGAGCGCCCGTTCCCTTACGGGATCGGTCAGCGTGAGGAAATCAAAGTTGTAAGGATCTCTGAGAACCTGTTCGGCCATGTCCGAGTCCGCAGGAGGCAGTACGGCACGGAAGTTGCTGAGAGACTTTCCCTGCCGCGCATGGAGTTGAGTCCCGATCATGTGCGAGAGCACAGTACGGCTCCATCCATATTCCAGGGCCGCGTGAAGATACCACTGCCGCGGTTCGGGGTCCTTCACCTGGTCGAGAAGCAGCCGCAGGTGACCCCAAGGCAAAAGTGCCACACGCTGTGGCACTATTGCGGGGTCGGGCCACGCTTGGGCGAGGCTTCGCATGTACTTGAGGTTGCGTGGGCTAAACCCTTCGACTCCCGGAAACCGAGCCTGCAGGTCTCGCCCTAACCGCTCGATGACCCGGGTGCCCCACCCTT
>JAABUO010003095.1_pt1 | contig 19977 bp, 25 predicted proteins | sample 5559291 | NCBI WGS metagenome assembly JAABUO01 (sample SAMN10711878, study PRJNA513372) | rock metagenome | isolation source: Antarctica rocks | place: Antarctica: Victoria Land, Finger Mt sud
ACAAAGTTACCTCTGCAGGTGATCTGCATGGCTAGTCCTGGTCCTGGCCTGGTCGCTGCTTTTGCGGCCCAAGAGGAGTCTCCTGGTTATCGGACACGGTTGGAGTATGTAGCCAGCTTAACACCTTTTGAGGTCGGCCATCATGAATACAATCAGTGGTTCTGTTAGCTGTATGGCAGTGTTACTTTCGGCTGCAGGCCACTCACCTGCCTTTCCATCGCTGTTGCAGACTGGGATTTCCCTTACAATATCAGTGCTCTCCTGCACTGCGTATTATCTGGCCAAAGCACCCAACCACCTCAGCTTCAGATTTGCTTTGTCAGTAGCTCTGCTGTTTGCTGCTAGTCTGACAGTCTGCAGAACCTTGCTGCTGGAAAGAAAACATCAGGTCAGCTTGCATCTTGCAATGCCAGCAAGCACCGACGCCCTTGTCTCATGCACATCTGTCGGCCTGTATGGTCAGTCCTCCCTGCGTGTCTAGCTTTGTCTGATGCATTTACAGCTGCAACCAAAATCACAAGCTCCCTCTGCTCACACCAAACTACCAAAAGCAACCAACCTGTATTTTCAGACCAACAGCCATTGCTGCAGGATCGTCTGATGGCTGAACAGGAGCTCAAAGATCACGACTCAGTCTTCAGAGAGCTGCATGGCACAGCTGTGCATTACAAGCTAGCTCAAGGTCTTGACACTGCACACCCAACAGCTGTGCACTGCTATCATGGATTTGGTGCCAATACCTTCTCCTGGTCCTATGTCTATAAGGCCCTGTCTACACAGCTGCGTGCACAAGTCACTAAACATGACATGCCAGGCTTTGGCCTGACCCAACGACCAAGGGATATCGACGGCTACTCACTAGAGTTCAACGGCCGTCTTGGTCGTTTAGTCATGGACGCTGAGCTGGCAGCAGCTGGTGTGTTGAGCTCAGCTGTGTTGGACTCTGAGGTTGGTCCTGGAGTGAAGCTAGAGCAGCTGCAGTCTGTCAGCAGAGAGCATCACTCAAAACAAGAAGGAGCTAAATCAGCAGCTTGCCCCTCTGACATTCAAGCTGCAGCAAGCCAGAGCAGACCTGACCTACAACATGCCGACTATCAAGCCAGGGGTGACTCAGACGCTGACACCCAAGCTGCTGTTGGTTCATCTGGCAGGCAACACTCTCCCAGTCATAGATCAGATCCTAGTGCATCAGCCCATGACAGCTCAGCCCCTGAGTCTCCAATTACCAGCAGGTCGTCTTGGGAATCTGTCTCGAGCGTTGATAGCAACAGACTGTTGAGCAGGGAACAGTTCAGCAGGTCCACTCGTGGGGCGGACAGCAAGAAGCAACAGCAGCAAAGCATAAAACGTGTGCTGATAGGACACTCCTTGGGTGCTGCTTGTGCCGCTGCAGAAGTCATCAAGCACTCTCGGGTATAGCAGAATTGCTTGCAGCATATGCTCATCAATGATCAGCGCTCTCTGCCTGCACACTTTGATTGCAAAGGGCCACCAGCATGTTGATCATCACAGTAGATGGTGTACACATGCAGGCTACGCCGTGGTATTGATGCCTGTTTGTAAGCATATCTTATGCGACCCGTCCCCACACCAGGTTGCCATAACAATGTGACTGCCTGTAGGACATAGCTGGTCTGGTGTTGGTGGCACCTGCCATCATCTCCTTCTCCTCCCAGCTGAAAGCACAGCCAGATTCTGACCAACAACAAAATGTCACGTATGTTTCATCAGTCTTCTTTGTAGTGCTGTTGTTGTCTGACAATCATTGAAGGTCAACCTGTGGGCATCTGTTGCATGGCAGCGCAGATGTACTGTCCCCACATTGCCTGCATGTTTTATCGTGCAAACGTGGATGTGAAGTCACAAGCTCACTGTGTCATGGACGCTTGAGCTGAGCAAAGCAGGATCTTGCATCAGAACATGTGGCAGCAACAAGCAGTGTCACAGATCCTGTCATATACTGAAAGGCATAGCAGACATTCCTTGTGCTGTGCAGACCAATGCATGGGCGTATCTTGCAAGTACTGATGGCGTTTGCTCAGGCAGTGGGGACGCGCACAGCAGGTATAGTGCTGTGGTTGCTGCAGCCAATTCTAGTCCTGTTTCTTAGGTGGGTGCCTTCTACTCAGGCTACGCACAATGTTATGGCTTGACATTTTGCTGCACGCTTTCACACCTGCTGAGGCATGTTGACTGTGCCCCTTGCTGACCGTATCTGATGCAAGTTGTACTGGCAAGTTTCTGCACCTGACGTGCTGTGGTTTGTGAGCTGTGCTGCCTGTGCTGCCAGTAGGTGTAAAACGGCGACTGGCTCTCACTGCGCTCTTGTTATGCTGTGTCATCTTGTTGTTTGGTGCGTGAGCACAGGCAGTTTGTGCTGCATGACAGGCCCTTGATGTCAAATGCATTGCAACAGGCCTTCCAGAGGCCCTCAAGGTGCTGCATCTGCTACATGTCCACCTTCAAGAGCTGCATTCACCTGCGCATATATTGACAATGGGCTCTTACTTGTGCAGGACTCTGGTGCGCTCTAGACTGTTCTGGGTGCGTGGCTTGTCTAACGCTTGGCATAGCAGAGATGGAGTCAGTGATGAGCTTGTGGACGCTTACAGGCTTCCTCAACTGGTTAGAGGCTGGGAGATTGGTCTTGTCAGGTTTGTCCGAGCTCGAGTTGCAGGTAAGCCTTCCTCACCTGCCCTTTCCTTTGCATTGGTCTCGGGATTCTGGTTTTGCTGGGTTGTAGCCTAGGTGAGCTGTGACTACAAGATCAAAACATGATCTGTGTGTACTCTGTGCAGTAGCAGCAGAGCTTGGAGCACCTCCTCAGATTCTGCTGAGCATTGTCTTGCATTGCATTGCAGTGTTGTGCTTGGTGTAGTTTAGAGGTTCATAATTGCAGTTGCTTGCTGTGCTGCAGACAGCCGAAGTTTTGTCCAAGTCCTAAAGGATGCGTACAATGGGAGAATCCCCTTGTCGCAGGCAGAGCAACTGGCGCATGCCGTTGCCCAGCAAGACATCAAGGTTTGTAGCTTGCTATCCTGCATGAGCAGGACAAGATCTGCTGTATGACATGCCTTCCTCCCGCCAGCCTATGTGCTCTGATAATGGGCAGGTACAAGGTAGGGAATGCACAAGGTGAGACTACAGTGCACAGCTCCCCCTGAGTGCTGATCTCCATATCTCACATAGTCTTTATGACATGTAGTCTGTGTGTAGGTGCTGATATTGCATGGCTCCGGTGACCGGCTGGTCCCTATTTCTAACAGCAGGCGGCTGGCCAAACTCATGTCGAATGCGGAGCTGATTGAGTATGTAGACTGTGGCCATGTGCCTCAAGAGGAGTTGCCAAAGCAATTCATCCAGAGTGTGAAGACTTTTGTGGACCGATGTTAACATGCATGCAATAGTTGATCAGTGTATATGGGCATGCTCTTGAGCTGCAATGCCTATATAAGATTTTGATGCACTTAAGAGTGCTGCCTTGTCTCTCATTTTGCCCACCTGAGATGCCTATTTATTGCTAGCTAGCAAAGCGATTTTGATTCCTGCTGCCTTGCAAACGACATCATAAGGAACAGTGTGTTTTGATATCAGCGTAATTTGGATGCTATCAGACATTAGTAATCATGCATTGGATTTTGATCATAAGATCTGTCTCTTGCTCTGAAACTCAAGCCTTTTGCTTGCTTATAGACATCACACACATGTTGTACATCCCTCAGTGTGTAGAGTGAACCGTGGCTGGCATGCTCGACCCTGTCTTGTGCACATGTCTTGGGCTCATAAAGGCTTACTTGACAAGACTGGTACTTACAACATGTATACATATGTATACACGATGAGGAGTTTGGGCAGGTCAAGAACAGGGCGTCCACAACAGGCAGACAGCTGCACATACCGTAACCCCGCTGCAACATGGAAAGTGTGGAGGAATCATGCATGCACACGCACGCAATTAAGCAACTGCAAAAAATTGACTCATCGGATTGCTTCTGAGCCATCCCTCTGGCGGAATGATGCACAGAGAGACGTTCATCAAGCCGGCGCGTCCTTGCCTTTCGACAAGATCGCAGCCGGCAACTTTCGCGCTCAGGGCCAGAAGCTCAGTATCGTCTTCTGAGTTGAGGAGTTTGTCTATTTTAGAGAAAACAGACGGGTGTACGAACTATAGAACAGATCCTGTTCAAGTATAGTCGTACCAAATGTATTGAATTTATGCATATATATAACCGACATTTTTTTCGTTTTCAGAGTATGGGTTGTCTTGCCCTAATTTCAAAACGCGCAAGGACAATGCATCCTGTGAAAGCAGATTGCATGAGCGATCCTGAGCAGCACCAGCATGCCTACAGGTCAAGCGAAAAAGTGTATTGGGCACTCCTCTGCCGACTTCGGCAGCTTCAGCAGCCCTCTGAGGTGCGTAAGGAACGGCTGATAATATGGCAGCACGCAGGTTGAACGACCTTTTCGGTGTGTGCTTCGAAGGTCTGTCGATACCTCAGAGGCTTGCGCAATGGGCACATCACCTTGTACGCTCAGTCCACCCTTGTAACGTGCTTGCGCGAAGCAGCAGCATCGCCATACCCACCGGGACCAAGCTACTGCAGGTCAGAACTTGCTGCTCGCCTGCTGAATGTGCACGTTTTGTTAAGGAGGAGGCAGCGCAGTGTTTGTTGCATATGCAGCCGGGTCTGCAAGGCCGCCATGTCAGCAGCCGAAGCAGACCTCGCAGAAGTCGAGGATGAATTGGCTGACCTATACATGCTATTTTCAACAGGAAGTTGTGCACAGGTGGGCTGGTGTTCCCGTTACACAGAAAGAGTGGTGCATGCCTTAACATCATCCCCTGCCCCATCTGCATTTGCAGAAGCCCAGCCACAAAGCTTAGGCGTCGCATTCTCCCTGATAGTCCTAGCCGCCTGGTTTGCATGCACAAGGCATCCCTGTCTGAAATGGGCATGCCCGCCTGCAGAAACGTCCGAGTTTATCAGCTGCTGGTTGCAGGGACTTGTGCAGTCAGCAGAAGGCTGGTGCCACAAAACATACGCCTACAATGCGTCTACTGGACCCACCCTTGACTTATGGCACGGTGTAGGTACATCTCACTGCAATGTGTTTTGCCAGGGCAGATGCAGCCTGGCCTCAAGGTTCACAACAGTCATGACTAGGCGTTCATGTCAATATGTGCTGTGTGCCAATATTAACAGACAGGCATGTCATTGGCACATGTGGGCAAGTGATACTAGTTTCTTGCAGACTATGACACACAGCAGCACAATGTTGTATCTGCCGAGCAAGATTCAGGGAATGGCACAGTGCTGATTGTGCCACGTGCTTCAGGGCAGTCGGGTCTTATCACTCTCAAGCTGGCAACAAACCTTTTTGAAGGCGGAACTGGATGTCATGAGTGGGAAGCCGGGTTCTTTCTGGCTGAGTTTGTTCTCAGCCACCCTGACCTCTTCAAAGGTATGCTTTTCAGGTCCCTTCATCCTGTGTCACCTGCTCGTTGTACGTTGCTGGACAATTGCAAGGTACTTTGCAACCTTGCATGTCTTCCTTGACACCACGCAGGAGCCTGCTTGTGCTGTACTTTGCTTTGTGTGCTACAGCAGCTTTGTGGACAGACATCCAGCGGCGAATGCGTTACACAACATGCAGTCCTGTCATTCATTGTACCACTTCACAGCTTCTCAGCAGCACAAATGTCACTGTGAAATGCTTTTCCTTCATATGAAAATAGTATATATATGAATGCGAAATGGCTGTACTTTTTATTATACTATCAAAGTCTACGAAAACATGCTTTTCAGAACATTGTGTTTCCTCCCTAAAGTTACATACCGGCGTCAGACTGCTCTGGCGGTGTTGCATAGGTAGCAGTTGCCTAGAGTTGGGTTGTGGAGCTGGTGTGGTGGGCGTAGCCTTGTGCCGCACTGGTGCCGCCACAGTGCAGCTCACAGATGGCAATGGTGCAGCGGTAGACAACTGCAAGCACAATCTGGAAATCAACAATTGCATCCCACCTCAACATCTTTGCACAACACAGCTTGCAGGCTGTCAAAGCCAGCATACTCAGGTAGGCTCCAGTCTGCAGTCAATCTGGTCAATAAAGTTCTGGCATTTGATAGCAAGGTGCTGATGTTCACAGCTGGCAGTCGCCTGCCTGGCCACGTTGGCCTTACGGGTGTGCTGACTCACTGCAAGAGCAGTCAGTTGTTTCATATGACGTACATGCTGTCTGTTGATACATATTGCTTTTGGTTCAGCCGTGATTGGCCTGGTGTACAAGGCATACCCTGATGGTTGCCGGCATAAATATACATTCCTGCCAAGGCTAAGGCCCTACCCCATGAGGGGCAATCGGCTCCTGTATACAGATTGCTTGCCTGTAATCTGCTCAAACCCTGATATACCGCACAAGAACCCCTCTAGATGTTTGCAGCACTGTCAGCAAAGCTATGTTGAGGGTAACAACAATGTGCGTATAGGATGTGCAAGTCTTGCAGATGCAATGGGAAAGCCCCTGCGAGGTACAGCCTGATCTCATTCTGGCTGCTGATGTACTATATGATCCTGGTAAGTGCTTGGTGAGCTATGCAGTAGCATGTCTGAGAAGCTGCATACATCCCTGGCAAGCCAGCCTATTTGGCAAAATTGCATTGACTTGCTTTGCACTTTGCTTCTGCAGCTTGGTGCTGCTGTACTGACGCTGTGCAATGGCTTTGTTGCAGCCACAATTGTACCATTGGTACTGCTACTGAGACGGTTCTTGTGCAATGCTGATGCTAACCGCAATCACAAGCCCATGGCATTCATTGCTACTACTTTAAGGAACGAAGAAACTTTGCAACAATTCTTACGTGAAGCTGAGGGATCACAGCTGATCGTTGATGACATTTCAGCACAGGCTAGGCAAATGGGTGTAAACTTTCAGCACCATGCAGCGCTTGAGACACAGCGCAACAACATATTCATGCACAAGATTGTCCTGTGTGATGACATTACAAGCCTGACAAGCCCTGCTTGAAAGCAATTGCAAGATTTTGATATTCAGAACTCTGTGATACTATCGTGCAATGTGTGATACATTGCATCCAGGTGCACGTTGCCAAGGGTGCACTGACTTACAAAACACTTGAAAATGCCTGGATCATATTGATTTTACTCAGGTACAGTGCGCAATCATGCAAAGCTGCACTGAGATGTATCTCGGAGGCTGTGTTCGCAGTGATAACATTTGCTGACTGTAATGCATTAATGTTGCAAGTAACGTACGAGATGTTGCTAAAGCTGGCCAATAGATGTGATCGTTGGCCACGAGCTCGAGCAAATGCACATGGAGCTGAGGTTGCAGGATGTGTCAGTAGTGTTACTACTGGTACAACGTTGTACCAATTGCAAGTTGTGTTAAGTTAATTTGTGTCTATCAAATGCATCACTTTTTGTGCAGCTTGGCTTGAAGGCATTGGCATGACATGCTTGTTCGTATGATTAGTATTCAGATCCAATCGTACCGCAAGAGACAAGCGCTCTGCGGCACCAAGCATGTCCAGGCAGACCTGTATAGTCAACGAGGAGCTGGAAAAAAGGGAATCTGAATCTTCCACATGCGGGGCGTCAGTGAACTCAAAGCTGGTTTGCAGAGATTGCCAGACACATGTGAGTTTGGCTGATGACGAGCTTTTGCCGAGGCAAAATCATGACAACCGAAACGTCTCAGCCAGCTAGGCCCCACGTCAATCCAAATCTTTCCTTGTCGGCTCATGACACGGGCTGGAAGCTTCTGTCAGCCGGTTTTTCGCGCCGACTAGTGCTTGTTCCTGTTTGTGTTACCAAAAGTAGGCTGTTCAAGTTGGCAAGCTATAGGATCGAGCCAAGTGGGGCAGGAGGGAGAGGCTCAATAGTGGCGAAAAGGCAGTGCGTTGCTCAATCATCGCTGCTCAGCGCACCTTTCGCTAGCCTTGTCGACGCTGTCCAACCCAGGCGCAGCACGGCCTGCTGGGGCTGGGGGCTCGCGCAGGATCGCCGGAGGTTGGGCTGTGTGTTGCTAACAGATGGCAGCAGAAGGTCCTTCGGGCCTTCATTCAGGTCAGTCAGCTCGCCATCTCACACACCCGGATTGACGAAGGCGGTATACTCCCTGTCGCGCCATGGGTTCACCAAAACCGCCACACATAGCAAACGAGACCTGGATTGGCTTCAGGCTCAGGCTGGACACCGCTTCCTACATACCTCAGTGTCTGTCGTTTGTCACACAGCGTCGCAGACAAGACTGACTTTGTATCGCTGCTCCGGCTATCGCTCGAGTAGCAAGATCAGTGCGCTGTTATAGCGCAGGAGGTCTTCCTTGTGTCCTTCAGCAGGTCTTGCTGAATTGTCTCCAGGTATGGCTCCTGAAGGCGATCAGATTGAGCAAACCCCTGGGGAGGTTCACAATCATGGGCCTGAGCTAGACCTGAAGAGCAAAAAGGCCCCAACTGGAGCACGAGCCCGCTCTATCAAGACGCCACTACAGAGAGAAGCTCTTGAAGCTGCCTTTTTGAGTAAGATACCTACCTTCTCAAGCAGAAGCAGTCTTTGCTGCCATAACCCCCTGTGACATGTCAAGGTCTGGTCTCCCAGCATACAAGCGCTCAGTATTTTCTGTTGCCTGCAGTCAATCAGTTTCCAGCCGAGGAGGTGCGCAGGGCTTTGGGTGACCGGATCCAGCTTACTGAGAACCAAGTGCAGGTATCAGCAGTGTCCCCAGTCGTTGCTTTACGGAAGCTGCAACAAGGGCGTGTTGTGACAAGCGCAATGCTGCTATAGGTCTGGTTCTCCCACAAGAGGCGCAAGGACAAGAAGAGTCAGCAAGCTACTGCGCCAGCTGCAACAACAGCTGTCTCAAATGGAATGGGTAGCAGCTCAGCAGTGCCAGTTGCTAGCCCTTCTGAAGCACCTTTGGCTCCTGTGCTGTCTGCAAACAGCACTCCTGCTGCAGCACCATCCCACATCCCAATTGCTTCGCTTCCTTCCTTCAGCACATACCTTGAGAAACCAGCTGCACCAGCACAAGCAAGCCAGCTGCCTGTTGCCACCACAATCATCCCCAAGCCGGTTGCTGCAGTCATGGCCGGCACTGCCTCTGCTGCTGAACCACCAGCTGCTCCTGCGCAGTTGACACAGCTGCCAGCATCAGTCCATGTGCCTCATGGTCAACTCAACGGCACAGCAGCATTTCTTGGCCGCAGCCTGCCTGTTGAGTCACAGCCCAGTGCATATCAAGAACCGCAGGCAGAGTCCGTTGTCAGGTCCCAAGCTCAGCCTGTGTTTCGACCCGAGGTGCACATTCCTGCACAGACACAGGCCTTGTCTCAAGCACAGAGGCTCAGCACTGCCTTTCCTCGGCAGTTTCTGCCCAACCAGTATCCTCCCCAGTCATTCATGGCAGCTCAGCAGGCTGCACGGTTAGCCCCTGGAATTACTGTGTCTAACTTCCAGCCTAGCTTGCCTGTACAGCCAAGCCCTGTCAGACCCATTGCCTCCCAGACATTCACCCCCGCAGCAGCACCTTCATCTGCAGCTGCCACACCAGTTTCTTGGCTAGCTGCACGGAACTCTCCCATTGTGTCGGAAGCTCACCTGCCATCCCCTGCAGCACGGCCTGCTTCAGAGGCTGCTTACGCCAATGACAGCCACCCACAATCCATGAATGAGGACTCAGACGCAGGCACAGAGGAATTTGAGACTGCACCTGAGGACCGTGTGGTGCATGCGGAATACCGTGAGCTTGTAGAGCAGGCAAAGCAGTGGTTGCCTGTGTCATACAGGGGTGATGGACCTCCGCTGGCCTTTGTGTTTGATGAAACACCATCTGCAGATGGCAATGATGCTGACGATGCTGGCGGTGCTGTCAAAAGAAAGCGTGTCATGGTTGATGGCTACGAGATGGAAGAAGATGGTGAAGATGGCATGAACGTGAGCCTTTGCCTATCTATTAAAATTGCATGGCACACTTAGTGTGTCTGTTTGTAAACCTCTTGCAGTTTTCTCTGCAGAGTTTGCATGTCTATTCATCGTGCCTTGGTGGCATGCCTTGGGTCGCAATGCTTGCTGGTGTGAGACAGACATTGTATGCAAAATAGCTTTACACGGATTAGAAGAAGTCTTCTAGCAAGTTTGCATGTGCTGACAAGTCAGGTAATCCTGTGCGCTGCAGTTCAAGAAGGCATGCCTGAACCCAAATCAGATTCGGCGTCCCCCAAGTGCTGGCAAAGGCGGCAAAGAAGATGCAGAAAGGAGAGCCTATAGGGAAGCAGAGAGAGCACAAACACTTGCTAAAAGGGTTGAGCAAACCATGATGAAGGTGTGATGGGAAAAATACAGCTCGCAGATACTTGTGACAAGGCTTTTGGTGCTGTTGCTATGCAACACAAGCCTTTTGCAGCATGCTCAGTGTGCTAGTCCATAAGGAATGACCTATGTATCTTTGCATTCTGCCACATCTAATCTCTCATTGCGCTAGACAGCATCTTATTTTTGTGCATCACAAACATTTGGGGCAATGGTCAGCTGGACCATTGCCCACCTGCAAAAGCAAACAGCCGCAGCATCATTTGCTGTCATTTACAGGACAAGGAACGCATGGAGCGAGAGAAGAAGCGCGTGAAAGAGAAGTTGGAAAGGGAAAAGAAGAAAGATGAGGTGGCGCAGTCCAAGGCTGCAGAGAAGCTGAGGCAGTTTCATGAGAGGGAGGCCAAGAAAGCAGCAGAGCGTGCTGAAAAGGAGAAGAGAGCTGAGGAAAGGAAACGCTTGCAAGATGAGAAGCGCAGGTGAACATCATTCTTTGCTGACGGCTGTATATGCTGTGTCCGTTCTATTGCTTACATTGCTGTCAGCTTGGGCAGACAGTCCCATTGTATGAGTGAAAACTTGTTGCAGCAGGCTAGCATCACAATGTGCCACATGTTAATGCAATGATGCATATATGTACCTTTCGATCACACAGAAGGTCTCTTGCCAGGAGAGGTTGTCAAACACATTATTGGCTGCTGCCATGTCCAGTTTCCTTGCTGACCTGTGCTGTCTTCTCTTGCTCATCTCTGCTTCTTCTGCATAGGGAGAAGGAGCTGCTGCGTGCACTGGCTGCTCAAGAGCGTCAAGCAACTCGGCTACGCCAGCGTGATGTCAACACTGGTCCTAAGGATGACTTAGACATTGAGTGGGAGCAGCTCATGGAAGCTCATCACCAAGCTGGGTAAGCGCATACATCAGCATTAAATTTCTGAGTATGTACAGTGGTTGCATGACAAGCTGTGCTATGTTGCTGAACTACCTGTTAGAGCTTATGCTGATTGTGACTTTGCATGCCCAGTTTTGCGCAGAATTACAAACTTTGCATGAATAGCGTTAGCACGCCTGCAATACCAACGACCAGTTGCCTGTCTTGAGCAATGATACAACCAGTCATGCCTGAGACATCCTGAAATTGCCCCTGTCTGTGCTATAGGTATGGCTCAGGCACAGAGGATCAGCCAGATCAAGGCACTGGCAGTTTGCCAGAGAGGCCTGAATTTCCACCTCCGAGCCTCAATCTGGTGCCTGCCTTTGCTGCTGACTTGCCGCAAAAGCAAGGCAGTGACATCCTGATGGTGGCCGCCTTCCTGCAAAGCTTCAGTGGCCTTCTTGGGCTGTCATCTGTCACTGTGGACAACCTGCTAGCAGCTGGTCAGCACCTAATGACTTTGCACTGCTTGTTGTCAGATTTCTTAGCTGCATATGCCTCCACATTGCCCGGCAGACTTCTTGACCATCTTCTGACTGTATACTACTGCTGCAACTCAAGGAAGTGTGAAGCATGTAACACTACTTGCAGTGATTGCAGCACAAGCTTCAGATACATCAGAATGCATGCATTGACTGGGATTGTGCAAACGCAGTTGTCAATGGCGAGCAGTCACAGCTGCTTGGCCAGATCCACATTGCATTGCTGCGCCTGCTACAAATGGACCTGGAGGAGGCTCATGCTACTGGTGCCATACAGGTCAGCCTTCTTGGACTCCCTCAGACAGCTTCCTAAGTCTTGCTCCTGACCACATTCTGTGCGGCACTTGAATATCTGTCACTTCGTGTTTTCATACATTCCTTCCATGCATGGTAATTGCTGTTTGAGATGCAGATTCAGACACAATTGCTTCGCAGACTTGCTTGATCATTGTTATGCTTGGTGTCTGTGGTCAAACAGGAGTGACAGCTGAGCAATGAGCATACCTGAACTGTGTTGACAGCTGATGTTGTGGCATTTGTATGCAGGGTGGAGGTGCCACCAACTTTATGGACAGGGCCATCATCAATTGTGCTCATGCATTGGAAGAGGCCTGGGCCTGGGGCTTTGATGTGGACGTCTGGCGGGCCCATCTCAATGCTCAGACTTGGCCCGAGGTATATACAGCCATACGGCCTTCGTTGATTGTGCTTGTTAATGTCTCTGTTGCTTGTCAGCTGTTGCATCCTTTTCTCACAAGACCATGTTCAAGCTCAGGTCCTGAGCAGCCTGCTGCCAGCAAGGAGCATTTGCTGCTTGTCCAGCAATAGTTGCGCTGTGTGTTGACTGGCATTCTAGCACGTTGCCACGCGTTCAGGAATTATTGCCCTGCGAATTTGACACAATACATTTTAGCATTTTGCTGCCCGCTCCGAGCTTTGTTTTCCCTGTGACTTGAAGTCTAATATCAGAATGTGATTTGCTGATCCATGTGCTTGTTCACAGGTCTTGCGCCAGTATAGCATTGCCATGGGGCTAGGGCAGAAGCGGCCAAAGCCAGGGCGTCAGCCCAGGCGCAAGCCCAAGATGGGAACAGAGGGAGAGGACATTGTCAAAGATGAAGCCGGCCGTGTTACTCTTGTTGCCCCAGCTCGTTTTGGGCTGGGGACTGTCAAGGGAGCAGCGTACAAGGTGCTGCAGGATGTTGGGCCAGAAGGACTGGCAATTCCAGAGATTGCCCGCCGCATCCAGGAACAAGGCTTGCGAGACCTCACCACCAGCAAGACTCCTGAGGTCCTAATCAGCTGACAGTGCACCAGCAGCATCTCTGCATGCCGAAGAAGTGCAGCATGAAGTTGCAGTCTGCCTCATGCTTGTTAGCAATGCCTTACCCATTGACAACATTGCATTCCAGAGGAACATGGTGATGATTGACAGATTGTGAGGGTGTCCAATGTGTCAAGTCAGCTTCAAGACACGATCTGCTGGTGGTGTTGCAGGTGTACTCTTTGCACGCAAGCTCTTTTCGTATTGCACGTCAGAGTTGTGACTGAATTGAGCCCTGTGCTGTTGCAGGCTTCAGTTGCTGGAGCCCTGTCACGTGATGTCATCTTTGCCAGAGTAGCTCCATCTACCTACGCTCTCAAAGCCAACATTGCTCTGCATAAGTAAGTCCCTCATAGCTTTTGTCCCACAGTGCACTGTATGTACAAAACAAGACATATCGGTCATGACTTTGTTGAGATTGTTGTCACCGTCTGTTGCATGTGATAAATTGTCAGCTGCAGTGTTGGTATGGTATCAGCCACATGTTCTTGCCAAATGTGTGTAGATACCTTGCTGCCCAAGATTCACCGCTTGTGTGGCAGTGTACACCCTCATATTGCGCCCTTCAGCTTAACAGCGATGAGTTTCAATGGTTGGTAGGGTGCAAGTGTGCTTCATGGCTTCTGTGGCATTTACATCTTGCTTGGCATTTGACTGTGTACCGTCTGGTTGTCTGCAGGTCTGGTGCAAACGCTGTCAAAGCAGAGATCAAGGCAGAAGAGGTTAAGACAGAGGATGGTCAGACTGAGGTAAGCACTTGATGTGGGCACTGCATTACATTGCTATCTCTCACACAGCCATCTGAATTCAACAGCTAACTGGTCCTGCATGCTTAGGTCTGCATCACATTTGTAGCTCCAGTTGACAGGCTTCTATGCTATTGCTTTGCCCTGGATGATCTCTTGACCACTACACTGAAGCTGTTGCACACCACAGGCAGCATAGCCTTTATTCAAGGTCGATTTTGCAGGTGAAAGCAGAGCCAATGGTGCAAGCAACCGCGCAGGACAATGGTGTCAAAGCTGAAGCTGGGCAGCATCAGCATGAGGAGGACGATGACACTGGCTCTGAAGGAGATTCTGATGAAGATGAGGACTATGAGGTCAGTGTCTTAGGATGTGGGCAGGCAGTATGCAAACGTCAGTGCAGACCAGCTGCGGTCTATAGCTGGCAGTTCCAAAAACACTCTAAAGAAATGCTGTATACCTCCACGGCTGCCATTTGTCTTGCATTCTCTGCAAAAGCTGTCTACCGTTCGGTACATTGATCTGGTTCTGCAGCCTGTGATCATCACCAGGTGCTGCTAGATTCTGTGTCCATCATTGGAAATTGTACGTTGTGGTTGCCAGATGGATTTCTGTCTGACTGGTTTGCTGCAAATCACAGAGCAAGGCAGATGCTGGTGAGAGCTGGCTGCTGCACCTCAAGACTCATGAATATGATGATCTGAGCTTTGAGCAGCGAGTAAATGTTTTGAGGACGCTCGTGCTCTTGGCGCTTGATGGGCCTGCTGTCAGGGCTTCCCTAGAAGGCCGCATTGAGGAGGCTCAACGAGTCCGGAAACAGATGTGGGAAGAGGCCAAGGTGACACATGTGCTGCTGTGTAATAGTCTTATAGCATATCTGGACAGGCTGGCATGTTACGTCTTTCAAGCTGCACAGGAAGCATAGCTTCTCAACAGTCTTCTGCACTCAAGTTGTATTCAACTGCAACACATGCTCATACATATGGCATGAGCTCCGACCAGACCTTTGCTACTAAAGTCAGGGTCTTTTGCACGGCTTCATGAATTGCAACATCTCTTGCACTGCAGATTGAGAAGCGCCTAAGGCAGCAAGAGGCTGCTGAGAAGGCCAAGAAGTCAGCAGAAGATGCTCAGCGCGCTTTGGATGCCTACAATGCCAACACGGACTCTCCAGCCCGTGATCCTGTGCCACCTGCTCACACAGGTGAAACCAGCAGCTCTGCAACAAATGCTCAGCAGCAACAGGCTGAGAGCAATGCAGGCGCCAGCACCAGCCAGTCAGTCCCACAGCAGCAGCATCCTGAAGATGAGATGTCAGCTGCTGCTGCCTCCAAGCTGCGACAGCAGCAGCGAGCAGAAACCATCAGACGAGCAGATGAGGTGCATGCAATCAGGGGTGAACCACTGGGGCTAGACAGGCGGCATAACAGGTACTGGCATCTGGCTGCCCACCAAGAAGCAGGTGCAGCAGCTGACCCAAGCTTGGGCAGGATCTTGGTTGAGAGTTATCAGGATGGCAGTTGGCGACTGCTTGGTCAAGCGCATCAGATTGAGCAGCTTCTGTCCAGCCTTGAGCGTAAAGGTGCTCGCGAAGGCGTACTGCACAGTGCACTTGTGCGCCATCAGAGCAGCATTGAGCGTGGCATGCCAGCCTACTCCTTCCATATGCCACCCACTCTTGAGGAGCAGACACAGCAGCAGCGGTCCAGACTTGACATGGAGCACCACACATGCCTGTGGAACTTGTCTCTGCAAGCTCTGCCCTACCTGCATGATCAGGACCCAGTCACCGGTCTGCCAACCCACAAGGGCGAGCCTTCCAGCCTCACCAAGCTCAGAGCTGACATGCTCAGAGTCGAGGCAGCGCTGCCGTTGAGTGCCATGAAGGATGCAGTGTGGAACAGTGAGGTCTGGCAGGCAACGGTGAAGGGCGCACAGTCTGCGCTGCAGCTGAGGCAAGCCCTGGGCCAGCTGGAATTGGCTGTTCATGAGGGCTTTCTGTGGCAGAGTCATGTTCCACCACGGCAGCTGTTGCTTGTGAAGGGTGCCTGGATGCCCATAGGTGACCTCATCTGCCTTCAACATGCTTGCTACACGCCTGCAGCCTCTGCCAGCTGTCAGCCATGTTTCTACATGCTGCAGTCAGCTACGCTGGCCTCATCCCTTACGCTGCAAGCTGAAAGGCGTCTGGGCTCTGCGTCTTTGCTTCTGATCATGACATGTGATCATCTACACGCCTGCAAACAGCTGTCACCCAGCTGACGGTACATCTTGCCCACCAAATTTCAACTGCATGCACATTTGCATTTCTTTCTGTTATCTTTCAAGGGGCGATCAGCTTTCAGGAGAGCCATCCTCCCAATGTTCACTCGGCTAGCCTTTAGTTGTTGTGTGACTCTACTGTGGTCTGTATGTACCAGTATGCTGCAGCAATGACAGCTTTTGTACCGTGCAGGGTCATCTGCGGGTGTTACAGTGCAGCAGCCTACTGAACGTTCCCTCAGTGCAGCGCCAGTAGAACCAGCCACCGCAGACTCAACCTCAGAGTATCTCACCTGGCTGCCTGCCACTTGTTCTGCTGTCAGCTTGCGCCTCTTTGCTGTTGACTCAGCTATCATCTACCGCCCTGGTGAGCAGCCTGGCAGAGAGACTCTCCAGGTAACACTGCCACCCTGTGATCACCATGGTTTCAAATGATAACAAGACGAATTGGCCATGCACGCAGGCTTATGCACGCTGTGATGCTGTGACTGATGAGCGTTGCCATCAATTGCTCATCAATTCTACAGTCAGGTGTGCTGTATATGATGCTGCCCTTGTGGTTTTTGAGAACACCTTGTCTTTGGTGCATGCAGGCATACAAGTACATACAGCGGCCAGCGTCCACACCCATGCCAGGCAGCAAAACTGTTGAGCTGCATGAGCCCAGAGCCTCTTTGCACACAACATCTGGCGCTCCCGTCAGCCAAGGTGGCCGAGCCAAACACTCCCTGTTTCCCCCCTTCCCTCAGGTGTGGTGCCGCTGCTGACCTGTTCATCTGCATCAACTCCTTCTGCTGTGCTTTATCTGCCATACCTTCTTCTGGCTTTGCCACAGTCAAAATTTTTCAACACTGCATAGCATTAAAGACTTGGAGTCATCAAACGCTTTTTCGAAGTCAGGCCTTCATGTCTTGTCGCAGCGCAGCATGTTTGATCCATTTAACGACATGAGATTTGCAGTGATGCCACACTCTGGCATTCAGCATCATGGAGTTGGTTGTCAACCCGACGATGCGTTCTTTGCAACTGGATTTGTTCAATCACTGCTGACAAGCTGATGTGTTGCAGGCTGTTTTGCAAGGACCCCGTCAGAACTTCAGGCTGCCTGTAGCTGACTTCAAGCAGGCTGTGCTGGACGCTCAGAACGGGGTCGAGGGGCCTGGCAGCAGCGGCACAGGCCTCAAGATACGCCTTCCTATGGGCAAAGGCAGCTCAGTTGGGCAAGCAAGCAAACAGAAAGGGCAGCCACATGGCGTACGAAACAAGCCTCCTGGCCAGAGCAGGTTTGTGATTCACTTTTGGCATGTTCTCCGTGCAGCAGCACCTGGTTCATTTGCATCAAGACCAACAGTCTAGGTTAGCAAATCAGACAGGAACTGAGCAGTTGTACCGTGCTTGTCCACCCGTACCATGCTTGTCCTGCTTGTCAACACACGGGTGCTGAATGACCTGGCACACTGTTCAGGCTTGCTGGGGGTGTTTCTTAAGCTGTGCCATGCAGGCTGGTATGTTCGTCTGCAGGGCATAAGTTTTGGTAAACACAGCCATAAGATACTCAGTTCCTCTGTTGTGTGCTGCAGGAGCAGCATGGGTAATGGCAAGGCTCGAAGCAAGAAGGCTGGTAAGGTGCAAAGCCTTCGGCAGCAGGCGTCAGCAGACATGGACTTGGATGAGCTCACTGCTCGTAGCAACACAGCTACACCTGGCCCTTCAGAAGATGATGTGCAAAGTGAGCAAGTTTGACTGTTGCTCAGCCGTGTGTGCCTGACAGGCATGTTGTCTGATCTTGGAGTTGTGCTTGTGTGCCGTTGAGCCTACACTGTGCATTGTACTTGTGTTTACTTGGGTTTCTGTGACTACGGTCATGTGTCTATGTGTGTGTCATTCCTGGATTGACAGCGGTTTTTGTTGTAGGTCTTGGAAGATCTGTAGATGATTCTGATGATGACGAGCCAGAGATCTCCTCTGAGGATGAGCAGCAAAACAACAACAGCGATGTTGAGCTTAGTGATTAGTACAATCATTTATGGCTGTCAAGGCAATCATAACCTGTGGAAGTCAGTCACTGCACACAGTTGTCCTCGTTGGGCCGCTGCAATACATGTGAGTCTGGGGCTGCAGTGCAGACTTTGGCTGTGGGCTGAGCTTATGACAGCAGCCCTCGTAGCTTTTAGGCAGTGAGATCTCTCATCCTCAGAAAACCCGCTGCATGAATGTGCATGATATCTCCTCCCCATCACCATTCATGCAGTTGCTCCACAATGCGTCCGATCCACTCATATAAGCTCCCAGCTGGCTTGAAGGCCCACAGCTGATCTACAGTTCCAAAGCAAAGCAATCTACAGCTTGTTTTGCACACTTGCACCATCAGGCAGTATCATACAATAGGGGCTAACTAGGAAACTAGGTATGCTGATACAGTTGCAAGGGGCAAGTCAGGCTGGTCTGACTTTGTGAAACAGGTTCCACTGATCCTGTTCCGATCACTGCTGCCTTTTACATTTGCTTTGTTGTCTGTGCTCCAGCAGACTTGTCACAATCAAGCCTGTCTTGTTTCAAAAGCCCACTGACATGTGCACAGAGCACCCAGACCTCCACGCTTGCACAAACCACGCGTCCAACAATCACAAGTACTCCAAGAAACGGGGATGCACACAGACTCCCTGGCATGTACCTGAAGTGCAACAAGCTCATTTCAAACTAGAGCAATAGGCATGGCATAGCTGAAAACAGATGGATGGAACTAATACCTGCATGCCCACAGCCATAAAGGCAGGCCCATCAGGCCTACAATGGCCAAAGCTCCTGAGAACGTTTTGAAGCCATCAGCCATGATGCTTTGCACCCACCTGGCATCAGAACACTGTCTGTGATCATGAGAGCTATGCACTGAAGGTGAGGATGGCAGCATCTGGCAAAGCATGTGTTGAGCATGGTTATCAGTGCTCCAGACCTGGGAGCTTGACTGAAACAGCCGGTCTTCCAAGCTGCTCCACCCCCCTGGCATGACATCGCAACAGCTTTTGGAAGAAAAGTGATTGCAAAGGCATGCATCCCTCCCCGAGCTATCAATTGTTGGCCTTACCCTGTGAGTGCATGTAAAAACTGTGGTCTCCAGGATGACTGGCAAAACCCCAAAAGGTGCAGGAGTGCTCCAGACCCAAAGAGTGCCTCTGGTCAGGTTGTCAACAAACACGTCTAGGAATGCTCCAAAAGATGAGCACTGCATGCAAGCTGACACAGGTCTTGATAGTCAAAATGTACTCGCCTTGAAGGCAACACGGCTGACATAACTCATTACCTGCTCTTCAAACAAGGATAAGAAAGTCCAGACAGCATACCTGGTTCAGCCGGCGAGCGGCAATACCATCCAAGCCATCGAGCAGCAGATTTACCAAAAACAAGCAATACGTCAGTTGGGGAGCGCTGACACCGGTGCAAACAGCAGCAGCAAGGAGCACAAGTCTAAGGTAACCGATCAAGTTCGGCACGAACAGGGCAACGTGACAGAAGCGTGCGCGGAACTGCATGGGAAATTGTCAGCTACAATACGCGGTGTCCCACAAGTCACTGGAGGAGCTGCCATTGGCCCTCAGCGTAGAGCGCTGCAAGCCTGCATGCCTCTGCAGCTCGTTGCGATCAGGCTTGCAATCGCGACGCGAAATCGGGGTTCGACTTAAGAATACTTTCAAGGTAGCGTCGGTACCACTGGCCAACGTATGCTGGCGTTATGTGGTTCACAGTCACAGGCCAGCAGCCAGGCCAAATTCATCACCATGAACTCCGCCAGCTTGCTAAAGTAAGTACACAAAGGCATACATTGTGCAACAACGCCACATCAAATAAGTTTCGCAGAAAGCTCCATACATAGCACAGCACAGCACAGCACAGCACAGCACA
>JAABUO010003096.1_pt1 | contig 19971 bp, 21 predicted proteins | sample 5559291 | NCBI WGS metagenome assembly JAABUO01 (sample SAMN10711878, study PRJNA513372) | rock metagenome | isolation source: Antarctica rocks | place: Antarctica: Victoria Land, Finger Mt sud
GCGGTTAACGTGGGCGCATTTAGCGGGCGCGAGATGCCTCAGTTAGGCGTGGATAGGTGACGATGAAACCACCGCCTTGCACGAGTTATTAGGACAAGCGTGTTAAGTGAATGGCGCTCTAGGTGGTACTGCTGCGGTACTACCCCCCTTAGGGCCGTCGCTCAACACGATCGGCCGAGGCTCACGCGGATCGTCGCCCGGTTTGTCGGCGTCCTCGAAGTGTAGGGCGTAGACAGTAACCGCCTTGTCGCCCTGCGGGGCGAGGCGCTTGTAGCTGTGGATCAACCCCCGCGCCTCCAAACTCGCCAGCGCCCGCGAGAGGTTGGTGCGGTTGTGCACGCCACAGCCCTTGTCGAGCACGCGCCCGTCGCGCGTGGTGATGCCCTCCAGAAACTGGGCAAAGCTGATGCTGTCGCCGCCGCGTTTGCCGAAGCCGAAGGTGCGGCGCACGATATAGAGCAGGACGCGCAGCTCGGCGTGCCCCAGCACATCGAGCCACTCGTCGAAGATCTCATCGGGCGTGGGCGTCGTCGTCGGACGCTTCAGGGACATCGCGCACCGTCGCTCTCTCGGCACTACACCGTCGCCCGGCCGTTCCGGCGTGGATGCTATTGCGCATGTACGCATAGTAGCGTACTATCATTATAGAGCATCTGGTGGTGGCCGCACAGGCGGCGATCGCCGCAACAACCGGGGGAGGAGACGACATGGCAGCGCGACGGACCACATCGACCAAGCCAAAGGCGACGTCATCGAAAAAGGAGTATCGGGCGCGCTCGATCGAGCGGCAATTGTCCATCGTCGATACGACTCTGTTCGTGAGCATCAGGGAGGCGTGTCAAATTCTCGCCATCGGGCGCACCACCCTCTACGCCATGATGGCGCGGGGCGACGTGGTGAGCGCCCGCCGCGGGGGCCGCCGCCTCGTCAGTAGCGCCTCGCTACGCGCCTACCATGATCGCTTGATCAGAGGGTAGGCAGGCCATGGCGAACGGATGGATTTACGAGCGCCTGCTGCCGCCGAAGCCCGGCGAACGCGTCAAACGCTTCCGGTACGACGTCATCATTGAAGCCGAGACGCCGGACGGGGGCGGCCGGAAACGACGGCGGAAGTACACCTTCGCGACGGAGCGCGAGGCGCAGCGCGAGTTGGGGCGGCTCATCGCGGAGGCGGAGGCGGGCGCCCTGGCGGCGAAGCGGGCCATGACCATGGACACGCTGCTGGCCGATTGGCTGGAACACAGCGTGCGCCCGCGGGTCACCAACAAGACGTACTCCAATTACCAGAGCACGGTCGAACGGCACCTCCTGCCCGACCTGGCGCCTATCCAGGTGCAGAAGCTCACCACGGCGCGCGTCCAGACGTTCTACGCGCGCCTGCGCCGGGAGGGGGTGGGCGCGCGGACGCAGCAGTTGTGCCACCTGCATCTCACCCAGGCGCTCGATTACGCGATGGTCCTCGGGCTCGTCGCGCGCAACGTGGCGCGGGCCATCCCCCGCGCCCGCTGGCGTCCCCGCCAGATGAAGCATTGGACGCGAGACGAGGCCCGCCGTTTCCTCGGCGTCGCCGCGTCGGGCAGCACCTTCGGCCCCCTCTGGCACCTGGCGCTCGGCACGGGGATGCGGCGCGGGGAGCTCTTGGGCGTGCGCTGGCAGGATGTCCACCTCGACGCGGGCTACCTGACCGTGCGACAGGCCGTGGTCGTGGTCCGCGGGCGCCCGCGGATCAAGGAGCCCAAGACGCCCGGGAAGCGTCAGGACGATCTTCCTGCCGCCGACCGTGCGCGACCGCCTGGTCGAGCATCGGCGGGCGCAACAGGACCACAGGGACAAGCGCCGGGAGAGCGGCGCCGCGTGGCGCGAGAGCGATCTCGTGTTCACGACGCGCGAGGGGACGATGGTCAACCCGGACAACCTGGATTACGACTTCGGCAAGCTGATCGAGCGGGCCGCGGTCCCCCGCATACGCATCCACGACTTGCGCCACACCTACGCCACCCTAGCTCTGGAGCAGGGCATCCCGGTCAAGGTGGTGAGCGAGAACCTCGGGCACGCCGACATCTCGACAACGCTGCGCACCTACGCGCACGTCATCCCCGCGCAGCGCAGCGAGCTCGCGGCGCGCATGGACGCCACCCTCTTCGGAGGTGACAACGACAACGGGTCTCCCGACGAGTTGGTGAACGGGGGTGAAGCCTTATACTTTGGGTAGCGTATATTGTTCTACCCCTTTATTCTAGAGATCATGTCTTTACTCACGAAAGTATTTCCCCAGCTCAACTATTTCCACGTAGACGACATCGACATTACTGGCGACACGATGAGCATCTCAGCAACGGCGAAGAAGGCGTCCGCGCGCTGCCCTGTGTGTGGCCGGCGCTCCCGCAGCGTCCACAGTTGGTATGCCCGCACCGTTTCCGATCTCCCTGTGTCCCGCGCCGTTGTTGTCCTCCGTTTGCGGGTGCGTCGCTTCTTCTGCCATGTGCCGACCTGCCCCCGGCGTATCTTCACGGAGCGCCTACCCACGCTCGTGGCCCCGCATGGGCGCTGGAGCCAGGGCTTGCGCGCGGCGGTGCAGCAGATTGGGTGCGCCCTCGGCGGGGAGGCAGGGGCGCGCCTCGCCCAGGTTCTGGGCATGACCACGAGCCCTGATACCCTCCTCAACCTCATCCGGGCGGCGCCCCTCCCGGCGGCAGGCGCCATCCGCGTGCTCGGTGTGGACGAGTGGGCGTGGCGCAAGGGACGGCGCTTCGGCACCATCCTGGTCGACCTGGAACGCCACCGTGTCGCCGCCCTGTTGCCCGAGCGCAGCGCCGAAACGACGGCCGCCTGGCTCCGGACTCAGCCGACACTGGAGGTCGTCTGCCGCGATCGTGCCGGCCTCTACGCCGACGCCATCGCCCGGGGCGCACCGCAGGCCGTCCAGGTCGCCGATCGGTTTCATATCGTCGCCAACCTCGTCGACGCCCTGGAGGAGGTGCTCCTGGCCTGCAAGGGGAGCCTGAAAGAGGCGGCCGCCGAGGTGGCGGCGGCGTTGGCGACGGAGGAGGCCATCGCGCCGGTGGGGGGCGCGATGTACCGTGGTAAGCCGAAGGATCGGCCGCAGCGGTGGACACAGCGCATGGAGGAGCGGAGCCTTGCTCGGCACGCCCCCCACGTTGCTGCCTACGAGGCCGTCCACGCGCTGCACACGCGCGGCGTCGGCGTCGCGGAGATCGCCCGCACCGTCGGCTTGAGTCGCCAGGGGGTCTATCGCTACCTACGGCGCGCGACGCCGCCCACGCGCAAGCACCCGCATCAGCGCCGGCGCATCCGTGTGCTGGAGCCGTACGAGCCGTACCTGCTGGCACGGTGGCGGGAGGGCTATCACACGGTCACCCGCCTCTACGACGAGATCGTGGCACGGGGCTACACCGGCTCGTATGCCAGCCTGGTACGCTTCACCACGCCGCTGCGGCGCCTGGGGCATCCGGCACGGCCTGCGGCGCCAAAGCGTCCGGCGCTCTCAAGCGCGCGCGGCCCGTCGGCGCGGGAGGTCGCCTTTCTCTGCGTGTGTCAACCAGACGACCTGGATGCGGAGCAGGCGCTGTACGTCGAGCGCCTACGGCGACGGGAGGCTACCATGGCCACGGCTCACGACGCGACGCACGTGTTCGTGCGGATGATGCGCGAGCGTCGGGGGACGGACCTCGACGCCTGGATCGAGCAGGCCATGGCCAGCGGGATCGACCGCCTCGCGAGATTCGCGCGCGGGCTACGGGACGACGGGGGGGCGGTGCGCGCCGGCCTGACGCTAGACGACAGCAATGGGCAGGTCGAGGGGCAGGTGCATCGCCTCAAGCTGGTGCGCCGGAGCATGTACGGCCGCGGGCGCTTTGACCTGCTTGAGCGACGTGTCGTGCGCGCGGCGTAGGCGACGGTAGCTACGTCCGTACGCTCGGGGGCAGGGGCATACGCTCGGCCTCACGTATCAGCCCAAAGAGGAGGCGGAATGGACCTCGACAGGATCGACCACGTTGTCTTTACGGTGCGGGACATCGCCGTGACCTGTGACTTCTACGCGCGCGCCCTCGGCGTGGCCACCGTCACGTTCGGCGACGGCCGACGCGCGTTCCAGGTCGGCCGCTGTAAGATCAACCTCCATCAAATGGGGCACGAATTCGAACCCAAGGCCGCGCAGCCGCGTCCGGGCACGCAGGATATCTGCCTCATCAGCACCAGCCCGCTCTCGGACGTGATCAATCACCTGCAGGATGCCGGCGTCGACATCGTTGAAGGACCGGGCCCACGAACAGGGGCACTCGGGTCGATGGAGTCCGTCTATCTGCGCGATCCCGATGGCAACTTGATCGAGGTGGCCTGTTACCCGACCACCGCAGGGTAGCTGACGAGTGCCCTGCCCGGGCCACTGATGAAGGTGTTGGTAGCGAGCTGCCCTCGTCGCTGACTAGCACCCTCTCCCGATTCACCAACTCGTCGGGAGACCCACGACAACGGGGACAGCAACGGGGACAGCAACGGAGACGATGGCGACGGTCGGGACGACGGAAATGACGCGGACGGCGCCAGTGACGGGGACGACGGGACTGGCGCGGACGTGGCCACGCGACCCTGACCACTTCCATATTTCTTCCATCGCGGCGGCTCGTGTAAGTAGGAGATAAGAAGATCGAACAAAAAAGCGGAAGTGGCCGGTATTCCTACCATGACCACTCCCGCTTTAGGGTCGGGGCGAGAGGATTCGAACCTCCGACCTTCTGAACCCCATTCAGACGCGCTACCAAGCTGCGCCACGCCCCGATAGGTGACAGTCTACCATATAATAGCCGCTTGTCGCTGTCTCTTTGTAGAGGTCGGCGTCGCCTGGGCTCATGTTACGGTAGTCCGAGTAGAGCGTCGCGCAATTCCATCCAGGAGCGCCACTCCGCGATTCCATCCGGGGGCGCCACGGGGTACACTGGGACATGGAGTCCACGTCTGTCGTCCGCCCCACACGTCCACAACCGGCGACCGCGCGGCTGCGGTTATGGAACACGCCGCTCCATGGCCTGGACGAGTTCGTCGCGCCCAATGGCCGCCCCATCGGCTTGTATACCTGCGGCCCGACCGTCTACCGGTTCGTCCACATCGGCAACCTGCGCACGTATCTCATGGCCGATTGGCTGCGCCGCACGCTCGACGGCCTGGGGTACAGGGTGACCCACGTCAAGAACATCACCGACGTCGGACACATGCGACAGGAACTCGTCGAACGCGGCGAGGATAAGATGATCGCGGCCGCCCTGGCCGAGGGCCGGACGACGGCCGAGATCGCGGCGTTCTATACCGAGGCCTTCCGTCGCGACGAGGCCGCGCTGAACATCCTGCCCGCGCACGTCTTCCCGCGGGCGACCGATCACGTGCCCGCTATGGTCGCGCTCGTCGAGACGTTGGTCGCCCGCGGCCACGCCTATAGCGTCGGCGGGAACGTCTACTACGACGTCACCTCGTTCCCGGCCTACGGGCGTCTCTCGGGCAACGCCCTCGACGGCCTGCTGGACGGCGTCCGCGTGGAGGCCGACCCCCTCAATCGCAGCCCCGGCGACTTCACGCTGTGGAAGGCCGCCGAGCCGGGGCGCATGGTCACGTGGGATAGCCCGTGGGGCGCCGGGTTCCCCGGCTGGCATATCGAGTGCTCGGCCATGTCGATGCGCTACCTGGGCCAGACGATCGACATACATACCGGCGGTGTCGACAATATCTTCCCGCACCACGAGGACGAGATCGCCCAGAGCGAGGGCGCGACCGGACGCCCCTTCGTGCGCTACTGGATGCACGCGCAACACCTGCTGGCCGACGGGCTCAAGATGTCGAAATCGGAGGGCAACGCCTACACGCTGACGGACCTCGTCGCGCGTGGCTACAGCCCGGCCGCGTTCCGCTACCTCTGCGCGGGGGTCCACTACAGGTCGCGCCTTAACTTCACCTTCCGCGCCCTGCGCGGCGCCGAGCATGGGCTGGCCCACCTCCTGCGCCTGCTCGATAAGGATGACGTCGATCCCGTGACCGTCCCGCCGCTCCCTGACGACGACGCGGGCGCGGGCGCCTACCGCGCGCCCTTCTGGGACGCCTTGCGCGACGACGTGCGCGTCCCACGCGCCCTGGCCGTCCTGTGGCGCCTGGCGCGGAGCGACGAGCAGGCCGATCGCAAGCTCGCGCTGGCCCTCGAGTTCGACCGCGTGCTGGGCCTGGGTCTGACCGATCTGCTTGGCGCGGCCCGGCGCGGCGACGCGGTCGACGGTGTTGACGCCTGGCGGGCCGCGCGATCGGCGGGGGACTACCGCCGCGCCGACGGCCTCCTCGCGACGCTTCGCGACGCGGGCATCCACCCGCTCGGGCCGCCGAACTCCCGCGCGTATCCCGCCCCCTGGGCGCCCTCGCGCGGCCGGCCCGCCCCCCTCTCCACGGCGTCGGACGTTCCGTCGCTTGTCGACGCCCCCGATACACGCGACGTGACGGTCTCGATCCTGACGCACGGCTATCCCGACGACGTCCAGCGCTGCCTGGACGCGCTGCTGCGCCACGCGGGCGGACACCGCGTCGAGATCATCGCCGTCGACAACGACGCCGACGACGCGACGCGCGCCGTGCTGCGAGAGGTCGCCGACCGCGACGCGCGGATACGCGTGTTGCGCACGGATCATCGCTTCGGCGAGGCGGAGGGGCGCAACGCGGCGCTGCGCGGCGCCCATGGCCGCGTCGTCCTGCTCCTCGATACGGGCGTGGAGGTCAGCGGCGATATCTTCGGCCCACTCCTGACGGCCCTCGCGGACCCGACGGTCGGCGTCGCCGGGCGCTGGGGCGTCCGCTCGCTCGACCTGCGCGACTTCGCGGCCAGCGACGAGATCGAGGTCGACGCGGTCGAGGGATACCTGTTCGCCTTCCGTCGCGCCGATCTGCGCTGGCTCGGCGGCCTGGACGAGCACTTCCGCTTCTACCGCAACCTCGACATCTACACCAGTTTCCAGTTCAAGCACCGTGGGCTACGCGTCGTCCGCATCCCCGATCTGCCGGCCGTCATGCACGAGCATCGCGGCTGGCAGGAACTCTCGCCCGAGGAGCGCGACCGGCGCAGCCAGCGCAACTTCCGCCGCTTCCTCGACCGCTGGCACCACGACCAGCGCCTGCTCGTGGCCGGGCGTTAGAGGCCAACGGCCGCGGCCTATCACCCGCCGGCCACGGGCTCGCGACTAATGTAAACGGAGGACGTTATGCCCGGTACGATCATCCTGGCCGGGGGCAACGAGATGCGGCCCGGCTGCAAAGAGATGGACGAACGCGTCCTGCGGGACGCCCGGAGCGCGGGGGGCGCGGCGGCGCGCGTCGTCTTCCTGCCGACCGCCGTCGCCCGCCACGACCCGCACGGGAGCGGGCGCGGCGCCGTGGCCTATTGGGGCCGCCTCGGCGCGCCCTGCGACGTGGCCATGATCCTGACCCGGGCCGACGCGGACAAGGCCGAGTACGTCCACATGATCGAGGGCGGGGCGCTCATCTACCTGGGCGGAGGCGATCCCGACGCGCTGCTGGATACCCTCGTCGGGTCGGCGGCGTGGGCGGCCGCCGTGCGCGCCCACGAGCGCGGGGCCGTGCTGGGCGGGTCGAGCGCCGGGGCGATGGTCGTATGCGCCAAGACGCTCCTGCCGGGCCGGCGTCGATCCGACGAGACGCCCTGGGTCGACGGCCTGGGCGTCGTCCCCGACGCGCTGGTCCTCCCCCACTACGCCACGGGACGCGCCGCCATGGCGCGCGACCTCGCCGCGCGCCTCACGCGGGACGCGTCGCCGACCATGGCGGTGCTGGGCATCCCTGAGATGTCGGGGCTGCTAGGGGACGGCGCGACATGGGAGGTCGTCGGCCCCAGCTCGACCACCGTCTTCCAAAGCGGGAGCACGCGCGCCTACGACCGGGGCGACCGCATCGCGCTCGGCGCGGCGGGGGCGTAGGCGCGGGGTGCGCGCGCTGCTCGTGACGCCGTACTACAGGCCCGCCCACCTCGGCGGGATCGAGCGGGCCATCGAGCGCCTGGCGACGGCGCTGGGGCGGCAAGACGGCATGGAGCGTCCCGCGGTGCTATGCACGCGCTACGCCTTCCCGCCCCGCTACGTCGACGGCCTCGCCGCGCGCGAACTCACGCCCGAGAGACCAGAGATCTTCCGCCTCTCGTCGTGGCCGCGCCGGCCCCTGCCCCTGTTCCCCTACTACTCGTGCCCGGTGACCCTGTTTTCATCCCGCGCGGTGGAGCGCGTCCTGCGCGACGACCGGCCCGATGTCGTACACCTCGTGGGCGACGGGTGGGTCTGGGCGCACCTGACTATCCTGGCGCGGCGGGCGCCGCGCACGGCCGTCGTCTTCACACCGTCGTTCCACGATCTCGCCGGGTCGCGCCGGTGGCTGCGCTGGCCCAACACGTTGGTCGCCCGGCAGGCCGAGCGCACCGTCGTCCTCAGCGGCCACGAGTGGCGCGGCGTCGCGACGGCCTACCGGCCGCGGCGCGACCACCTCGCCCGGATCCCCTGGGGGGCCGAGGTTCCGGACGCCCTGCCCGCGCGACGCGCCCCCGACAAAGCGTCCGATGGGGCGTCCGGCGAGGAGCCCGATGGTGCGCTCACCCTGCTCTGCGTGGGACGGCTGGGCGAGCACAAGGGGCAGGCCTGGCTGCTCGACGTCTACCTGCGCGCGCGCCCGCACTTCAAGCGGCGCGCCCGCCTGGTCCTGGTCGGGGCCGACGAAGGCGACGCCGGCGGACGGGACGCCCTCGCGCGGCGGATCGCGACGCACGGACTGGAGGACGAGGTTGTGCTGACCGGCGAGGTCGACGACGCGGAGTTGGGCCGCCTGTACGGCGCCGCCGATCTGTTCGTCCTGTTCTCGCGCTACGAGGCCTTCGGACTGGTCTACGTCGAGGCGATGGCGTACGGCGTACCCGTGCTCACGCACGACGTCGGCGCGGTCTCCGAGGCGCTCACGGGCGGGGCCGTCATCGTGCCCCCCTACGACGAGCCGGCCGCCACGCGCGCGCTCGTCCGGCTCGTCGACGACGCCGAGGCGCTGTCGCGCCTCGGCGTCGAAGCGCGGGCCCTGGTGGAAAACGCATACAGTTGGGACGCCGTGGCGGCGCGGTACCGGCAGGTGTACGAGGAGGCGATACATGAACGACGACGCACGACGGGCACAAACGCGTGAGCGGTTGCGTGAGCGCGCCCGCGCCACCCTGGCCGCCGCCCATCGCACGGGCGTGTCGCCCTGGGAGGGGCGTCACTACGACTATCACTGCCCATCGCCGCGCAGCTACCCCTTCCAGTGGTTCTGGGACTCGTGCTTCCACGCCATCGCGCTGACGCGCATCGACGTCGATCTCGCCAAGGCCGAGTTGCGTAGCCTCGTCCAGGGCGCCCGGCCCGACGGGTTCATGCCCCACATCATCTTCTGGCGCCCCGACCGCGCGGTGATGGACAATCAGACCCTGCGCCTCTCCACGCCCTACCTCTCGGCGTCGATTCAGCCGCCGGTCATCGCGCTGGCGATCGAGCGCGTCTATCGGGCCAGCGGAGACGACGCCTTCCTGGCCGCGACGCTCCCCGCGGCGGCCGCCTTTTTCCGCTGGCTGCGCGACAGCCGCGACCCTGACGGCGACGGGCTCATCGCCGTCGTGCAGCCCGACGAATCGGGCGTCGACGCCAGCCCCAAGTACGACCCGCTGCTCGGCTACCCGCGCGACAACGACGACCTGGTGCGGGCCATCAACGGCATCTACGCCCGCTATGCGCCGCTCGGGAACGACGACCGGCGCATCATCGCGGCCGACGTCTTCGTGGTCGAGGACGTACTGGTCAACAGCATCTACGCCCAGGGTCTGCAATCGTTGGCCCGTCTCACCGCGGACCCCGCGGAGGCGGAGGAGTACCGCGCCTGGGCAAGGCGCGTGCTCGACGCCCTGATCGCGAAATGCTACGATCCGGCGCGCGGCCTCTTTCTCGACCTCCTGGGCGCGGAGGAGCGGCGCACGGAGGTCAACACGATCAGCGCGCTCTTCCCGTTGATCGTCGAGGGGCTGGACCCCGCCATCGCCGAGCGCCTGGTGGTCGAGCACCTGCGCAACCCCGACGAGTACGCGCTGCCCTACCCCGTCCCCTCGGTCGCCGCCGACGCGCCGGGATTCAACCCGGACCACCCGCACGGCTTCATCTGGCGCGGCCCCACCTGGGTCAACAGCAATTGGTTCCTGGCCCGTGCCCTCCACGACCGTGGCTACGGCGACGACGCGCGGCGCATCGGCGACGCCACGCGCGCGTTGGTCGAGATGAGCGGCTTCCGCGAGTGCTACAACCCCTACACGGGCGAGGGCCAGAACGCCGGCGACTTCGGCTGGACCACCCTGGTCGTCGACCTCCCGGACTAGGATTGTCGTGAAGGGATGACGTTGCGGATGCCGCAACGGTACTCAAGAGTAATCCAGGGTTAGGCGAGCGCGAGTTCGAGCAGGACGACGCCGGCCGGCGCCAGCCGCGCCACGACCGTGAGCGATCCGGTCTCGTCCGCGGCCCCAAGACCGCGGTCCTCCGGACGCAGCTCCGACGCCGTCCGCAACGCCGCGACCTGCTCACGGGTGAGGGTGTCCGGGCGCCCCAACGCCGTCCACGCCGCCGCGAGATTGGCGTGCGACGCGTCGACGCGTCGCACCGTCAGACGCAGACGGGCCGGCTCTGCCCCGACGGCGGATAGTCCATGCAGACGCACCAGAACCTCTCGTCGATGAAGGCGGCGATACGCGCCACGTCCTCGTCGCCGTGCGCGCCCGTCGCCATGGTGAACGTCTCCAGCGCCGCTTCCTATCTCTAATCCGGCGTGTGTCCTCTGTGACTGTACCCGACAACTCTCTCACCGTCCATGGTTTTTTTATGTTATGTCAATAAGAGGGTGGAAGGTGGACGTCACGGCGCCGCTTGGAACGACAGCGTGCAGGACGGCCACGATCCCTTCCGCCTCCCCCCACCCCCCAGCATCACGCGCACGGGGTGGAGGATGAACGGGTCGCCGGGCGCGAGGTAGACCTGAGCACGCTGCGCCATCGCCGCCAGGGCGATCGCGTCTTCGAGGGTCGGCGGGACAACAGGTGTCGGCATCCCTCAGTCTCTCCATGGGGCGTGGCCCCACTCTCCGCGTCAGGACTAGTCGCCTGCCAGGAGCGCCTGTCGTATGGCGCCGGTCGCGTGTTCGACCTCCGCGACGGCGCCCCGGTTCTGGCCGCTTGCTTTGCTCTCCCGTAGATACTCGAAGATGCCCGGCCCGCGCCGCTCGGGCGGCGTGTCCGCGTAGCGCGGGATCAGGTGGACATGCAGGTGCGCGAATCCCGCGGCCTCGGCGTACAGAGATAGATAGATCTTGGCCGGGTGCAGCGCGTCCGTCATCGCGCGCGTGATACGCCGCGTGAGCGGCCCGAACGCGGACGCTTCCTCGGGCGTCAGGTCGGCGAAGGCCTCGACGTGGCGCAGCGGCTTGAGGATCAGCCAGCCGACGAGAGCGATGGGCTCAATGTCGTGTTGCAACTGCCAGAGGTCGTCCTGGTAGATGACGCCGCCGGGAGAGGGCAGGTCCCCACGATTGAGGCGGCACGTCAGGCACTCCGCGACAGGTGTGGCATCCGTGAGCATGACATCCCCTCGTTGTTGACGATACATTACGGACCCTAAGAGAGGGTAGATGGCCCTATCGCGGGATACAAAAAAACGAGCCGCCGGGTTGATCTATCCCGTCGAACTCGCTACGTCTCCAGTATACCATGTCCCGGCCTAGCCTGTTCAGAGCTGATGCGGCGCCCAGCAGAGCTTCATCCGCGCCGTCAAGGTGAGGCGACGGCGATGGCGTCTATCCTCCCCTCTTGCATCGCTCCTATTGTTCAGTTATAGTTGAACAATATATCTAGTTCAATGGAAACAGAATAGATGTACCGGGTAGATATCGATGTAGCCCCCGCCTATGAGTTGGTCCTCAGCTTGGCGGCGTACCTGGACCGACAGGCGTACAAGACGCTCGATCTGGGGACGGGGTGGGCCACGCGCGTGCGCGAGGACTTCAGCCTATCCTTCGGAGACACGCTCGCCGCGTTGCGCGACGTGCCCGGCAAGCCGGTGCTCGACCTCCTGATCTGGCAGTGTCCCACCAAGGGCACGTCGCGCGACTTCTTGCGGTGGCTTGGGGCCCTATCCGCTGGCGAGATCTACGAACGTGTCGCGCCGTATGTCCCGGTGGATGCTTCGTGGCTCCCGCGCGATCTCGCCGCCCTGCGCGATCAGGTCGGTCCGCTGCTCGCCGATTGGGACGAGCAGTACTTCCGGCGCCTCGATCCGGCGATCCTCGCCGGCCTTCACGCGGACGCCGCGGCCAAGCAGGCGCTGCTGGAGACGACGGCGGCGGACGTCGTCGTCGAGGCCGCGACGAGCGGCGTGTACTTGGAGCCGGCGCCGGGCCTCGATCGCGTCCTCCTCGTCCCGCAATACCATTATCGCCCCTGGAATCACACACGGCCCTATCACCGCATGCGCCTGTTTCTCTACGCGGTGGACGCGCTCCCCGTGGGACCTGACGAGCCCTCACCTGCCTTGCGGCGGATGACGCGCGCCCTCGCCGACGACACGCGGCTGCGTCTCTTGCGGTTCCTCGCCACGGGACCGCGTTCGTTCAGCGCGCTCGTGGCCTGGGCCGGTATCCCGAAAAGTACGGTCCATTATCACCTGATCGCCTTGCGCGCGGCCGGGTTGGTGCGCATCCATGATGCGGGTCGTGGAAACGACACCTTCAGCCTGCGCGCGGCCGCCGTCACCGCGCTGAGCCGTGACCTCGCCACCTTCCTCCACATACCCGACGATGCCGATGAGACGGCGCCATGACGCGCGGACGACGTGGGACACAGGCCGCCACGGCGGGCGGCGGGGGCGGGTCTGGAGCCGCGCGGCCCTTGTGGCGCAACCGCGCCTATATGATCCTCTGGAGCGGCCAGCTCATCTCCGATCTCGGCAGCGGCATCTCCGGTTTTGCCGCGCCGCTCCTGCTCCTCGCCCTCACCAATTCACCCGCGCTCGCCGGCGTCGCCGGGACCATTGGCGCCGTCGCCTACCTCATCTGTGCCCTGCCGGCCGGCGCCCTCGTCGATCGCTGGGACCGCAAGCGGGTGATGATGGTCTGCGACGCGGGACGGGCGTTGAGCCTCGTGAGTATTCCCATCGCGGCCACCGTCGGGCGCCTCACGGTCTGGCAGCTCTACGCCACGACCGCCATCGAGTCCTCGCTCTACGTCTTTTTCAGCATCGCGCAGGTTGCCGCCCTGCCGCGCGTCGTGCCCCGGGAGCAGTTGGCCGCCGCCAGCGTTCAGAACACAGGAGGCGGCATCGCCGCGACGATCCTTGCGCCATCCGTGGGCGGCTTCCTTTACCAGGCCGCCGGGCGGACGGTCCCCTTCCTCGCCGACGCCCTGTCGTACGCCGCCTCCGTGCTCTCCCTCGCCCTCATCCGCGTGCCGTTCCAGGAGCAGCGCATGGCGCGGCCGCGCCACCTCCGCGCCGAGATCGCCGAGGGCATCGCCTGGCTCTGGCGGCAGCCCCTCATCCGCTACATGGCCTTCCTCACCAGTGGCCTGCGCGGCGTCGGGGTCGGCCAAACACTTATCATCATCGTGCTCGCCCGCCAGCAGCAGGCCGCGCCGGCCGTCATCGGGTTGATTTTCTCGATCGGCAGTGTGGGCGGCGTCGCGGGCGCGTTCCTCGCGCCAGCGATCCAACAGCGGTTCACCTTCGGCCAGGTGACCATCGCCTCGCTCTGGGCGGAGGCGCTCCTGTGGCCCTGCCTGGCCCTCGCCCCCAACCCGGTGACGCTTGGCCTCGTCGCGGCCGGCATGGGCATCATGGGTCCGAGCGCCAACGCGGTCCAGTTAGGCTATCGGCTCAGCCTCATCCCCGACCACCTGCAGGGCCGCGTCAACAGCGCGTTCCGTCTGCTGGCCCACGCGTGTGAGCCGATCGGCGCGGTCGGCGCCGGCCTCTTGTTGGAGACGGTGGGGGCGCTACCCACCGTCCTCACCTTCTCCGCCGTGGTCGTGGCCCTCGCGCTCGTGACGACGTTGAATACGGGAGTGCGGACCGCGCGATTGATACGCTAGCTTCTTGCAAAACTAGCGTATCAGGTCGGGTGGCCGCATCACATGTGACCTTATCGTCAGGTCCCACGCCCACGGGAACGCATGCTCCACCCATACGGCGGCCCGATAGAAGCGCGGGATGAACACCTCGCGGCGGGGACGGACGACCAGATCAGCGATGCGCCGCGCCACGGCGTCGGGGCCGGGTACGAGGGGGTGCGGCCGGTGTGTCGGGTCGGTCTGGATGTACCCCGGGGAGATGACGGAGACCGCGACGCCGCTCCCGGCCACCTGTCGTCGCAGGGACAGGGTGAAACCCCGAAGCCCGAACTTGGTCGCCGAGTAGAGTGGATCAAGGGCCACGGCCCCAGTAACGGCCGCGACCGCGATGATGGCCCCGTGGCGTCGCTCTATCATGCCGGGAAGCACGGCCCGCGCCAGAAGGATAGCCCCCGTCAGGTTGGCGTCGACCATGCGCGTGATCTCCGCGGGTTCCAGCGTGAGGGGGGCGAAGGCGCCGCCGCCGACGTTGTTGACAAGGATGTCGACCCGCTCGTAAACATCCAGCGTGCGCCGAACGAGGGCTTCGACCTGGGCCGGGTCGGATACGTCCGTCGGCACGGCGAGGGCGGAGCCACCCGCCCGCATGATGGCCGCGACCTGCGTGTCCAGCCTATCCGCGCGCCGGGCGGCCAGCACGACCCGGGAGCCGCGGCGTGCCAGTTCGCGCGCTGTCGCGGCCCCGATCCCCGCGCTCGCCCCCGTCACGATGGCGACCTCCCCGCTCAACAGCGCGTGGCCGCTCCGTGTCGCGGACTGTTTCACCCTTGTGTACGTGCCCATCATGGCGCCTCCAGCTAGCGCGTCACTCGTCGCATCTTGTCGCGTATAAGTATACGAAGACGCGGTTTGGCCTGTACTTCGCCAGCTTTCGACGACACAAAGCGATCCAGGCGACACGGCGCGGACCGGGGCGCCTCAGGGGTCGGGGGCGTCGGGCGCCGCGACGAGGTGGGCGAAGCGCTCCCGCACGCGGCGTTGATTGCGCGCGTGGGCGCCCGAGCGCACACTGTCGATGCCCAGGCCGTGCTCTTTGACGCGATAGAGGGCGACGATGGCGTCCAGGAAGCCGGGCGGTCCGTAGCGGTCGACCGAGCGCAGCCACAGGTCGTAATCCTCGCAGCAGGAGAGCGAGTCGTCCCACCCGCCGAGCGCCCGCAGCGCGTCGCGGCGGTACATCGCCGTGCTCGCGTTGGGGATCATCGCGCTGGTATAGAAGAGGCGGGCGCAGCGGGTCCGATCGGGACAGGAGTAGTTGACGACGTCCTCGCCGATGAGGTAGCGGCCCGCCTCGTCGATACGCAGCGCGTTGGCGTGGACGGCCCAGACCTCCGGGCGCTCGTCGAGATAGCGGCAGCGTTGTTCGACGCCGTCGACGGTGAGCAGGTCGTCGTCGTCGAGGTCGACCAGGTAGACGCCGCGCGCGTGGCGCGCGGCACTGTTGCGCGCGGCCGCGACCCCGCGCTGCGTCTCGTGATAGACGGGGTGGATGCGCGGATCGTCGGCCGCCCGCGCGCGCAGGTAGGCCGCCGAGCCGTCGTCCGAACCGTCGTCGACGACGACGTGCTCGTACGGGCGCGAGAGGCGCAGCGCGCGTACGCTCGCCAGCGCCAACGGGAGGAAGCTCTCGCCGCGGTTACGCGTCGGCGTGAGGATCGAGACGGTCACGGGCTCATCCGCCATCGCGCCCTATATCCCCCATCCCGCCTACCCCGTCGATCGCCTCGGCCAGCGTGTCCGGGCGCCGCAGCGGTATATCGTGGATGGTGTCCTCCAGCCACCGCACCCGGAGCAGCGGCTGCAACGCTTCCCGACGGGCGGCCGCGCGCCGCTTGGTCTCCACCATCTCGCGCCGGGCGTCGTCCCAGGGGTCCGCGGGCAGGGCCAACAAATCCAGCGTCGGGCGACGCAGCGCCCGGTACGCGGCGTCCAGGTCGTGGTCCCACATCCCCCGTAGGATGCGCCAGTGATTCTCGGCCGAGAGCCGCGCGCGGACCGTCCCGTCGGGGCCTGCCACGGTCAGGGCGGCGAAGAAGTCGCGCCGAAAAGACTCGTCGAGGACGGCGAGGTCACCGCGCCGCGCGTGCGCCAGCAGATCGTCGAAGCGGACATCGCGCCACGCCGGCGGCGCAAAACGATCCTCCACGGTCTGCCACGTCGCCCCCGGCATGTCGCGGAAGGACGAGACGCCGCCGTCGACGAGCACGGCGGCGCGGACATCGGCGGGCCGGCTCACGGCCCAGTGCAGGGCTACGGACGCGCCCCAGGAGTGCCCGACGACGACGTAGGGCGCCGCCAACCTAAGCGCCTGGGCGACGCCCACGCCGTCGACGACGAGCGTATCCAGGTCGTAGCCGCTCTCCGGCTTGCCCGATCCGCCGTGGCCGCGCTGGTCGTAGGCCACGACGCGCCGTCCGCGCGCCAGGAGCGGCGCGCACAGGTCGTAGATGCGGCAGGTCGACGCCAGCCCGTGCAACAGCAACACCGGCGGTAGGTCATCGCCCTCCCAGCCCTCACGACCCTCCTCTCCCCGCCCCCGCGCGCCGCCCCAGTCGCGGTAGTGGATCTCCAGCCCCGTCGTGGGCGCGGTCAGGACGGCGTCGACGCGCGGTTCGGTCATCGGGTGTCCCTCCTCACCGTGAGTGTACACGCGGGGGAGGGGCGAGGGCGAGGGCGAGGGCGAGGGCGAGGGCGAGGGCGAGGGCGAGGGGCGAGGGCTGTTCTCACGACTCCAAGCGCTCCATAAGCCCGTGCAGAGCCACTTCATAGGCGTCGGAGAACGTGGGGAAGGGATGAACCACGCGCGCCAACGTGTCAAGCGGGATACCCGCCTGGACCGCCAGGATGGCCTCGCCGATCCATTCCGACGCGTAGGGGGCCAGGATCGTGGCCCCGAACAGGACACGCCGCCGGCGATCGGCCACCAGCGTCACGCGGCCCGCGCCCGACCCCTCGGCCTCCGCTCGCCCGGTTTCCTGGATATCGGCGGAGGCGTCGACGGCGTCGTGGCCGGCCGCGCGCGCCGCCGCCAGGGTCAGGCCGACCGCCGCGTACTCGGGCTCGGTATACATGGCGTCGGGGATGGCATGATAATCGGCCCGGACGTCGCCGCCGAGGAGGTTGTCCGCGACGACACCGGCCTGGTAGTTGGCCGTGTGCGTGTACGGCTTATCACCCGTCACATCGCCCGCCGCCCACACGCGCAACTGCCCGCGCACGCGGCAGTACTCGTCCGTCTCGAGGCCTTTCTCGGTAGGCGCGATGCCGAGAATATCGAGGCCGAGGCCGTCGACGGCCGGGCGGCGTCCGACGGCCACGAGGACGCGCGCCACCGAGACCGTGGCGCCATCGTCGAGGACGAGCCGCGCCCCCTCCGACGCCGGCTCAACCCGCGCGACCCGCCGCCCCAGCCGCACGTCGACACCGCTCCGCCGCAACGCGTCGGCAAGGATGTGGCCAAACTCCGGCGCCTGGTCGGGCAGAAGGCGCGGCGCCATCTCCACGAGCGTGACCGCGCAGCCAAACCCCGCGAACGCCTGCGCGAGCTCGCACCCGACCGCGCCTCCCCCCATGACCGCGAGCGAGGCCGGACGCTCATCCAGGCTGAGGGCCTCATCGCTCGTCCAGGTCGGCGCGTCCTCCAGACCCGCGATGGGCGGCCGCGCCGGGACCGACCCCGTGGCGACGACAAGGTCGCGATAGCCCAGCTCGCGCGCGCCGACCGCCACGACGCCGGGGCGCGCGACGCGGCCCCGGCCGCGCGCCAACGCGATGCCGGACTCCTCGGCCGCGCGCGCGTGCTCCGTGTCGTCGCGATGCTCGGAGATGCGGTCGCGGCGACCCACGGCGACGGCGTAGGCCGCCGCGTCGTCGTCGGGCGCGTAGGGCGCGGCCGCCGCGCCCAGGTCCCGCAGACGTGGGAAGAGTTGGCGCACGTGCGCGGAGCGCAACAGGGCTTTACTGGGCATGCAGGCCACGTACGGACAGTCGCCGCCGACCCGGTGATCCTCGACGAGCGCGACCGTCTTACCGCCCGCGACAAGCTTCTCGGCGATGTTCTCGCCCGCGGTCCCGGCGCCCAGCACGACGACATCGAACGTATCCATAATCCGCGCTACTCCTCCCACAACGCGGCTTTCATCCATACGCCTTTCATTCCGCGCATGCGATCAAGCCGTCGTGTAAAAGGAGCGAGGGCAGATATCGTGCCTGGAGCCGGGCAAGTCCTATCCGCCTGGTATTGTGAGGGGTAGTCTACGAAAGGAGCGCTTCAGTGCCCAACCGCGTGTCCAACCGCGTGTCCAACCGCGCCGCGCCACTCGATGCGCCGGACGGCGTCTCGCCCTACCTGCGCGAGCTCCTCGGCGATCGGCAGGCGCACGTCGATGTCGTGCGCGAGCGCCTGTTCGCCGCGTACGGCTACCCTACGTTTGGCGAACCGAGCGACCCGGTCGGCGGACTCGTCGGCACGATCCTCTCGCAACACACCTCGAACGTTAACTCGCACCGCGCCTACGCCAGCCTGCGCGCGCGCTTTCCCACCTGGGTGGAGGTCGCGGCGGCCCCGCTCCTAGAGGTTGAGGACGCGATCCGCTCGGGCGGGTTGGCCGCTCAAAAAGCGCCGCGCATCCAGGGGATGCTGCGCGGCGTCCACGAGCGATGCGGGGCCTACGACCTCTCCATCCTCCACGGGATGCCGCGCGACGAGGCGCGCGCCCTCCTGATGAGCCTCGGCAGCGGGATCGGGCCCAAGACGGCCTCGTGCGTCCTGCTGTTCAGTCTGGGCGTCCCCGCCTTCTGTGTCGACACGCACATCCAGCGCATCTGCGCCCGCCTGGGGCTCATCCGCCCCAAAGACAGCCCCGAGAAGGCCATGCGTCTGCTCGAAGCGACCGTCCCGCCCGACGACGTCCACGCCATGCACGTCGACATGATCCGCCATGGCCGCGAGGTCTGCCGCGCCCAGCGCCCCAGATGCGAGCGCTGCCCCCTCCTGGACATGTGCTTGTACGGCGCCACGTCTGATGGGAGACGTTAAGTCGGCCGCGTGAAGCCCATGCGGTCCTTGATCTGACGCACTTTGGGCTCGGCGACGGCGCGGGCGCGCTCGGCCCCGATAGCCAGGATGCGGTCGAGCTCGACCGGGTCGGCCATCAGCCTGTTGTAGCGCTCGCGGATCGGCGCCAGCGTCTCCACGACGACCTCCGCGACCTCCCGCTTCAGGTCGCCGTACCCGCGCGCGGAGGCGAAGTGCGCCTCGACATCGGACCGGCTCCCCCCCGTCACGAGCTGGTAGATCTCCAGCAGGTTATTCACCCCGGCCTTTTCAGGCGCGTCGCTGAACAGAAGGTCGCGCCCTGAGTCGGTGACGGCGTGCTTGATGGCCCAGCGAATCTCCTCGGGAGAGTCGGTCAGCCGAATGGTGTGGCCGCGCGCCGTCTCGCTCTTGCTCATCTTGGCCGTGGGGTCCTGGAGATCGAGGACACGGCCGCCGCTCTCGCGGATGACCGCCCGCGGCACGACGAAGGTGTCGCCGAACAGGCGATTGAAGCGCTCCGCGATGTCGCGCGTCAGCTCGACGTGCTGCCGCTGGTCCTCGCCAACCGGCACCTCATCGGTGTCGTAGAGCAGGATATCGCCGGCCATCAAGATGGGGTAGTCGAGCAGGCCCGTCAGGACGCTCTCTTGCGCCGCCACTTTAGTCTTGTACTGCGTCATGCGCTCTAGCCACCCGAGCGGCG
>JAABUO010003097.1_pt1 | contig 19969 bp, 31 predicted proteins | sample 5559291 | NCBI WGS metagenome assembly JAABUO01 (sample SAMN10711878, study PRJNA513372) | rock metagenome | isolation source: Antarctica rocks | place: Antarctica: Victoria Land, Finger Mt sud
TCGCTGGATGCCCAACACTGCCGCATGTAAGCAGCATGCAGCCGCAGAGCATCCTCGGTAGCGGACAGTGCCGTGCGCTAGCGGTCTACATGCCGTTACTCTAGCTCAGGCAGGGCGGTGCAATGACCAAGCCCAAGTATGTGCGCTCAAAGTCAGCGCCTGTCAAGAGCCGGGGCGGAAGCCTCTGTCTGCTGTGGGGGCCGCATGGACATGGCACAAATGGGTGGCATGCTTGCGTGGATCTGAAGTATTTCTAACGTTCCTCACATGGTGTTGAGGCATCCAGGTCTGACATAATGTACACGCGTCCTGGCGCGTATATCCTGGCATGTATGCTCGCTTATGGTCTACCTGGGCCTAGCACCTAGAGATCTCGCACTTTGCATTCGCACAGGCACACCGCCCGCACGAGCCCGACGACTTTCATCAGGTGACCCGCAGGCCTTGATCATGCCTATACTGCGTGCTATGTACCAGCAGGTGTACTTTGTTAGGGGTGGATGCCGACGCATGCCGCTGCGTGATCCGTCTTGATCCAGCCGCCCTTATGTGTCTTGAACTAACCGCACTCAGCTGTTTTGATCCATCCGCCCTCTGTGACCTGGCGGGCTGCTGTGTGAGTGTGTGAGGCGCTGCGGCAAGCCGGTCATGAGTGCATGCATGCACTCCGCACAAGACGTGATCTCAGCAGCCACCCCTGACCGATATCCGCGGCGGGTGGCAGGATGCGTGCGCAACCGACAGGCGCCCTGGCTGCTGGCCTGGCCGTCCTAGTCTGCCTGGCCGCCCTGCCCTGCTCGCACGGCTGTGCGCGCTGTCCCCTGGCAGTTTGCAAGTGCTCGTGCCCTGCCTGGCGCCGCGTCCCTGACCCCTGCTCCTGCTGCGGGGAGCGCAGGGACGCTGCCATCACACAGCGCTCACCGTGCTCGCAAGCTGCTTCAGGAGAACAGCAGCAGCTGGGGAGACAGCAGCAAGTGGGCCGACAGCAACAAGTGGAGCAACAGCTGGTCGGACAGCAGCGCGCAGCAGAACTGCACGTGGAACAACGAAAAGCAGAAGTGGTATGTGTGGAACAGCACAGCGAACGACTGGACAGAGACGGACAAATGCGCCAACAACCAAGCAGGTGCTGCCCGCTTGCGGCCAACCGCCTGTGCCCTGGCTGACATCACGAGCAGACGGCACTGACGCCGTGCTCAACGCTGCGTCCGCGGCGCAGGGACCTGGGGCGGCGGCGGCGGCGGCGACAGCGGCGGCGGCGGCGGCGGCGGCGGCGACGGCGGCGGCGGCGACGGCGGCGGCGGCGGCGGGGACGGCGGAGGCGGCGGCGGGGACGGCGGCGGAGGTGCGGAAGTGCCGAAGCCAATGCATGCTGTTAAATTGTGACTGCTGCTGGGCCGGGGCCTGACGCGGCCTTGTGGGCGACGCGGCAGGCGGCGACTCGGGCGGCGGCGACGGTGGAGGTGCGCACCTACCACTGCCAGGGTTGCTGGTGCTGTCCGCCATGCGGTGCAATGCACGGTGACAGAGCCAGAGGATGATCTTTACAGATGAACCCTGCGGGGCTGTGCGCCAGGTTCGCCAGGCGGCGGCGGTGGCACGCCAAACTATAACGGCGCACAGGTAGGCGGCGGCGGCGGCTATTACAACGGCGGATCGAACAACAATAGCCCAAGCGGTGCGCTCACGCTGCCCGCCCTGCACGCCTGTCACGCAGTCGTGCGACCTGCACCGCTGAGCACTGACGCGGTCGGGGTGCGCGTGCGCGCCAGGCTCGAACAACAGCCCTAAGCCTCCCTCCCCCAACCCTAAGCCTCCCAACCCTCCCAACCCACAGGGTATGCCCCACAGGCCCAAGCCCTAGCTGGCTGTAACAGGGCTGCAACATTGCAGTGAGGCGTGGTCGCAAAATGCGACATGCCGCCGAGCTGTGCACCTATGAGCATGACATGACGGGATATGTAATGCCTAAAGTGAATTGAAGTAAAGTGATACGTTCACGTGAATGTGCCGCGCAGAAGCAAACGCCCAGGGCTTGGCTGCAGTGTGTGCCTGCTTGCACGCCGCTGTGTCATGAGCCACCTGCAGTGATCCGGGTGTATGCATGTGTCCGGGCGGCTGTCTGCTTGTCGCGGCACGTCTGTCCGCGGCCGAGGTGTTCATCGTGACGTGAATGCGTTCCGCGGGCACGTCGCTCGGCAGTGCTGCTGGCGGTCGCCGAGCGGGTGCGCTCGTGCAGGCGGAGGCGGGGGCAAATCGCCCAGCTGGACCGAGGCAAAGCTCAGAGACGCCGGCAAGCAGGGGAGCAGGGCGTGGAGCGACACCACAAACGGCGTGAAGCGGGGCGTGGGCGACGCCACGCGCGACACGAAGCGCGAAGCGGGCAACGCGTATCGGGGGGCGTCCCGGGGCGCCAGCGACGCCTACAGCGGAGCGAGCGCAGCCGGCACCCGCGCTGTGAACTCCGGCGCCGCCAGCGTCCAGCGGGCGTCAAACTTTGTCTCCAGCGTCTCGAGCAACACGGGCGTCACCAGCACGCTCAACAGCGTTGGCGTCAAGAACCCGTTTGGCGGCTGAGGCGGCGACGAGGGCCCAGCACTGTCTCTGGGTCTGGCAGACTGCTTGGCAGGCCAGCGTGCGCGCAGGCGCGCGGGTCTGTCCGTTCATGCACGGCAGCAAGCTGCCCGTGCCCGCAGAGTGTGCTGCCGCTGGTGTGGGCGGTGCGAGGATGCGGCGAGTGCTTTTGCTTTCGAGCTCTGGCTTGCAGGGCTGGGTGCGGCCACAGGGTAGCACTGAGTGTTGTCGGCGCAAATTTGAGTGCGATGTTGGGCGTACCAAACCTGCATGCCCGCCACTGGTAGCGTTTGATTGCATTGAGAACTGCAGCACTTTGGATCAGACTCACGTTCGTGGGTTTTCGCCGCTGGATGCAAGCGCTGGACTTCCCGGCGGCGGCTGCCAGGCGCACCATGTTTGGCAATTTTCCACACACATACACGTGCATTACACCGTTGTTTTGCTGCTTTGCTGCTGAAGGCTTGTTGGGCCCAGCTCCTCCCCATGACTCGCATTACGGCCTGGACTCGCAAGGTGTAGCTGCCCGGGTTTTCGGGCATATAGTGCCCTGCTGTTGCGATGTGCGTGTGCGGCGCTCGGCGCCCTCACAAGGAAGTGCGCACATAGGCTTGAGGGGTTGCCGCTTGAAGTGTTTACAGTAATGCAGGAAGTCGATAGGCCCTTGGCTCTGGTTTGCTCGGAAGTTGATACTAGCTGGGATGCTCAGACTAGCATGTGGATGCCCAGGAGGCGCCCTGCTTGAAGCTGGTCCTGACGAGCTGTCGAGCGCTTTCCCATTGAGTCGCATGCACTCCTCCTGCGCTGACCTGCGCTCGCCGAGGCGGTGCATGTCGGCAATATAGGGTTCTGGGGGCTGATCGCATTCAGGGGCGCTGTCCCCTTGGACAGCGCGCATCCTGGCTTGGTTGCTCACGCGGCTTGATGCTACCAAGCCAGGGTGCGCGCCGTCCAACCACTTTTTTTAATGTAACCTTCCTCGCAGAGTTATGTGGCGTCCAGCTCTTACCTGCTCGCTTATAAACACAGCCATTCTCGCAGGACTATGCGGCGTCCAGCTGAGTGAAAGACTGTGCCATCCGTGCACCTTGGCTCTTATTCTGCTGGACGCAGAATGGACACAATGGACTTGTGACTGCAACCACACGGTATCTCAAAGGCAAGTCAGTGCGCATACCTTACAGTGCAAGCTGATTGGCTGAACAAGCACTCGCACCTCTCAAGCAGGTGAACATGCGCACGCCACGCGCACAGGCGAGCAAGCTGGTTGCTCCGCATCCCGCTGGCCTTGCCTCAGCCGCCCGCCGCCGCATGGCCACAGGCACACCAGAGCGATGCAGCTGCGGCGTCGCGCTGGCACGGCGGCGCGCGTCGCGCTAATGCCAGCTTAACAAACCCTTCTGGTAGGTAGGATCTGCCCTGCATGTGCACATGCGGCTTCGAGTCCCGCCCTGAGCTGCTGTGAGGAAGTACGGCGTTCAATGCTGGGGCCTGGCGCATCACCATGCCAACCACAACATCGACATTGGTCAGCTCTCGCAGGAGATGCAGATGCGTGGGCGCGCTGGAGCCCCCGAGCCACAGCGCGCCAACCAGCGAAGACCCATTGTCAGGCTTTCTGGCAGAGGTGGGGGTGCGCGCATGGCCTTCTCACCGGCGCTGAGGGCACCGGCTGGACCGCGGCGTGGGCTGCCAGGACGGAGCGCGCGCACGTCCGTGCGGGCGCAGAGCGCCTGCGGCCGGCCTCGTGGCGAGCAACAGCCCTGGCGTGTGCAGAGCGCTCGGGCCGGCGTGCGCGGGCCGGGCGCCCCTCGTCGTGCAGGCGCCACGCACGCTGGCCGAACGCTGTGCGCGCTTCCCTGAGCCGTGCCAGTGGGCTAAAGCGCTGTGAGGTCGACGCGTGTGTTGCTGCCTTCTGCGAGCGCCGCGCCGATCAGCAGCGCATGTGGCGCGTGCGCGCACGCTCATAACCACGGTAACGGCATACATGCTCTGCAATGCTGCCAGTTGAAGCCTTGCACAGGCGCCCGCGAGGGACCGTCCTGAAGCGCTGGGCGCACTGGAGTGTCACCTCGCGCTAAGTGCGGCCCTGGGCGTGCTCCAAACAGCTCCCAGGCAGAAAACACTGCCCTGCAGAGCGTGCACTACTTCGCTGGAAGCCTGGCCTTTCAGTGAGCGTGTACGAGCAGAAGCAGGGTATTGGGCAGACACTTGTGTGTGTCTGTGAGGCGAAAACCGCAACCTGCAACAATTGCGCACGTATGATTGTACTTCAGCGACTCTGTTTCCCCAATTGCTGCAGCGGTCTTGTTGGCTCTGGTGCAGAGTGTAACTGCCTGTGCAAGTAAGGAAAACCACTGCAGGCAGGGCAGAGCCCGCAGCCTGCTTATGCGCACAGCATCAACGCCGCCAGGCACAAGCACCCCAGGCAGCACCGCAACTCCCCGTTGGTGCTGTCACGGGCTGCCACAGTGCCCTGCGTCAGACCCTTCAGCGCACAAGCTGCATGCTCTTATCCTGAGTGGAGCCGCTCACTAAGGGTGGATGAGTCAATGACACCTGCTGTCTATGCAGAATCCTGCCATTTGTGGCAGAGGCATATTTTGATTCAGGAAGACACTACCATTGCTTGCTCTGTGCCCCCTGTGACAATGCCTGCCCTGCTGCTGCGCCTGATCGCGCTCGCGATCGTGACTCTGCACGCCGGCACCGCTGCGAGCGCGGGGCCCGTCAGTGTAGGTGAGACCCGGCGCTCCTGTCAGGTGCCGCGAGAGCTTGTGCGCACCGTCGCCTCTCCTCCACAGCCTGCCGTGATGGCCCCCGTGTGCTGATCAGAGGCTGGTCTCTGTCAAGCCATGTCACGGCTGCGTGGTGGCATTGTCGACGATCGGCGCTCTCGCCCGCAGGTCGCAAGCTGAAGGACAACTTCTTAACCCCAGTTGTTAAGCCAGTTCTCAACGCCTGGCATGGCGACGGACCTCGTATGCCGCCGGCTCCCGTCGCCCGCACATCTTCGATCGGCTCGGCACAACCAGGCCAACCTCATCCGCCAAAGCTCACACGTGAGTGCCGCAAGCTCACTTGCTCTGCCCTGTCGCTCAGTGCGCGCATCGCTGCTCACAGAAGGGGCCTTGCTTCTGGGTTGTTGACAAAGTTGCACTGTAAGGGTGTACATGCAGCCGTGCTGACGTTGCCTGAGGCGGTGACCTGGGCGCTACCATTGTAAGTAGCCCACAGCCAGCTGTGGCTCGTTGACAGTAGATCAGCGGTGGGCAGCACAGGGACAGAACAGGCTGCCACTGTGATGGTGCGGCACGGTATGTGTGCACTTTGTTGCTGCGTTGCACCCCTGCGCGTTGTTTGGCAACAGGATCTCCGGGGCAAAGCCTCATCAGGTTGCCAGCGTTTTAGAACACAAGCACGATTGACTGCACTCCCCTGCTGGAAGCATTTGTGACACCAAGTGTGGTTCTGTGCAGCGGATCAGGCCGCGGGCTTTCAGCGCGCCTGCCGCGACCGCAACTCCGCCGCCTGCAACAAAGACGTGACCATCTATGAGAATGCGGAATACTGTACGCGCCCACGTGTTCATCGGGGTTCATGTTGTTGCAGCTTGCATTTATCTACGGGAGCATGCCTCCAGTGCTGGCACCTTGCCAGGGCTGCGCAGCGTCTTACTGCCGTACTTCTTGCCTGGAACCACATGCCTGCGCATCTCCTTGGTTCCTTGTGGCGCAGCACAAGGCGGTTGTGGCCATGCCTCGAGCGGCTATGAGTCTGTGACTGTGGGGCTGCGCTGGTCGGTACCACGTAATGGGATTCTGAGAGGCGGTGCGGCCTGTGCAGGCTCCAAGGGCCAGGTGATGTGCTGCAACGACGGCAACGGCTACACTGCGTACGCTGGAGCGACCGCGGGCTCTGGAAAAAATACGAAAGCTGTCTGTCGCAGAATGCAGTGCAAGAGATCGTGCTGAGGTGCCAAGGGGCCTTGAAGCCGTCTGCGCACCGGCGCCCAGCTCCGGCACTGCCCCAACGACGGCGCGACAGCAGGCTGCGCACACTGTTGGGCGCCTCTGCCTGAGCAGCTATGGGATGGTTGGGAGGGGTGCCTGCCGCAACCGCTTGCCCCTTGTCTGGTGGACGCACCCGCGCTTTACAGGGCCCTGGTATGTCATGCACCGTCTGCGTCGTCATGGTGCAGTGCCCAGGCTCATGTGTGGCCCCGGCGGCCTACCCTTCGGATAGCAAAGATGGTGTGACCTCTGCGCCTGGCAGCCTTGTTGCTCGTACTGCAAGAACTGCCAGATTTTGCTTGCAGCGCTTGGACTTAGAAGTTTTGACGATGTGACCCCATCCAGCTATGCCTGGCTGTGGGCAGCGGTGATGTGCATTGGGATAGGCACCGCGCGCACTTGTTTGCAGCAATGCTTGTGGCAGTGCCTTCATCCCAGAAGTATGATCATAGGCTACGCAGCAATTATGATGCGTCGCGTGCAGTGGCAAGCTTTGATGCAACATTGCCGGGGCGCCGCTGTTGCGGGATCTGCAGGTGACATTGAATAAGTATTGACAAAGAAATTTTTCCGGGCCTGTAATACACAGAAGCTCTAGAGATGGTTGCCATGTAGTGCTGTGACTGCACAGTGAGCAGCCATGCCGTTCTTTTTCACATATCAGCGCTTTGCCATGCCAGTGCCATGCATTTGGTCCATGCCAGGCAAGCGCAAGACGGCAATCCTTTTGGTCGCTCATGTCCTACTTAGAGCTTATCTTTGGACAGATCATGCACCGTTCCAGGTAACTGCTGTGCAAATGCCTTGGTCCTTGCATCCAGCATGCACCTGCTCTGAACATCTTAATATGTCAGCGACTCTGTTTCCCCAGGTGCTGCAGCAGTCCTCTTGGCACTAGTGAAGATTTTAACTGCCTGTGCAAGAAAGGAAGTCCACCACAGGCACGTGAGAGCCCGCCGGCAGCCTGCTTATGCGCACAGCATCAACGCCGCCAGGCACCAGCAGCCCAGGCAGCGCCCGCAACTCCCCGCTGGTGCTATCACGGGCTGCCACAGTGCGTCGCGTCAGACCTCCAGCGCATGCGCAGCTGCCACGGAGCTGTTCGAACTCGGAAGCAATCATCAAATGCAAGGGTTACTCCCAAACAGAGCCTCAGCCCCATGAGTCATTCAACACTTGCTCTCTACTGCTGGCTCACCCCTGGATTCGTTGCAACTTCCACAGCCATATCGACTGCCGGGGCCAGTATTGCTACTCGTCTCGTCTGCGCATAGCTTCCTGCCGCGCATAGCTTCCCCCGTGCCCCCTTTGACAATGGCTGCGCTGCTGCTGCGCCTGGTCGCGCTCGCCATCGTGACTCTGCACGCCGGCACCGCTGCGAGCGCGGGGCCCGTCAATGTAGGTGAGACCCGGCGCTCCTTGTCCGGTGAAGAGCTTGTGCGCACCGTTGCCTCTCCTCCACCGCCTGCCCTGACGGCCCTCGTGTGCCGATCCGAGGCTAGTCTCTGTCAAGCGGTGTCACGGCTGCGAGGTGGCGTCGTTGACGATCAGCGCTCACTGCTTGCACGCAGGTCGCAAGCTGAAGGGCTGCGTGGGGGGCTTGTGCCCAATCCTCAACACCATGCACGGCCTCGATCCTCATGCGCCGTCGGCTCCGAAACGCACAGCCTCGAGCGGCACAAGCGGCCAGGCAACGTCTGCACAACCTCACCCGCCAAAGCTCACACGTGAGTGCTGCAAACTCACTTGCTCTAGCCCTGTTGCTCACAGAGGGGGCCTTGCTTCTGGGTTGCTTGACAAGATTGCACTGAGAAGCCTGACGTTGCTCGAGGCGGTGTCCTGGGCGCTACCGTTGAAAGTAGCCCACGGCCAGCTGTGGCTCATTTACAGTAGAATAGCTTGGGGCAGCACAGGGACGGAACAGGTGTGCACTCCGCTGCAGCGTTGCACCCCTGCGCTTTGTCTGACAACAGGTATGGGGGCAGTGCCATGTCAAGCTGCCTGCGCTTCAGAACATCAGCCTGATCGACCGCACTCCCCTGCTGACTGAGAGCAATTTCCAACACATTGTGTGGCTCTGTGCAGCGGACCAGGCCAAGCGCGTTCAAAGCGCCTGCCGCGACCGCAACTCCGCCGCCTGCAACACAGACGTGACCATCATCGAAAACGCGGAACACTGTACGCGCCCACGTGTACACCGGCTTTTATGTTGATTTGCAGCTTGCAGGCCACCTGCAGGAGCATGCCCCCAGTGCTGGCGCCTTGCCTGGGCTGCACAGCGTCTTGTTGCCGTATTTCTTGCCTGGAACCAGGTTCCTGCGCTACTCCTTGGTTGCTTGTGGCGCAACACAAGGCGATTGTGGCCATGCCTCGAGCGCCTACGAGCGTCTGTGAAGACTGTGGGGCTGCGCTGGTTGGTCCCACGTAATAGGAGTCTGAGAGGCGGTGCGGCCTGTGCAGGCCCCAAGGGTCAAATGATGTGCTGCACCAACGGCGACGGCTACACTGCGTACGCTGGGGCAACCACGGGCTCTGGAAAGGATACGAAAGCCGTCTGTCGCAACATGAGGTGCAAGAGATCGTGCTGAGGTGCCAAGTCGCCTTGAAGCCGTGTGCGCACCGGCGACATGCTCCGGCACTGCCCCAACGACGGCGCGACAGCAGGCTGCGCACACTGTTTGGCACCTCTATGGGCGGCGGTGATGTGCATTGGGGTAGACACCGCGCACACTTTTTGCAGCAGCCGCAATGCTTGTGGTAGGAAGGCACTCTGGTTGCCTTCATCCCAGAAGTATATTCATAGGCAACGCAGCCATTCATGATGCGTTGCGTGCAGTGGCAAGCCTGGATGCAACACTGCCAGGGCGCCGCTGTTGCGGGACCTGCAGCGAAGTTCAATTAGTATTGACGTTTTCCCGGTGCCTGTTATATACAGAAGCTCTAGAGATGATTGGCATATAGGGCTGACTGCACAGAGAGCAGCCATGCCGTTTTTTTCCACAGAGCAGCGCTTTGCCATGGCCGTGCCATGCTTTTGGTCCGTGCCAGGTGAGCGCAAGACTGCAATGCTTTTGGTGGCTCATGACTTATTTAGAGGTTGGTTCTGGGCAGAGCATGCACTGTTCCATGGAACTGCTGTAAAGCGAAACCTTGGCGCTCGCATCCAGCAGCAGCACGGACATGCTGCAGAGCGCGCGTCTCCCGTCCTGCCACACTGCTGCCAGCCAACACAGCAGCGCTGGAGCACAGATCTCGTACGCGCACTCAGCTGCACGCGCATGTGCGCTCTACGCCACCCACACACTGGCGGCAATATGCGAGGCCGCGCTCGCGCACGCGCGTGCACATGCTCACCCACAGCGCGGATAGAGCGCGACACGGCTGTGTCTGGGCGCAGCCCCATGCAGAGCTGCGCAGCATCAGACCCCTTGCATAGCAAGTCAGCCGAAAGCTAGGCACGCAACCACGCAGCAGGCGACCACTGTCATTCCTGGTGCTGCACGGACCCAGACATGGCGCACCCCGGCGGGAACAAGTGCGCGAACAGCGTGCTGGCAGCCTGCAGCCGGGCATCTGCAAGAGGGCGTGGTGTCTGTCACTCCCGGCGCCCTGCACTCCGGAAAAAGCGCGCGGCGCGGACGAGCGCCTGGTACGCTTCCGCGACGCGTAGGGCACCCCAGCCGGAGGCGCCTTCAAGACCTGCGACAGGCCCGGTCGCATGGGGAAGCGCACTGTGTGGAAGCCGGTATTGAAGAAATTTGCAAAGGCCAGCCCCCATTCAGACGGGAGACCTGCGGACCAACACTGCTGGAGGCCCAGCGCTGCCGCGCGCAAGCGGCGTGCAGCCGCAGAGCATCCTCGCTAGCGACCAGCGCCGCGCGCCAGCGGTGTGCTTTGAAAAGTACCCCAGCTCAGGCAGGGCTCAGGCAGGGGCAAAGACCAAGCCCCACTATGTACGCTCAAAGTCAGTGCCTGTCAACAGCCAGGGCGAAAACGTCCGTCTGCTGTGGGGGCCGCCTGGATGTGGCACACAAAAAGGTCGCATGCTTGCCCACCATGACGTGCGCGAAGCTCGTCCTCCTGACACATGCATGGTTGTTGAGGTGTGCCTCAACAAGAGGTATGCCTCCATCCAGGCATGACACATCATATTGAACTTCACCCCTCCACTTATGGTCTATCTGGGTGCCCAAACGCGATGCTCCTCAACCTTGGCACAAGTGAGCCACCGCACACCGACGCGCCGCAAGCTTGACGTCATGAACAGGTAACGCAGGCCTTGATCATGCCTATGCTGCGTGTCACACCTGCATGTCGTTGGGTGTGGATGCCGGCTCGGCATGCTGCGTGATCCGTCTTGATCCAGCCGCCCTTGTCTGTCTTGATCTAACCGCCCTCAGCTGTTTTGATCCATCCGCTCTCTGTGACTTGGCGGGCTGCTGTGTGTGTGTGTGAGGCGCTGCGGCAAGCCGGTCATGAGTGCATGCATGCACTCCGCACAAGACGTGATCTCAGCAGCCACCCCTGACCGATATCCGCTGCGGGTGGCAGGATGCGTGCGCAACCGACAGGCGCCCTGGCTGCTGGCCTCGTCGTGCTAGTCTGCCTGGCCGCCCTGCCCTGCTCGCACGGCTGTGCGCCCTCTGCCCCAGGCAGTTTGCAAGTGCTCGTGCCCTGCCTGGCGCCGCGTCCCTGAACCCTGCTCCTGCTGCGGGGAGCGCAGGGACGCTGCCATCACACAGCGCTCACCGTGCTCGCAAGCTGCTTCAGGAGAACAGCAGCAGCTGGGGAGACAGCAAGTGGGCCGACAGCAACAAGTGGAGCAACAGCTGGTCGGACAGCGCGGCGAACTGCACGTGGAACAATGACAAGCAGAAGTGGTATGTGTGGAGCAGCACAGCCAACGACTGGACAGAGACGGACAAATGCGCTAACAACCAAGCAGGTGCTGCCCGCTTGCCGCCAACCGCCTGTGCCCTGGCTGACGTCACGAGCAGACTGCAGTGCAGTCAGTGACGCCGTGCTCATCGCTCTGTCCGAGGCCCAGGGACCTGGGGCGGCAGCGGGAAGGGCAACAACGGCTGGCAAGATTCAGCCGGCGGCGGCGGCGGCGGCGGCGGCAGCGGCGGCGGCGGCGGCGGGGATGGCGGCGGCGGCGGCGGCGACAGCGGCGGCGGTGGCGGGGACGGTGGCGGCGGGGACAGCGGCTCCGGAGGAGGTGCCTTCCCTGCCAATGCATGCTGTGAAGTGTGACTCCTGCTGGACCTCTGGGCCGGGGCCTGACTCGGCCTTGTGGGCGACGCGGCAGGCGGCGACTCGGGCGGCGGCGACGGTGGAGGTGCGCACCTGCGGCCCTGTCAGGGTTTGCTGGTGGCTGACATGCATGCGGAGCGCTGCATTTTGTGCACCAGTGGATTTGTGAAGGCAAATCCTCCGTGGGTGTACGCCAGGCTCTGGCGGCGGCGGGGGCGGTGGCGCCTGGCCGGCCTGGAACGGCTGGAACGGCGCAAAGGTAGGCGGCGGCGGCTCATATGACAGTGGCTCCGGTGACTCGTCGGGCGGCAATGGCAAGCCTGGAGGTGCGCTCATGCTCCTCGCCCTGCGCGCCTGTCACGAAAGCGTGCGACGTGGCGTGACTGAACACTGACGCCGTTGGGTGCGCGTGCGCGCCAGGCTCTGGTCCAGGCGGCAAGCCAAACAACAACCCGACCCCTAACGGCTCGCCGGGTAGGTCCCACATCCGTAGTGCCCAAGCAGCCCTAGCTGGCTGAAACAGGCTTGCAACATGCGTCACAGTGTTGAGCTGTGCTCTCCAAGCACGGCACACCGGGTTTGCAGTGCCCTTAGACAAGACAGAACAATGCTGTTTTCAAGTGATTGTGCCGCGCAAAAGCAATCATCCGGGATTGGGCTGTAACGTGTACCTGCACATGGCAGCGCTGTGGCAGCACTGTGCTTTATCATGGTGCGTCGATCAGGCGCCGAGGTGGTGCACTGCCAGATAAATGCACTCTGCATGCACGTTGCTTGGCAGTGCTGCTGGCGGTGGCTGACTGAGTGCGCTCGTGCAGGCAACACGCAGTCTGGAGGCGGAGGTGGGGGCTGGCAGGAGGCGGCCCGCAATGCCGGACGGCAAGCGTCCAGGGGCGCGGGCGACGCCGCAAGTGGCGTCAGGCGGGCCACGGGCGACGCCGCACGTGACACGAGGCGCGAAGCGGGCAACGCCGCACGTGACGCGAGGCGCGAAGCAGGCAACGCCGCACGAGACACGAGGCGCGAAGCGGGCAACGCCGCACGTGACACGAGGCGGGAAGCGGGCAACGCCGCAAGCGGGGTCGCCGCAGCTAGCCAGCGCGCTGCAAACGTCGCCGTCCCAGCTGTGCAACGGGTAGCGACTCCCGTCGTCAATCTTGCAAGCAGCGCGGGGGGCGGGATCAGCAGCGGGCTCAAGAGCGTGGGGATTGGTCGCTGAGGCACTATCACAGATGCAGCACTGTCTCTGGGTTTAGCAGACTGCTTGGATGCAGCCACAGGGTAGCTCTCGGTGCTGTCAGCGCCACTTTCTGGGGCGGGATGCTGGACATGCAAGGCTGCCTGTCCGGCATGCTTGGCGTGGTTTTTGCAGCTTGCAGAGTGAACTGCCGCACTTGGGATCAGGCTTGTGCATACGTCGGATCAGGCTTGTGTTTACAGTTGGGGCGCTGGATGCAAGCGCTGGACCTCCCGGCTGCGGGCTGCCAGGCGCACCAGCTTTGGCATGCGCGTACCCGCGCGTCAGGCCTTTGTTTTTTTAAAACCTTATTGCCTCAGCCTTCCCCATGTCTGGCTATACGGTCCGGACTTGCACGGCACCGCTGCCGGAATCGTCATTTTGGGCGTATAGGGCGGTGCTGTTGCGAAGCGTGCGCGCAGCGCGCGGGGCCCTCGTTGAGTAAGTGCGCACATAGGCTATGAGGGTCGCTTAAAGTATTGCAGTATTACAGGGGAAGTCGGTTTTGCCTTTGCCACACCTGTGGTTTGCTCGGGAGTTGAACTAGCTGGGGTGCTGGACTAGCGCGTGCATGGCCAGGAGGCGCCTGGCTTGACGAGCGGCGCTGACGAGCGATCGAGCACCTTCACATCAAGTCGCTTGCGCTCCTGCCGCGCTCGCTGTCTGAGGCGGTGCACGTCATGCCACGGCCCTGCGCGCAGCTGCCTGACTGGCCCGCAGCACACTTCGGGTGTCTGCAGGCGGACATGCACCAATGTGGGCGCCACTCTGCGTGCAGCTGGGCGCTTGCCAGCCGCCCATGCTGACTATATAGGGCCCTGTGGGCTGATGGCTTTTGGGGCTGTGAGTCGCTTGGACGGCGCGCATCCTGGCTTGGTTGCTTGCGCGGCTTGATGCTACCAAGCCAGGGTGCGCGCCGTCCAACCACTTTTTGGTTGATGCTAGAGTTTGCACCTCGCACCCTGCATGTGCAGCTTGCTGTGCTCCTCTGTCAATGTAACCATCTTTGCAGGATGACGCGCGCCCAGCTGTGTGGCAGACCGTATCTTCACATGCACCTTGGCTCAACTTCTGCCTTCACTTTGACTGCAACCACATAGCATCTCAAAGCCAAGTCGGTGCGATACCGTACATTGGAGGCTGCATGCTGCAAGCACTCGCATTTCCCAAGCGGATGTACATGCGCACGTCCACCCGGACAGGCGAGTAAGCTGGTTGCTCCGCACCCCGATGGGCTTGCCTGGGCCGCCCCACCCCCGCACGGCTACAGGCTTCAGGGCGATGCAGCTGCGGGCTCGCGCTGGCACGGCGGAGCGCATGTCGGGCTCTGCTTCCCGCCAGCGGCCGCACTGCCGGCGTCTGTGTCCCGGGGCGAAGGCGAGTCGCGCGTCTGATTGCCTGCAGGAGCCGCGCCGCGGCATTGGAAGAGTGTTTACGGTAATACTGCCCACATGCTGCCCGTCAGGCCCCCCTGCATGCCTTGGTTCACGGCGCACGCACCCCACCCATGCCATAGAGGGCATGTCCATGAGCCTGAAACATGTATCCGCGGGGTTGGGTAGTTAGCTGAGCGCGGCTGAGCGCTGATGCATCGAATGCATGGTTTCCATGCATGCATCAGCCACCAGCGGCTGTTCCTGGGCGCAGCCCCATGCAGGGCTGCGCAGCATGTGCCTCCTTGCGTAGCAAGTCAAGTGAAAGCTGGGGCACGCAAGCATGCAGCAGGCGCCACCTGTCATGTCCTGGTGCTGCATGGACCCAAGCATGGCGCACCCCGGCGGGCACAAGTACGCTGATGTCACGCGTGCAGCCTGAGTAGCTGGCCCTTTGCAAAGGACGTGATATCTGTTACCCCGGCGCCCGGGACTCCGGCATAACGCGCGTGGCGCGCCGAGCGCCCTGGTGCCGCTCCAGGATAAAGGGAAGCATGGAACACCCCAGCCGGAAGCGCGCGCCATTGAACGCCTGCGACAGGCCCAGCTGTACGCGCAAAGCGCACTGTGTGGAAGCTGGGCTGGCACGGCAGACCGTTGACAACACATGCAAAGGCCAGCCCCCTTGAGGCGCAGGTACGCGGAGCAACAATGCGGGAGGCCCAACTTGCAAGCTGCGTGCAGCCGCAGAGCATCCTCGCCAGCGCCGTGCGCCGGCGGTCTAGACGCGGAACCTATCCCAGCTCAGGCACCGGGCGGCGCAGCGACCAAGCCCAACCATGTGTGCTGAAAGGCAGCGCCTGTCAACAGCCAGAGCCGAAGCCTCCGTCTGCTGTGGGGGCCGCCTGGATATGGCACACAAACGGATCGCATGCTTGCCCACAAGGCCGTGCATGGAGCTCGTCCCTCCTTTCAAAGTCACTTTGAAAGTGACTTTCACATGCATGGTTGTTGAGGTGTGCCTCAACGAGGCGGGGCCGGTGTGCCTCCATCCAGGCCTGACGCAGCATCTTGAACTCAACGCGTCCTGGCGTGTTGTGGTCTACCTTTGCCAACGGTAGCGCAACCTCTTGGCACGGCGAATAAACGCACACACCTATCGCCGCGAGCCCAACGACATGAACAGGTAACCCGCTGGCCTTGATCACGCTGCGTGCAACCAGTGCTCCGCTGGGGGTGGATGCCGGCTTGCTGCGTGATCTGTGTTGATCCAGCCTCCCTGAGCTGTGCACTATGATCAGGCGGGCTGCCGGGCGTGCACGTGAGGCGCTGCGGCAAGCCATCACGGGTGCACGCACAAAACGTGATCTCCGCAACTCCTGACCGGTGTCTGCGGACATCCCGCGCAGGATGCGAGCGCAACCGACAGCCGCCCTGGCTGCTGGCCTGGTCGTGCTAGTCTGCCTGGCCGCCCTGCCCTGCTCGCACGGCAGTGCGCCCTGTCCCCTGGCACTGTGCAAGCGCAAGTGCCCTGCCTGGCGCGGCGTCCCTGACCCTGCTGTGGGGAGCGCAGGGACACACCCAGCACACAACGCTCACCGTGCTCGCAAGCTGCTCGACAATAGTCCGCCAAGCGACAGCAGCAGCTCGTCGGACAGCAGCGCAGGCTGCACCTGGAACAACGACAAGCAGAAATGGTACGTGTGGACCAGCGCAACCAGCACCTGGGACGAGACGGACAAGTGTGGCAGCGGCACAGCCGGCAGCGGCGGCGGCGGCGGCGGCGGCGGCGGCGGCGACGGCAGCAGCCCCGCCCCGGCCCCCGGCGGGGACGGCGGCGACGGCGGCGGCGGCGGCAGCGGCGGGGGCGGGGATGGCGGCGGCAGCGGCGGCGGCGGGGACGGCGGCAGCGGCCCCGCCCCCGCACCCGGCGGGGACGGTGGTGGCGGCGGCGACGGCGGCGTTGCAACAGCACCAACGGGTGCCTCAGGTGCACACCTGCGGCCACTGCCAAGGTTTGCTGGTGCTGTCCGCATGCGGGGCGATGCACCGGGGTCGGCCTCGCCAGGTTTGAACCGCCAGGTTCAGTAGTGAAACGTAGGTGAACCCTGCGGGACTGTGCGCCAGGCCCGGCGGGCGCGCCAGGCGCGCCAGGCGCGCCAGGCGCGCCAGGCGCGCCAGGTCCCAGCGGCGGCGGCGGCGGTGGGTCTACGCCGTCTGATAATGGCGCAAAGCCGGGAGGCGGCGTCGGCAACGACGAAAAACTCGGCCAGACCAACGGCAACCCAGATAGTGCGCTCCTGCTGCTCGCCCTGCGCGCCTGTCACGCAACCATGCGACCTGCACGGCCAAGCACTGACGCCGCTGGGGTGCGCATGCGCGCCAGACTCAAAGCAGGACAACCAAACGAAGACTCCGAGCCCCAGCCCTAGCCCTGAGCGTGTTATAGACCTGGGTATGTCCCAAGTCCATAGTGCTCAAGCAGCCCCAGCTGGCTGAAACAAGCTTTGCAACGTACATTCATGCCCATGTTGGTTGGTTGCTTAACCTCGACACGCTGCCAAGCTGTGCACTCCAAGCACGGCACACCGGGGCTGCAGTGCCAAACAAAGAACATTATTTGCAGGTGAAAGCGCCGCGCAAAGCTGATCATCCGGGGTCGGGCTGTACTGTGTGCCTGCTTGCATGGCGGCGCTGTGGCAGCGCTGTCTCACGATCAGCCTGCAGTGATCACTGTGTATGTATGTGCCCGAGGCGCTCTCTGCTTGTAGTGGTACGTCTGCCGGCAGCTGAGGTGTCCATCGCGGGATGAATGCGTTCTGCATGCACGTCGCATGCAGTGCTGCTCGCGGTTGCTCACTCTGCGCCCTCGCGCAGGCGGAGGCGGAGCCAAAACTAGCCCTGTTGGGGCACAGGTCAACAACATCAACAAGCAGGTGACCAAGGCTGGCACCGACACCGTGAATGGCGTCAAGCACGGCGCGGGCGAGGCCACACATGACGCGAGCAAGGCTGCGAGCCACGCCGGGCAGCAGGCGGGCAAGGCCGCCAGCGACGCCTCCAAGGGAGCTAGCGGAGCGGGCCAGCACGCTGTGAACGTCGCCGTCCCAGCTGTGCAACAGGTTGCGACTCCCGTCGTCAACACTGCAAACAACGCGGGGGCCGCGGCCAGCGATACATACAAGACCGTTACTGGAGGCGGTATCCATTTTTAGCCGTTGAGGCGGTAACAAGGGTCTAGCAACTGCCTTTGGGGTCGGCAGACTCCTTGGCAGGCCAGCATGCGCGTAGATGCGCGGGTCTGTCTGTTCATGCACAGCGGCAAGCTGCCCATGATCTACAGAGGTTGCCGCCGATGTGGTGAGCGGTGCGGGGATGCGGCGAGTGCTTTTGCTTTTGAACTCAGGCTGCCAGGGCTGGGAGCAGCCACAGGGTGGCACTGAATGTCGTCAGCACATGTTTTCGGGTGGGATGCTGGACACGCAAGCCTGCGTGCTCGGCAATGATAGCGTTTCATTGCTGTTGCACTTTGAGTCGCTTGCACTCCTGCCGCGCACGCTGTCTGAGGCGGCGCACGTCATGCCACGGCCCTGCGCATAGCTGCCTGACCGCCCCGCAGCATACTCCGGGTGTCGCCAGGCGGACACGCGCCAACGTGGGCGCCGCTCTGCATGCAGCTGGGCGCTTGCCAGACGCCCATGCTGACAATATAGGCCTTAGGGGCTGATTGAATTTAGGGCACTGAGTTGCTTGGATGACGTGCATCCTGACTTGGTGGCTCGCGTGGCATCCTGACTTGGTGGCTCGCGTGGCTTAAAGCCACCAAGCTAGCTAGGGTGCGCGCCGTCCAACCACGGTTTTTTTTAAGCTGGGCTTTGCATCTGGCACCCTGCATCTGCAGCTAGCTCATCTGTCAATGTAACCATCTCGCAGGATGTCGCGCGCCCGGCTGAGTGATCTTCACATGCATCTTGGCTTTTGACCGGTCTCCGCCTTCACTTTGATCACGCAGTACGCCCAAAAAAATCCAAGTGCGCATGCCTTACAGTCTTAGCTGCACGGTGCGATCCTCTCACCCCTCAAGCAGGGCCGAGAGTGCTTTGCACCCTCACCGCTTGAGCAGATAGACCGGCACACGGCCACCCGCACAGGCGAGAAGCTTCGCAACACGCGGGAGCGCGCTGGGCTGGGTTTGCAGCTCCGACAATCACGACTGTGTTTCCCACAAAGCAGTGTTTCTCGTGCTGAACCAGCACGCCTATGCTTACCAAGTAAAACCGCCTGCCTACCCGCCTCGGCCGTCAGCACCGCTGCTGCGGCTGCACCCTCGCCTTCTACCACCACATGCGCCCCGTACCACATGGGTCCCTAGCGAAACATGCGCAGCGGTCGTGCTTCTGCAGCACACGCATGCGTTCAGCGCTGCGCAGACGGCGCTGCGCACCGGGCGCGCCAGACGCTAAACCAAAGAGAAAAAACGCTCACCAGACAACTGAGGAGGCGGACTGCCGGGGTTCTGGCTTGGCGTTCAAGCTGCCTGAATACGGGGTTGAGTTCAGTCAGAGTCACGAAAAAAGACACTACTTTTCAAAAGGGACCAGACTCTGGCATGCAGGCCCTGCATGCATAGCTGGAGGTAAGTACATATTTGCACTTCCTGAGGGTGCGGCAGCGCCGGCAGGCAGGCAGGCAGGCCCTCCAACAGTCGCGTGCCTGGCCCGGCAGGGCCCGGCCTGAGCGCCGCAGGGTCAGGCACACAAGCCGCTTGCAGCTCCCGCGCCAAATGGCATCTAACGGCCCTCAGTGCCTGTAAAGGCAGCTTCAATTGGCGCGCGGACAGGCAAACACCGCCGACCTGCTCCGGCCGCGGCCCTGAGAGCAGCCGCCTGGAGCGCGACAGGGTAGGGGCGGCACCGGAAGAGAAGCGGTCGCGGCAAGCGCGCCTCGTGCGCGCGGCCACAGAGCGGCCGGCGCTAGCTGGCGCCGGCCTGGTGCCATGCCAGCACGGCACCAGCCCGGTCGCCTGTTAGTAAAACATCCCAGAGCATACACCGAACCCTACATAAAGAACCCCGCACGTCCGGCCGCAACGGCGCGCGCGCCTCACCTCGCGGCACCTCTGCCGCCCCGCTGGCCGCCGCGCCCCCGCGCCCTCCGCAGACCCCCACCGCCAACCCTAAATCTGCTGCCGGCGGCCGAGCACCTCCACGGGTGCCTGCTCCGGCAGCGCTGCGGCCGCCCCCGCGCCGCCGGCCGCCTGCCCCATCCGCCACTGCGCGTACGGCGTGGCGCAGTTCGCATCCGCGGGCGCCGGCGCGTGCGCGCCGCCGTCGCCGTCGCCCGTGCGCCAGGCGTCAAAGCGCTCCTTGGCCGCGCGGCGCTCGCGCTCGCGCCACATCAGCACGAACGCCGCAAACGCGGCCGGGCCGGCACTCTGTCGCTCCGGGGGCGAGCGCGGGGGGGCGGCGCCCGCAGCGCCGCCGGCCGGCGCCTCCGCGCGAGCGCGCGCTGGCACCGCG
>JAABUO010003098.1_pt1 | contig 19968 bp, 24 predicted proteins | sample 5559291 | NCBI WGS metagenome assembly JAABUO01 (sample SAMN10711878, study PRJNA513372) | rock metagenome | isolation source: Antarctica rocks | place: Antarctica: Victoria Land, Finger Mt sud
GGGATACGGCCATCTAGGATTTTGATACACAACGCTCCGATACTTGAGCATAAGGATGCCACAGCTATACAAGCAAGCCCCGAATCCCACACCAGTCTGCAGGGACAAGCTTTGTCAAAGCTGTCGGGTGTTGCTTCAAACACCAATCGTCCGACCGAGGGAAGCTTACAAGAACGCTTTTTGCCACACGCTTTCAGATGTTGATGCGGGACCGGTGACATCCTCGTCTTCGCTGGTTCTGTAACCCGGCTGTTGACCTATCAAAGGCTCCTGATCTTCGTTCTGCTGTTGTAGGGGCTGAGTCGATGCGGCATCGGTGCCCTCAGACAATGTGCTCATGTCAATCGATTCCAAAAGCCAGGACACGAGAATAAGCAAAGCCGCTGAGCAACAAAACTTGTTTCGAGACACTGCAGGTTTTCTCTCTCTCGGCAACTAACAAGCTGAGCTTCAGCTAGCGCTACTGACGAGTACGAGCCAATCACATATAACGCTGAGTTTGCGCACGCGCTGCCGGTAAGGTTTCTTGTTCGGAGCAGCGTGCTTTGACTCGTGGCCAAGATGACGGAAGAGTGAAGAGTGAGGAAGCTGACCCAGCTTCGCTCACACATACAGACAGCTTCGATCACATGCACAGTCATCTGCTTGCTCTGCAAGTCAATTCAGCATGGGGCACAACCAACAGTCTGTTGTTTGCTCATGTTCACTGAGCACGTCTAGATCTTGCTGCAGCCTATCTTGTCAGGTTCATTTGTATCAGGTCATATTTGAACCACGCTCAGAAAGCCCAGCAATCAGATGTGGCCCATTTCGATGTGGCCCAATCAAGAACAGGGAATGGCATGCTGATGACAGCAGCAGAAATGAGGTTTGCCGTTGTTCACCATGCTGACCCACATGCCCATCACTGACTGGCTACCATGTGAATGACAAACGATATGGGCCTTGGCTGGTGATGTTGATTGGTGTGGGCCCTGCTGATGAGGTGAACGGGGTCTATTTTGGAGTTTGCCTCCGGCATCTGATCATGATAAATGGCCCATGTGGTGGAAACATGACACTGACACCAAGCAGTGCTCAGATCTGACTGTGCATCTTCTTAACTGCAAACGTCAGTAGCGTGAGTATGAGCTGCAGCTTTAGTGGTGTTGTTGAGGAATGGCAAGGACCTACATGAAGAAGGGAAAGGCAAATTGAGCCGCACACCCTTCTGCAGCTTATGTCCTGAGCAGGCATACCTCACTGTTCACATGAGGAATCTCAGGCTGCAGGCACCTAAGTGCACAAATCTTGGGCAGTGACTGAGGCTGCCCATGAAAATGTAACGTCAAGCCTGGCGTTACAATGGATTGCCAGGTCATCACTTGAGTGCTGAGTCACGCTCTGTAAAAGCGGGCACTGCAGCACTCAAAGGCACACCAAACTTACCACTCGTGTACTTTCTACACGACCTTCTGGGATAGATACTCTTAACTCTGAATTACAGTGCTACAGGCTTGTAGACTGTTATAGTGGTTTCGGAGATGTTTTGTTACGTGTATAGAGGCAAGAGTAAGCCTTGCTTAAAGGGACAGTCAAGCAGATGTATACCTGTTCATTGTCAGAAAGTCTGCTGTGAAGTGCGGCTTGCTGACCGTCACCATCAAACGCCACTCCTAGCTTACCTTTGATCAGACGGAGCACACTTTTCCACACATGCTTTGCAATGTGTAGTGAAATGGGCATATGCACTTGTGTCAGGAAGAGGAGGTTGAATATAGTGCATGCGCAAGGGACAGCAAAGAGTGTGCGTGCCCTGATGCATCACTCAGTCAGCGTGGGTCACTACGGCAAACGGTGGCAGATGCGCAAGTATAAGAGCATCCGTGTACAACCAGATTGCATGCACATACAACTCTGCAGCACAATGAAAGTACGGGTGCGCACCACACATATTGAGCCAATGCACAGCGTCACACAAACAGGACGGTTTTGGCATCTTTGAAAGCACAGAACTTCAGCACGCAGAGGCAACCATCTTAGCAGATAGTAAGGGTAAATCAAGATTGTGCGCCACTAGCTTTCCAACAGCCCAAATCTGATATATATAGCACAACATTGCAGACATGTGCAATATGAAGCCTGTGCATGCTGCTGCCCTCTGCTGGGTTATCGTGGTTGCCTATTGCTTGCTCTCGACAAGTTGTTCTCTACCTGCATCTTCGGACAACTTAATATGTTTGCCTGACAAGGTGTCCACAGAGACTGCTTGGGCCATATGTCTTGGGACGCTGACGCAATCATAGCTTTTGAGCTGGCGATGATACCGCATCACTGCGACACCTGCATTGGATTTCACCTGATATATTGGGCGAGATATGATCCAACGGTGTGCAAGCAACCCACAGGAATCTGCAGACTCCGTGGTGTTGGTGGCAGCATGATTTGAACAAAAACCACCAGCAAGTTGTGTACCGGCATCAGCGTCAAAGCAGGTGCCCAAGCACTCGAGCGGCTCTTCTATAAAAACCCATACCCCTGTTGGTTGACCGGCAAACCTGAATCTATAATATGCATTCAGATTTCTTACTAATACTTCTACTTCTTACACAAGTCTCACTAATCGGGTCAGTTTTGGCTTGATTTTAAATCAATGATTTAGCCCAAGCCCCGAGCTGCGGCCCCGGAAAACCTAGGCGCCTAGGGGACGGTTTGCATAGGTCATTAGCGCGTGTAGCAGTAGAGGCACCAACTGATGTCTCTCTGTGAAGCTGGCTATTGCCTATGCTGCCTGATGCCGATGTGTCCGCCTCCATGTCGCTGTGCTCGTAGTTAGTCGATTTTGTCCTAACGAAGACCGCAGTCACAGCGGTAGTGCCGCTGTGTCTATTGGATTCTCTGGGGTAGACCCGCCAGCTCCCAGCGGCAAGCCCAGACAGCTTGCTTGAACCTACTGCACTTGCAGCTCTCAGCAGCAAGCCCAGATAGCTTGCTTGAACCTATGCACTACTCAGCTTGAACTTTTTGCACTAACTGCACCGGCAGCTTGGACCTGTTGCACTGAAACTGCACTGGCAGCTTGTCAACACTGCACTGGCAGCTTGACAACATCGCACTAGCAGCTCGAGTATGCCGCATCTACCTGAATCTTCAGGTTGCTCAGAAATGCTGCACCCTGCAAGGTTGGCTATAGCTAATTAGCATTGCGCACGCCGTCTAGATCTTGCTGCACCCTATCTTGTCAGTTTCATTTATATCAGGTCAAGTTTGCACCATGCTCAGTTGTGCATGTGTGTTTTCAGCAGGAGAATGTTTTTGGAAACGTTTCTCGATTTATGCGTGTCATCTGTGCGCAAGGGCCATGCTAGTCTTCTCTGTATTGCTCCAATTGTAACAAATGTAACTGAAGTTATGTAAAGACGTGCAAAAGCATATGGTCAATGCCAGACTCTACAGGTGGACAGCAAATGTTCAGGACAGTGCAAGTTACGCCTTGCGTCCACCACGCTGTGCCTTTGCCCAGACGCTCACTGTATCCCTATCAAGCTTGCTCACTGCTACAAAGTCCAGCTCTCGCAGAGTTGGCATGCAGCTGAGAACCTGCAGCCTGCAAAGCCCCATGTGATTATGCATGCATATCTGCTACATCAGCGTGACCTGTCCAACACATACAGCATAACTCCAATGGTCAAGCACCGCAGCTTTTTCATGACATATAGCAAGTTTGCAAACATCGCGACCACAAAACATACATTGAACAAAAGACGGCAGTGCGTACTTGTAATGTGGCAGCTCAGCAATGGGGTTGCCATGCAGTGTCAGTTTCTGCAAGCCAGAAAGCTTGCCAAGCTTCTTCACATCACTCAGTCTAGTGATCTGATTGGCGTGCAGATACAGCATCTGCAGCCTGGGAAAGCGCGTCAGCTCATCCTGGATGTTTGTCAGCTTGCACTGTGACAGATCCAGCCACCGCAGCTCAGCCTGCGAGTATCAGATAGGATACAGAAGTGGTAGATAGGGTACTGAAAGCTGCATGTTTGCATCTACATGCATTTCCCAAGGTTACTTGGACAGTCCACACAAGTTTCAGAAGAGGCGTGTCCACAAAAAGCTGCAGGGACGTACAGGCTCGTCCAATACTGCTGCAGCTGCTTCCTGAAGACCTGCCAAACTTGTCAAAGGATTGTTGGCCAGCTTGATGGCCTGGCTATTGAGCTCGAACTGCAAAGGTGTGACTGCTGCAGCGGTCTGCAATTGCTGCATGGGCTTTGCACTGGCTTCTGCATTGGCTGTTGGCTTGGTGACAGGATTATTTGCTGCTGAGGGCTTGTTGAGCTGAGGTGGTGCAGCATGTCCTTTGATGAAGCCATTCACAGGCTTGAGTTCGCTCAGATCTGCACAGATAGCCGTTCTGTTGAGCTGCAGTCATATGACCAAGATTCGGGCGTCGATGTCTGTTGATGCATGCGCGCAATCAGAGCCTACTCTTGAGGCTGCCAATGTCCATAAAGCAATAGTCGAGAGGTGGTCCTGCAGAAAGCTTGGCTTGCTTTTTAGGGCTGGTCGAAACTGCTTTGATCGCCGGCATGCTCACTTGCGGGGTGAGTACGCGACAATGATGACCTGCTGCAGGCTTGCAAATGCAGCGTCACGAAGTAACAGAGGCCTGCCAGAGAAAGCACTTAGGAGGGCAGGACATACTGCTGTTTTATGTCTACAATTGGTGTAGACATATTGTCTACAAAATGCTGTAGACAAAAAACAATGACTAATATATCAAGAGTGCCCAGTGTCAGGGCCCCAGACTGCGCTTCTGCATATGATCTCGTTTGAACTGATCTGCCGCGTGAGGTCTGCAGCGTGCTCAGAGTGATATGCACTCATCGCTGAGAATGACGCGCAAGTGTCAAAGCTTCATTTACCGAACCTGATGACCACGATCTGTCACTGTCATGCTTGTCAGACGTACAAGGACGACAGCGAGACGCTCATCTGATGCCTATGCCCTACTGTGTTTGACACTGAGTTAGGCTTTCCCCGTGACGCGTGCGCACGCTGACAATGCGCCGGAGGTAGGTACTCAAACCAAGTCACTGTTCTGTGTATTGATCCTCAGCTTGAAAATTTGGCCTTGACTCCCAAACCTGGACTTGCTTTTGAGACTGCCGGTTGTGGACTGAGGCACGGTGTGCTGAAGCGCTTTCCAAGCCGACCCAAGCAGACCATTGAGACATAGATCACCAGGGTGTAGCAAAAGAGTCTGACAGCAGAGACTGCACCGCATAACTTCGTGGTCTTTTGGCTTTGCATATGATATACACTGCCATCTGTGTTGCATTCACTCGAAACCATCACACTTGAGTGCACAAGTGTTGTGTGGCATCTGTGACAGCACTCCTGCAGGACGATGAGGCACAGGAGTGACATTCAACTGAATATCTTTCACAACTAGCAGGTCAGAATATTACATAGACAAGTCTTTTGGCAGTTCAAGACTTGCATGCGGACAGCCTGCAAGGCACTGCCTTTCTAAGTCATCGACAGCCAGTCAACAACAACATAGTGCTTTACAGACACTTGCATAGCATCTTGCCCTACAGACGCTTCATCATCATCTTTTGCAATGCAGGAACTGCATCTCTGTTGTGATCCATATGTTGCAAGCTGGCTTTCACTTTGATGCCAACAACTCACTGCTTGGCTGCCATTGAGTGAGACAAAGGGCAGCTTTGTACATGTTGAATGCCTCAAGAAGCCTGATCTGTGCATCACATAGCACATTTTGACCAGAAGGACTGAAGTTCACAAAAGATATGACCAACGTTTCAGTTCATGCATGATCAAAGTCTGCTTGACAAGTCAGCCTGGGGCAGCTTTGTTGCCTGACCCATGAGAGACTGGGGCTGATTGGGCAGGAGCCATGCAAGCAAATGAGCATGCTGCTTCTTTCCTTTGTCACTGTTGATGCTGAGTCTTGTTGTTGGTGTTGCAATGCAGAAACAGGAAGGTGAGGGTGGTCAGCTCAGTGCTGCTATGGACAAAGCAAACGCTGTTGCCTCTGAAGAGCAAGGAGACTACTTGTTGGGTGTATTTAATTAAGGTGTCACGCGACGGTGTCCGCTTTAATTGGACCATGAGCAGCAGATTTGAAGGAATGCACAACGTGTATGCATACAGTGAGACACGCTATGCTACAGCGGTGTCATATGTATTACAATCCTTTGCTTCTTTGCGTCAGAGAATGGCAATCATGTACCAAACTGGCTGATGCAGCTTGATATGAATTTGTAGGACACCTCCACTTGTTTGCTCGAGACAGATGTTGCCATAGCCATTGAGTGCCATGGCATGACAAGCCGCAGGTCATTGCAAATTCAGTGTGCTGATGATGCAGTCTTGGATCAGCGATATTCAGATACGTGGGTCAATACTTGACAAAGACCATTCAAGCTACCTTGCAACTGCTTTCTGCTGTGCTAGCAGTGCTGAGAGCTGCAGAATGACCTGTTGGAACGAGTTATGCAGATTTGCCTTGACACAATATTTACAACAGGTTGATTGCTCAATTGTGTGTTTGGTCAACCAAAGTCTGATGCTCATACAGAACTCAACAGGCCGCTGGCACGCAGGAAGCAGGCTATTACAACCAGCTGTCACAGAAGCTGACATAGTGTTACTAGCTAGTTCTGGTATGTTCATGAATGGGTTGACCAGAATTGTCTAAATGCCACTGCATAAATCAATAGTACCTGGTAAACTCATTGCTCTCGTACATGGCAAGTCTGGAAAGCTCACAAGAGCTTGGCAGACTATGCAAGTTAAATTGTCATAGTGTCAAATCGACTAGACATGGATTAGTTTATATGTGCGTTCGGTTACCATGATCATGTGCAGCACCTGCAGGGATGCTTTGCAGACTGCAGGGATGCTTTGCAGACTGCAGGGATGCTTTGCAGACTGCAGGGATGCTTTGCAGACTGCAGGGATGCTTTGCAGAGATGCATGCATGCAGCATTGCATGGAGCGGTTCTGGTCAATACATGAGAGTCAATACAGCTGTAGCTTGCCGTGAGCTATGTTGGCGGTTTACAGTGGCTGTAAGCAGTTTGCAACAATGCATGCATGCTATGCATTGAGCACAGTAGCCTGCGACTCTATCCTGGTCAATGCATTACAGCAGTCGATGAATCCAATTGAGTGGTACCTGTAGCTTGCAGTGAGCTATATCGACGATCTACAGTAGCTGTAAGCAGTGTGCATGCATGCATTCTATACATCCTGTGGATCAAGCACAGTACTAGTACCTTGCCAGGGCCTGAATGTCAAGTCTTGATACACTGCATGTCATGAGGCAACACATCTGTCTGTGAATCAAGCACAGTAGCCTAACAGTCGATTCTGAACACAGTACATCGCATGAGACAATTCATCTGTGACTTATACATATATTGAGCCACCTTGACGATGTACAGTTGCTGCAAGCAGTCTGCAGCAATGCATGCACCATATGGATCAATCACAGTGGCCTGGCAGTCGATTGAGGTCAATTTTTGACAGCAGTCAATTTACAGACAGCTTGCAGTGAGCTAAGTGGACAGTCATCTGAAGCTCCAAGCAGTCTCCTAGATAGAATGGACCTCAGACACATTTTCCCAATGATGCACTGATTTGCACAGCCCAACAAACGGCTCATGGAAATATTATTTGATGCAGTGTACAGCTGTGTTAGGCTTTGTTAATGCTTTGAAGTGCATCGACATACATCCCGAAGGCTATATCTGCAGTCATGGCAAATCGAACCTCTAACTTGAAAGCTGCTGAGGAACATATATGTTTCTATATAGCTGTAAGCAGTTTGCAGCAGTACACGCATGCTATATATCCAGCACAGTAGCCTGAATGTAGCATGACATGTCGCGTTACAATGAAGCTTGCAGTACGTCCTGTGGGCTACATGGACAACTTGCAGGGCTTGCATCAACTTTGCAGGAACACAGGCATCAATTACAGTAGCCTTTGTCGATTGTCCGTTTTGATAGTAGGAGGCAGCACATCAGTGGCTTGCAGTCAGGGTATCAATCAATAATGTATTGCTGTACATGTATCCTGTTTGCAGCAATGCATGCATACAACAACTTTCCAGTCTAATAGTCAATGCAAGGTTCAGTCAAGCACAAGTACCAGTACGGCGCCAATGTGGTAATGATGTGTTCCCTATCACAGGCTGTGCCATCGCCACTCTTGCGCAGCTAATCAGAACTATCTGATTTGTAACATGGCATTGTCGTGAGTTGTGCATGCCACCTGCATTACAACAGCACTGTAAGGTTGTGTTTTCTAATACACAATGCACGTCTTACTCCCTCTAAACTTGAAGACATACTCAAGCAGAGAGTCCAAAAGACAGATGAATATTCCTGAATCATGATAGACTTCAGAATACTCCTTGGCAGACAAATCAGCTTGCCTTGTGTGCATGAATATGCGCATGCAACTGATCTACTCTGAGAGCTTTATGACGATGACAAGGCCTGTAAAAGTATCATGGGCAGCAAAGCACCAGCAACTTTTGTGTGTGTATACCCAGCTCACTTGTGCTGTTTCTGCATTTGCATGCTGTGCCGTGTTGTCGGCCAAGGTGATCAGTTGGGTAGCATGATGTCCCGGCTGTTCCTCTGGACAGGGGCAATGCCTGTCAGCCATCGGCCTGATGTGATGTTGCTGCGCCATCATCGCTACAAACTTGTTGCTGCATAGAGCAGATGCAAGCAGGCTGCAGCTGTATCGGTTGGAATGTTCACTGTCCAGAGTCCATGCATTGACAATTGGCACATGAATGCTCATAACTGCAAACCTGTGCTTGTTGCCAATTATGTGAAGCATCAGACAACTTTATCCAAACGCCAGGAGGTCTGACGCCTCCTGCAAAATGAAGCTGTTTGAGGGCTGCCCAGTGGGCTTGAATGGGCACGGGACCAGAATGCCATGTTGCTTCTGTGAGCACCAGCAGCTGTTGATCATACCAGGCTGTGGCCTGGCGTGCACTGGACGGGAAACAGTCTATGCTGAGAGGATCCACAGCAATGCGGGTGCTGCAGCTGGTACACTCCGATTATGGCTTGTGCGCAGAGAAGTGAGCATATGTGCTGGCATACCGGTATGTGATGGCTGCTGGTGATAACACAGCCTGTACATATGCAACTGTGTTGCAGCGCCAGCATTCCTTGTCTGCTGCATTGAGTCTGTCTCTGAAGTTCTGTGCTGAACCTCTGTGCTGTGCTGCAGCTATTCAGCCAAGGCACAAGTATGACAATACACATTCATAGCAAGATCTTCCTGATAGGAAAAGTGCTGCTGCTCTCTGTATGCTGGGTGGTACTGCGCTTGACACTGCCAGGTAAACGAGCTCACTTCTGGGCGCCATCTGGGCTGATGGGGTGCCAGTCTGCTTGCTGGTAATCTGCATGTCGCTCAGAAGCTCCTTGATTGCGGACTACGTTCGGTGACATGCTATTTGATCTGCCAGGCTGGGAGCTATGCTGATGTTCGTCTTCACTTGTGCTGTAAACTGGACCAAGGACGCCTGAGAATGGCGGGTGACTACCGGCGTTGATATATTACACAAATTGGTCAGCGTGCCCTCTTTGATCTGCTGGGTCCGCCTTTCAAGCATGGACCTGTGCAGTGATAGATCACGGTGTGGTTCCACCTTGGAGGCACGAGCATGATGACAGTCTGCAGGAGTGTACAAACCTGAGTGTGTGAGCGGCAGCCCATCATGTCTTGCAGTTGATCGTGCCGAGAAGCAGCTGCAGCATCCGCGGAGAGGTCGCACACCGCAGATCACGCTGCGGAGCATCACTGCGCAGAGCCTATGTCAAGTGAGGTAGACGTGCATATATTTTCTGGCTTGTTTGACATGACGCCGCGTCGCAGCCGCGACCTCGAGGGTGTTCCGCGTCTTCACAAGCGACCTGGGGAGGAGCCGGCGAATCAGGCAACTTTTTATGTCTACAGCATCTGTAGACAATATGTCTACATCATCTGTAGACATAAACTGCTCATCTTATTTGAGAGCAGGTATAGGCTGGATGCGTTTTCTTCATTCATTCAGTCATCCATTCATCAGCTTATTCTCTGTCTAGAGAGCTTGACTTCGCCTAGAGACCTCCACAAATGGAAAGCGGATTCGCCGTAGCAATCAAGAACGCGTTGACAGACGTATCCAAGCAGCTGGCGGGTGTCACCGTATAAATCAACCCGCCTGTAAGCCTGGCGCGGATCCACTGATCTGTGTTGCTGATCTACACAACCGTATCCGGTAGAGACAACACCAAGAGCTGCATGATCCAAAGCAACTGTATGTATCAAAGCAAATGGACCAAGAGTGTGCAGTAGGTACTGAGTGTGTCTAGAGCTCGACTCGCATCTCCCATGTGCAGCCGGCTCTGTCTGTAAACAGCTTTAGTCGAAAGCGCTATCACGTGGAACTCTCACTCTTTCACGGTTGTGAGGTCTGCTTCAGCGTTTCATCCAATTTACACAGCGCTCAGCAAAATGCCGTCCACGTTGACTGCGGTCGTTCAACAGATTCTGGAGGACGTTCACCACGCGCGCAGTTATTTAGCACCCTCCACGCAAGCTGCACATCTGGTCCCTCTTCTGGAGCAGACGGCACTGCAACAATGGTATCTGCAGCCACTTTCAAACAACGTTCCCCTGCTGATGACCAGGTTTGCTGCATTGTCTCCAAACTTGCTGGTCCCTCTGGAAGGTCAGCAGGTCCGTTCAGGGGAATGGGCTGATGTCACGGCAGCTGAAGAGCTTCGCCCAATCATGCTTCTCATGCTTACTGTCCAGAGCAGCAGATTCAGTGGTTGCGCCACCCCTGAAGAATGCCAGCTTGACGCTGAAACTCGTACTAAGGAGGTCAAAGACTTAGCTGGAAAGCAGGGCGGCTACAGGCTCACATGCTTGCGTGCTGCTATCCTTGCTGCCAAAATAGTTTGCTGTGTGGACTTCAGCAACGATGCAGACAGCCCAGAAGCAATGGCCTGGCAGTGCTTGCTCCTTATCAGCGCCAGACTCGACAATGTTGCTCCTGATCAGTGCTCTCTGGATGCTGAGACTCAGCAGGAAGAGCAGACGCTCTGTGTTTTGCTGACTCAGCTTTTGTTCTCAGCATTGCAAGAGTCAGCCAACAAACGCAAGCACAAGCAGTACCGAGGCAGAGCTGCATGCTCCATGTTGATCAGCATATTTTATTGTGGAGCAGCTGATTGTGCCACCATAGCTGGACTGCTGCTGAAGTCTGGTACGCCACTCAGTGATGAGTTCAGCTCATGTCGCACATGTCAGTGCTGATGCGCGTTGTCAAAGAGCTTGCTTATGGCAAGACCTGGTCCACCTTATTTTTCAAAATAATTCCAAGCATGCTGAGCTAACAGTCCCACGTGAAGAGCTGTGTTTGGGACCACTTGTTTTATGTACAGGGCTGATAGAGGCAACCTTGCTAGTCTTGCAACATAGCCTTGAGTGGTCTTTGATGGCCTTGCAGCTCATGCATGCAGTCCAGCCATACATCAAGCCAGTTCATCAACGGCTAGTGATACGCTTGCATGGGATCAAGCTCATCAGCGCGTTCTTGCGTCCACCATTGCGTACAAAGGAGGAGCATGCAGGTGATGCTCACTCTTTGCTTGCTGATTTATTTAGTGGCTTCCTGATATTTCAGCTCATATGCTATAAGATGGTGTGTGATGAGCTCATGCCTTCTGGAGCAGCTGGTGCCTGTCCCACAAGCAGCTAGTGCTTGTGACAGGGGTGACATGGCTGCTTGACAACGTCTTCTGGCTGGCACACGACTTGTCTGATTGCAGCAAGTCGTCTGTTTGCATACAAAGGTATCTATCCCTAAATGCAGTGACATGTACAGTCAGCTCATGTCAAATGTCAGAAGCAATCAGAGCAATGATTGTCGTTGTTCTGGTGCAGTTGTAGAAGCTGAGGAGCTTGGCCCTTGCCTTGACAATGCATGTCAGCATGAACCAGATGAACTAGAGGCAGACCAGATAACGTCCTGTCTGAACACCATGATGGTGGCTGCTGAGGTCATGATAGGCACACTGTCTGATGCATCACAGTCATCTACTGGTCCCACCACAGTCAGTGCGTCCCAGCAAAGAAGAGGTGCCAAGTCTAGACAGTCCAGTGCATGCCTCCCTGTAGCTGAAGAGCGCTTGCAGGTGAGCAGCTCTGCGTCAGCTGACGGCTTGTGTTCAACAATCTTGCGCGCAGTAGGGTAACAGCACCACAGCAATGTGGCATGATAATGGGCAGACAGTGCCTGCATACTCGATGAGCAGTGGCTAGCTATTCGTGCTTAGCTCACTGTGAACATGCCTGGAGCTCAGATCTCCTGACAGCTGCTTTTTTGTCTTGGTGCAGGCTGGCATTGCAGCTCTGGCAGCACTGGAGTACACTCTGTACCAGAAGAATGTTTCTGTCTCAGGTGTCTGTGTAGGCCATGAGTTCATGACTGACACACTGACCGAGCTCATCCATGACCTGCTGCTCCCAGTGATTCCTGATGCCACTGTCAACCTGTTTCAAGTTTACCAAGATGGCCTCCCAGTCCTCCTATGCCACCTTGAGAGCTGTCTAGCTGACTCACAGCACCTGCAAGCATTGCTTGAAGCCCTGATGGATCGCTTGGCGCAGCATCAGGACTTGCTGAAGGCTGACGTGGTCAAGATGGGCCCGTCATTGTGGCTTGCGTTGGACAACCTGCTGGAGACAATGACGGACAACACAGGTGACCGATTGTAACAAGGCCAAGCAGGCAGCAAAGCTTTAGCCTGTGACAATAGCTGCAAGTCGTTGCAAATGCCTTGACGTGAGCAGCTGCTGGATCCTGCGCATCAGACAACCGCGTTTGCAGTTGTGGTGCAAGACACTGCTTTGCTTGTTCTTTCACAACCAACTTTTGCTTCTGCAGGTTGCGTCCAAAACAGCCCTTTCAGCTTGCATGTTGTGTACAGCTTGCTGGCCCATGAGCAGCTTGGTACATGGATCCTGTCAAGTATTGGCCGAACTTCGCAAATTCACTCCCATCTTTTAGAAATGATGGATGAGTTGTGCCAGGATGGTCCACTCGAAGCATCTTGGCTGTCAGCAGCGTGTGTGACAAAGACGTGGCATTGTGAGTTTGTCTCATATCCAAAAGAAGCAGAAGAAGGGCGTAATACTGTCGATGGATTTGGCAGAGTCCATGAATGCCTCCTAGATGTCTTTCAGGTGGGTGCTCTGCAATCTGTGTGTTGAGGGGGATAGGACACTGTTTACAAGTATGTCTGCCCTGCTTGCTGTTCTGCAACCTATGATTGCAGCTTGCTCAATGCCCATGGTCAATGAGCAGTGTTGATGTTCTTGCCATCCCCTGACAGCCTCTCACACTAGACACAAGCAAGAATTGGACTAAGGCGCTGCATCTTGTGCAGGACCCAGGACCGTGGAATGCTGCAGAGAGTGTTGCTGCAGTTCGGCTTCTCGAGGCCGTATCAGCTGATCATATAGAGATTGAAGCAACAGAGGTGCGCTTGTCCTGCTGCCCATGGGCCCCAGCAGACATGCAGATTGCTGTACACACTACTGTGTGAATGCCCTCCGTCATGTGGCTTGCTCATGCCCTTCACCTCTCATCCTCTTGCCACAGCACCATCACCACCTGTGGGTCATCTTGCATCAGCCAATGTAGACATCTGAAGGCAATTTTGTTCAGCACAAAAATATCGCGTGTCTTGGGTGGTCCTCCTTGTTGTGCATGAGTTTCAATTACTTTGGCTGAATAGGTCAACCCCTTGCACCCCCTGGTTACCATGAGAACTCCTTTGCAGGCGAGAGATGGTCTAGAGCTCTGCCTACGCTTCTTGGACAAAGTGAAGTCACACAACAGTAGCGCTGCTCTGCAAAATGCGCTCGTCGCATGTGCTACAATCAGGTTAAAGAAGATGATGCCGTTCTTTGAGGCTAGTGGCACGCATTCTCCAACAGAAATGCAGGTATTCTTTGTGCCCCTACAGGGTCACCAAACACAAGAACTGCTCGTTTTCATGTTTGCATTTCAAAACAAGCCCATGAGCACACATGCTGCAATTACTGAAGCACACTTTACATGCATGCGCTGTTGCATGGCGTTGTGTTGTACCTTGGTACAAGATTTCTAGGGTGTAATCTGATTGAATCTGAGCCAGTCTTCTATCCACCTGTAGGGTGGCTTTGCTGAGGTGGGGGGAATGCAGATCTTAACAGAACTGTACACAGAGTACCCTTTCTCTGGGCATGGCCAAGCCATGCACATGCAGCTTCATCATACTGCTGGCACAGATCCTGGCTCATGTGAGGCCATCAGAGCTGCGTTGCTGGATTGCATTTGGACTGCTGGCTTGTCACATGGACAGACAGATGTAAATGCTGTGTACTTTGCTCAGCATGGCTTGAGTGCAGCTGCTGGATCAGTCACAGCGACGGCTTCAACAGCATGGTCAGGCTTTGCCCAGGAGAACCACAGGGCTGACATGCGCCACTTCATATGGTCAAAGCCCTGCTTAGAGCAAGCCAAGAGAGCAGAGCTCGAAAAAGTGGTCTGGGTAGTTTGTAAGTGTGTCAGTGTGTCAGTGTGCTTGATCAAAGCATTGCATGCAAGCATGCACTGTGAGCATCCACAAACAGTTGTACCTTATGTGACCGTGCTTGTCTGTCTGTCTGTCATTGCATGTTGTATGCTGACATGATGTCATGTGCCAAACACCAGTCAAGTGCGTGGCTTGCCAACATGTGCTCACCACTTGCATATGAGGCACATCATTGACATGTTGTCATCGTGAAAGAGAGGAAGCACACTCTGTCAGCACGAACCCATTGACTTCCTGTGCTTGCAGTTGCATGCCACAGGGCTGCTTGGGGTCAAGCAGGTTTTTCAGGGGGCTCCCCCCCTGAGGGCATTGCCAAGCTGGTGTATGTCCTGCTGTATGACAGTCTAGCTAAACTAGTGCAAGGAGCCCTTGCAATGAAGCATGGGCGGCATGTGATGATCAGACGCAGACGCCAATTAGCTACAGCTTCAAGCAAAGAAGAGCTTGCAGCCTGGACTGCCAAATACGGAGAACAATTCCACCTCAGTCAGCTACATGATGACGTTGTTGAGGATAGGCAAGCTTATGGTAAGACAAAGATGGAGACAAAACATGTTGTATTGATGTGCTGCTGGCTTGCTTCTGCATGATAAAAGCTAAGTATTCCATATATATTGCTTGCACTGCACGTCATCTTGGAAAGGAAAGCTCGATGACATGCACTGATCCAAAGATGCAAGATGCATTTGTGTGAATTGCCAAGACAAGAGCGCGGTCTCATGTCGCGCGCCTGTACCTTCTTAGACACCCATTTTACTTCATGAAGCTGTTGATGCAGGTACGCTGGCACAACTGGCGTGTGAGATGCGGATGCATTCAGCCTGGAAGGCAAACTTTGATGCCTTGCAATTTGCAAACACCAAGCTGGACTCTGATGTGCTGTCAAACATGGGGTCCCATCTTTCCTATCTTCAAGAGTATAAGGCCTTGCCTGAAGCCACCCTTGATCAGATATCAGAATGCTTCATTTGCCCCAAAAAGAAGGTGAGCCAAGCAAGCCTGATGGCTGCACTTTGTCTCGTGCAAGTGAATCCTACTGCACGCTGCAAGACTACAGGACTCCCTGCAGCTCTACCCATGATTTGAATAAAATTGCTGCTGTGCTTTGGGGCCATGAGATGCTGCAGTGCTCACATTTCATGCAGCAAAGCAGTCCCCATTACCAGATTCACGCCTTCTGTGTCTTGTTATGTAGGCAATGAAAATGTCTGCAGAGATGGCTGCTGAGCAGCTGCTAGCTGAGGAAGCAGCAGATCAAGCTCGAGCTGAGGCCAAGAAAGCCAAGAAGCAACGTCAGAAGGCGAAGAAGCTGCAAGCCCAGACTGTGTTTCATGCACAACAGTCAAGACAGACAGAGCAGTCTTTCTCCCATGGCACACAGGAGAGTCTGCTTGCCCAGCAGGAGGAGCATCAGACTCAGCATGCCCAGCAGGAGGAGCCGCAGGCTCAGTGTACCCAGCATGAGGAGCAGCAGGCTCAGCATGCCCAGCAGGAGGAGCAGCAGGCTCAGCATGCACAGCAATGTCCTCAGTTTACCGAGCATGAGCAAGACTCGCTTGCTGTACAGGATGCAGGGCAGCCCCTGATTAAGCAGCATACTTCGCCATCCCAGCATGCTCAGCAGGCACTGAACAGTCAGCAAGCTGCACAATTTGAACAGCCACTTAGCAGACAGCAAACCCAGCAGCTTGGCCAGGCTTGTCAACACGGTCTTGCCTCATCAGAGAACAGCTGAGTGCTGGCACTGAGGCAAGGCCACATTGCTTGAATGGCAACAGCCATCACCAGCACGAGCAGCTGGCCAATGGGGTCCTGCCTGTGATGCCCCAGTCAGAAGGGGTGTCCCAGACAGTTGTGTCAGCAGATGCTGCTGCTCAACCCTCACTGGACCAAAATAGTCAGCTTGCTAGCACAAGCAGACACACAGCAGCGCAGTCAATGGACGACAAGGCGCTCTTCAATCTATTCTGCTGCCCATTGACCAAGGTACTTGCCTTGTGTGCCTGTACGTTAAAATGAATGATTGTACTCAGACCGCATCTCTTAGCCAAACGCTACATTGTAGAGCTGTGACTCTTGCACCAGCTGCGCTTTCACACTGCATGCACTGAGCTTAGTCACCCTGGCAGTACTTGCTTGCTAACACCAGTACTGCTGCAGATGCACACGTCACAAATCTCTGTACAGCATGACCATGCCAGAAATTGTCATGGCATGCAGGCTGCCATGCACGATCCTGTCATTGCTGCTGATGGGCACACATATGAGAGGCACGCCATGGAGCACTGGCTGCGCCAGCATGGCACCTCTCCCATTACTGGGGCACAGCTGAGCCATGTGAGGCTGGTCCCAAACATCATTGTCAGATCAATCGTCAGGACGCAGCAGCAGGGTTGATCGCTGCATGCTTTGTGCGTGGCGCATTCATGCAGCTGTAGCAACCCATGCCATGTTGTCTTGCGATCTGAGGTATATACACGTTTAGCATGAGATACACCCTTGTGTACGTGCACCTAGGGCATCTCTGATTTCATGAGCATACGCAGTTGAAAAGTGGTGTCTATCAGGGCAATGTTCTGACAGTTCTTGCTTGATTATGGCTGAATGCGTATCATATTTGGAAACTGTAAGTACCTGCATGACATCTTTTGGGTCAATTTGTGTGCATCTGTGTGCATAACCATACTGTCCTTTGTCACACAGCACAGTAGATTGCCTCCTAGGCATCAGGCAGATAGTATTGCAAATGTGATGAGAAAAGGCTGCTGTGTAGATGATTGTCTTCAGACATATATACATTTGCCTATATTTGCCTATCTGCAAAATACAGGTGCATATGATGCAGCTTCACTGATGCTGTGCAGATTTTGCTGAAGACGATGAAGCCAATGCAATAGAAGCCTATGCTAGCCTGGCAAGATATTTTGAATCGATTCAAGGCCATGAGAACAGTCAGGATTTTTATTAAGGCGTCTTAGAGTCTGGAGAGAATAGTCCAACAGACATGACCCTGAAATACAAGATTGAGCCATCGCCCAACAATGTATCACTTGCCACCTCTCTGCAGAGCTGTGTTGCTGGAGATCTGTGCATGTATCAGCTTGACGGTGATATAGCAATTTTAGATGACCTGCACCTCAGCAGCTGCTAGACTGTCAAACCCTGGCAGCAGTGCTCATCCATATAGAGTGTCTCATTTGCACCTGTTTGCTACAGTGGCTGCAGCGCCGTGCACATTCTTGAAGTGCATCAGTCGCATTGTCTCTGTGGCATTGTGTTATTGACAGTATGTTCCTCTTGGTCAGTTGTCTGATCCCATAAAATGACGCAAGGCAAGAAAGCATTACGTTCTTGTATCCCCAAGAGCAGATCAGGTATTCAAATAATATTCCAACACGGCTCGGCAAGCATAACAGCCGTGTCAACACGGCTCTGCATGCGTGCTCACATCCGTGACCACCACCTCCGGACGGTGCCTGGCAGGCACTTCACGCGATCATCATCATCCCTGTCTCACGACACAGTATCATTGTGCAGGCCTGTCAACGCCGCCGTCAATGAAAATAATCCGATTCGGTGGTTCTCTGAGCCGTCAGGCGGCAGGCAGTTCATTGGTCAACCACTCTGACACTTTCACCACAGTGTCTGGATCACTGCAAGTCCACCGTCCGTCGCTGAAGCTGACAAAGCTGTTTGGCACAGACAAGGGGTTGGGGCGATACAGCCTCCTTCCACCGATGTTGCGACGGCAAAGGACCGACGATCACGATTGTACAGCGCTCTGACGGCCTTTGCTATGGTGGATATGCCAGTCAGAGCTGGACTTCAACAGACAGCTGGGTACAGGATCCCGACGCCTTTCTGTTTTGCTTCCACAAGGATGCACAGCGGATGCACACAAAGGTAGAGAAGTATAAGAGGAATGGCAACGGGAACGAATTGCGTTGCGGCACACGATATGGACCGATCTTTGGCTTCAGGCACGACTTCTTCACCTTTGGGAGCGGTGGAAGCATGTTGCAACACTGTGGACCGGGAGGAAGTGCTTCCTTTGAGCTTCACAAGACGTTGATAGACAATTCTGTGATCAAAACAGAGGCCAACTTTCAACTAGAAGTGCTGCAAGTTGGCACAGTTGACAATGCGGAATTGATGGAGCCTTAAGCTTGGCTTGCAGGAGTTTCATGGCTACCAGAGGTGTGTGCAAGTTGCAATTTTTGAATGCAACCACGCACATGCATTAATGCATCAATATTATCATACACCAGTTACACAGAAAGCCCTTTGAGCCCAATTGAGTGTCATACCCGTGGCTTTGTTGCTGTGAATCTTGCTTGCATAATCAGCTTAGCATACAAGACCAGACAGAAATGATATTATTCATTATTAAAATCGAAGGATGTTTGCAAGATCACACTTGACTTGGTCCATACCATGGGTAGAGTGACAATTGTCTCTGCAGGACAAGCAAAGCTTGCAAGATGAGGTCTTTGGCTTTGACCCTAGCAAGCAGAGCCTGCCTGTTGACACTATCAACATCCTGCTGTGTGGCGGTGTTGGAGCTGGCAAGTCCAGCATTGCCTCCACCGTTGACAGCATCTGCCAAGGGCGCATCTCTAGAAGAGCACCACACGGTCAAGGCACAGGATCCCTCACACGTAAGCTGCGCAAGTACAAGTTCACTGACCCTGACACCAAGGGACAGGTCAAATGGCAGCTGTGGGACAGCATGGGGTGGGGTGTCAGTGATTACAAGGGGGGCGAGGTAGGGTTCATTTTGGACGGGAATCTGCCTGACAAATGCAAGTTGGACGCCAACATGTCGCTGAAGACGAATGGGTTTAAAACCAGTCCAAGCCTCCAGGACGCAGTGCACTGCATGTGCTTGGTGGTTCCCTGCGAGTCAGCCACAGATGAGTCATACATGAGCTGCCTGCGTGAGATGCAGCAGTTTGCTCGTAGCAGAGGTGTGAATTACCTCAGCTATGCTCAACGTACACTGCACAAAGTGTAGGGCAATACCCTGCAACACAGCTGTGTGTACACTCCTGTCATTGTTGTATGAGTGCACATTTCTGTAACCCAGATGTTGGCTTGTCTCCTTTCATTGTGACAGAAATTAGCAAAAAGCGTGTATGCATTTATGTAGTCAACCAGTTGATGCCATGTATGCATGTACGAGTGCATGGCGTCATGCACATTTGTACTGATGTGTGGTGTGCTGCAGAAATCCCCACCCTGGTCTTCTTGACTAAGATTGATGCGTATGACCCAGATGTGATTGGGGATGATGCTA
>JAABUO010003099.1_pt1 | contig 19966 bp, 16 predicted proteins | sample 5559291 | NCBI WGS metagenome assembly JAABUO01 (sample SAMN10711878, study PRJNA513372) | rock metagenome | isolation source: Antarctica rocks | place: Antarctica: Victoria Land, Finger Mt sud
CGGGTCACCCGCCGTCAGCGGTGCCTCGCGGTGGCTCGATGCACTGGCCACGCCGCCGGTCAGCCCGACGAGGCTGGTGCCTGCGAGTGCGACGAGCGCGAATGCTGCGGCGTTCTTGCGGCTGCGGGCCGCTGCCCTTGTGCCGTCATAGGACTTCCTCTCGAAGGTGAACAGAACGAACCTGAATCACACCCACGGGCAGTGCTGGTGCACCGGGCCAAGGGCGCTCTAACCTCACCTCTTCGTTTCCTGGACCGAAACGGATCGATTCCAACGCTCCATGGAGGGGGCTATCGGCTGGCGGCCGTCAATCTGTGACCGACTGCGGCCGCCATCCTGCGGCCCGCGCGCGACTACTGTCACACCCGGTGCAGCAGCTCACCACACCCACCGCCGCCTCGGCGGCCTGCTGGGGCGGCCCTGGTCGCCAGCTGCGTGCTTGATCTTGTTGCGGCAGCGGGCTGCTCGTCGTCGTCATCGACCCAGCACCACGCCGCGGCGCCGGTAGTCACTACCGATGACCAGGGCAGCAACCCCCAGACGTGGATGGCCTACCAGACCCGGCATGTCGACAGCCGCTATCAGGCCGGTGCTACGGCGGTCAGCGATCTCGAGCTTCCCATGCTCGCCGGCTACACCGCCAACAATGACAAGCCCTACTGCGACGGGCAGCCCCACACTGCAACGGACCGCGCCTGGCTCACCCTCTAGGTCTCCGACGGCGCCGACCCGGCCTACGTGCACCGGCAACTGGGCTAGCCACCCTGGCGAGGCGGCGAGGCCGCCTCGCCGCCTTCGGCAAGCGCCCCCTCCGGAGCTCGCGTGAACCGTCTCGCGAGCGGGCCTGCTGGTAGGCGGTGTACCGCTGGATACGGGAGGGGGCTAGCTGGGGGCACCGGGGCTTAACCCGCCAGGCGGGACTTGAGCATCGCCTTGCCTGCGTCGGCGCCCTTCTTGCTTTCGGCCTGGGCCTTGCGGAAGAAGTCGACGAGTTCGCTGTCGCCTTCCCTGTCGGCGTCCTGGATGTAGGTCTGCAGGCGCAGCACGTTGCTCAGGCACACCTCGGTGAACCAGATGACGTTGTAGTCCTTGTCCGTGGTGCCGGTGACGTGCCCGGTCTCGCTGCCGCTGGTGGCGGTCATGGGGGGGTCCCTTCCGTGGTTGGTCTGTTCGGTGTACTCCCCTTGACCCTCGGCGCGCTACACCCCGGCGCGGCCACCCACCGACCGGACGGCGTACTGATGGTGGCTGCGGGGATCTCATGACCGACACCGACACCGGCGCTGGCGGGCTGGCGGGGGTACTCGGCGACGTCGCCCGGGCGCTGGAAGCCGAGGACGGCCCGGAGGACACCCTGCGGGCGGTGGTCCGCAGCGCTGTCGACACTGTCCCGGGTGCCGCCCGGGGGGATGAGCTTCGTCGAAGTGCGCCGCGGGTGGTCTCGCGGGCGCCCAGCGATGAGGTGGTCTGCGAGCTCGACGGGCTGTAGTCCGAGCTGGGGGAAGGGACGTGCCTGGACGCGGTGTAGGTGGTCAGCGTGCCCGACCTGGCTGCGGACCAGCGCTGGCTCCGGTTCTGCGCGGGCGACCGAGCTGGGCGTGGGCTGACAGCAGCCTCACTGTTACAGCAACTGTCCGTCTTCGGGTCGGGCGTGCGGCATGTTCAGTCCGCGGCTCGGGGCGGTTGGGGCGGTCGGTTCGGGCCGGTCGGGACCGGCGGTGGGCTGACCGGGTGCCGGGGTGTCTTTGCCGGCGCGGAGCAGCCGCCGCAGGTCGGTGATGGGGATGCCGGTCAGCACGGCGAGGTCGGGGATGGCTAGCTGTTCGGTGGCGGCTGCGACGGCGGCCCCGGCGTTGCGTTCGGCGGCGGCCAGCTTCTCGCGGGCCTCTTCGGCTTTGTCCCAGGCCGAGGCGACTGCAAGTGCGGCGTCTTGGCGGGCTTTAACCTGTTCGGCAATCTGTGCCCGCACGACGGTTCGGACCTCGCGTGCACTTGCCACCAGCCACTCCCATCACGTGACCTGGTCGACCGAGGTGTCGGTTACGGTGGCGCGTTGCCCGTCGGGTCCGTCGGCGACCCGGTCGTGGTTCTCCAGTCGCACGGTGTCCCACTGCTCGGGGTCGAGCCCGATGCTGTCCAGGGTCTGGTCCGGGGTGGGGAACACGGTGTCCTTGTCGGCCCACGACCAGGGCGGCACCGAGGCGTGGTCGACGATGAGAAGCATCCCGCCCGCTCGCACCGTCGCCGCGGCACGGGCGAACATCGGTGGGCGGTCGAACTCGACCGGGGACAGCAGGTACTGGGCACTGACCAGGTCGAACTCGCCCTCGGGGAAGGTGGCGGTGAGGTCGTGGCGCTCGGTGCGCACCCGGTCGGTCAGCCCTGCGCCGGCGGCGCGGTCGGCGACCCGGGCCAGGGCGGTGGCCGAGACGTCGACGGTAAGCACCGCCCACCCCCGCTGCGCCAGCCACAGCGCATCGCCCCCACCACCGCAGCCCAGGTCCAGCACCTGACCGGGGGCCAGCGCCTCGACCACGTCGACCAGCACCGGGTTCGGCCCCCCCGTGCCCGGGGCCGACGCGGCGTAGTGCGGCTCCCAGAATTCTTCGGCTGCCGATCCTGCGCCGGTCACGGGAGGACCAGCCCGTGGCGGCGGTCCCCGAGCACCCGTTCGCAGTTCTCGGCCTCCATCTCCGCCGAGAACATGTCAGGGTCGCGCGGGGCCCGCCGTGCCCGCAGCGCGGTCACCGCGACGTCGGTGTCCTCGCTGATGAGGTCCAGGTGGATCGCCGCGCCCACCCCGGACCCGGCCGCGGCGGAGGTGATCACCTGCGCCATCGGAGCGACCACATTCCCAGCCGCCCACACCCCGGGGGTCGCGGTGAGCCCGGTGGCGTCGGCGGGCAGCAAGTGACCCGCAACTACCTCACCGAACTTGAACTCGGTGGTGGCCAGGCCCAGGTCGGAGAGCAGGTCCTGGCGGGCCTCCAGCGTGGTGGAGATCGCGAGGGCCTGGCGGGCCACGACCCGCCCGTCGACCATCCGCACCCCCGACAGGACGTCGCCGCTGGTCTGCACTGCGGCGACCTCCCCGACGACCCAGTCGACGCCGAGCGCCGCGAGCTGCTCGACCTGCTCATCGGTGGGGTCGGGCGCGGTGTGCTGGAAGTACACGACGTCGTCGGTGAGCTGGCCGAACAGCATCACCTGGTGCAGCGCCATCGGGTTGGTGCCCAGCACCCCGATGGCCTGGTCGCGCACCTCCCAGCCGTGGCAGAACGGGCAGTGCAGCACGTCCCGACCCCACCGCTCGGACAACCCCGCCACGTCAGGCAACACGTCGACCAGTCCGGTGGCCAGCACCACCCGGCGCGCCTCCACCGTCCTCGTCGCCCCGTCACCGGTGCGTAGCTCGACGGTGAAGCGTGACCCGCCCGGCTCCGGTGACGCCACCACCGCGGCCGCAGTCGCGGTGGCCTCGACGACCTCCACGTCGTAGGCCTGGGCCTCGGCGCGGCCGATCCCGACCAGCTCCCGCGGCGGTGTGCCCTCGGCGTAGAGGTAGTTGTGCACCCCCTCGGCGGGGGCGTTGCGCGGTGCACCGGCGTCGACCACCAGCACTGACCGCCGCGAGCGGGCCAGGATCTTCGCCGCGCTCAGGCCGGCGGACCCACCGCCGACCACCACCACGTCGACACTGCTGCGTTCGGCTCCCGCGCCGACCGACGCTGACCTGCTCATGACGGTCCTCTCGGTGATCGCTCGAGAGCGGTGACCCCGCGCTCGCTGCGGCTACCAACAGTGCGACCGCCCACCCGCGGATGCCAACATTTCTTGCGTATCCGGCAAACTGGAGACGTGGAGGACGCCGAGCAGACGGGCCGCGACATCGACACGGTCATCGACGGGATCGGGGCGCGGCTGCGAAGCCTGCGCCGCACCCGGGCCATGACGCTGGCCGACGTCGCCGAGGCCACCGGCACATCTCAGTCCATCCTGTCCCGGATGGAGTCCAGGGCGCGACGCCCCAGCTTGGACCTGCTGTTGCGGCTCGCCCGCACCTACCGGGTGACCCTCGACGAGCTGGTCGACGCCCCCGACACCGGCGATCCCCGCATCCACGCCCGCCCCAGCGTCCGGTACGGCGTGACCTGGGTGCCACTGACCCGCCGGGCCGGCGGGCTGCACGCCTTCAAGCTCGTCATCCCCGGCGGCTTCCCCGCCGGTGAGCCCGAGCAACGCAGCCACAAGGGCTACGAGTGGATGTACGTCCTCGACGGCCGGCTGCGCCTGCTGCTCGGCGAGCACGACATGGTCCTCACCCCCGGCGAGGTCGCCGAGTTCGACACCCACACCCCGCACGCCTTCACCAACCCCGCCGACACCCCCACCGAGCTGCTCATCCTGATCAGCGCCCAAGGACAACGCGCCCATGTCCGAGCCCGACCCGCCCGGAGCGCACCCAACCCAACCGGCCGCCCTGACCGCCGCCGCCATCGAAGTGGCGCCCCCCAGCTCATCGCCCCCGAGAAGGCACGGTGCGCCGTGGTCCAACCCAATCAGGCTTGACCGGCCGCACGCAGACGACCCTTTCCGCGACAGCTCGGGGATGGGACGAAAGTTGGCGGTCCAAGGCTCCATCCGCAGTTGCAAGTGGCAGAGTTGCGTGACGGCACCGCTTCTCCGGGCTTGCCGGCATTGCGGCGGCCCGAACCCGAAAGCCGTGAGACTGCTCCGAAACGGTAGGGCTAGTCTCAGGGCGACGTTCTTCCATGGGCGCGTGAGCCGGATGCGGCAGTTCATCAGACGCAGAGCTGCTGGGCCGCCTCCTGGGGGTCGGCTGGCACCCGTAGCGTGGTGAGTCCGGGTGACTCCACCACATTCTTGAGGAAGCGGACCGGCGTGAGTGGGGCGCGGGTGGCCGCAGCGAGCCGCAGCAGCATGGAACAGGTTTCGGCTCGTCGCACGTCGGCGATTCCGGCGCGGGTCACCGACGGGCCCAGCGGCGGCGCCTTGCGGTCTGCGTACCGGGCCTGCAGCCAGACCGGCGGCACCCGCTTCTCATGCCCCGGCCGGCCTCTGTGCTCGAGCCGGAACCGGGCTGTCAGCGGGTCGCTGAGACCTCTTTCGTCGACCACCTTGACGTCGAGCGGCAAGCCGTAACCGGGGTAACCGATGTTCCACATTGCCACCGCCGGGGACGGCACGTTAGGGGCGAGTGGGACACGGATGAACGTGACGCGTTCGCCTACGGGGGTCTGGTCGGGCTGGAAGTAGAAGAACCGCTGGCCGGAGGCGACGGTGGCCACCACGCTGTTTGGCAGCGCGTTGTCTGCGTGCCGGTAGTCGGCGGGGGTGACCGGATGGCGATTGCCGGACTGCTTGACGTAGAACCCGCGCTCGTCCGCGATGCCAGAGGCCGCGATCTGCCCCGGGCGCGGGAACCGCATGGTCATCGCGCAGATCCCGCCCCACACCGCAAGACCGACGAGCAGCGCTGCCCCCACCCTGTCCCGCGCTGGCAGGACCAAGACGGGCAGCAGCGCACACACCACGGCGGGCAGCAGCATTCGGCCGTGCATGAAGTCGCCGCCGACCCGGACGATGTAGGCCGCGGACAGCAGCCCAGCAAGCACCGGAGCGCCGAACAGGATCCGTCGAGTGCGCCGGTCGCTGTCACCCGCACTGTCGGAGTGCCGACGGATGATGAGCCAGCCACCCCAGGACAGCAGCAGCGCGGGCACGAACAGCCAGTACGGGGTGGCGAGATCAAGGAAGTATTCCCAGCCCGTTGTCCAGCGCGACAGGGACGCCTCCTTTGTCAGCGCAGGGTTGGGCACGAGCGCGCCGTAGTAGCCCATCCGGAAGACCTGGTACGCCACCGGAAGTGCCAGCCCGATCGCCACGGGGGGCACGAGTTGCCGGCCGCGGGTTGGAGCGATCGCCAGCAGCGCTAGGAAGAACACCGCGGACACGACAATGAGATCGGGTCGAATCAACTCGCCGACACCGACGACGACAGCAGCGGCGAGCACGCTGCGCCGGACCGCGCAATGCCCGACTCGAAGAGCTACCCGGACAAGTAGACACCAGCTCAGACCGAGCCAGAACAACGAGAGCCCGGTCTCCAAGCCCGAGCTGGCATAGTCCCAGAAAGGCGGAAGGGCGAGTATCACCACGACCCCGGCTGGGAAAGGGCGGCTATCCGCACCGGCGGGAGCGACCAGTCGCAGACCGGCATCCAAGGAGAGGGCTATTCCGAGGCAACCGAGGGCTAGACCGAGTACGACGGCGATCCACGGCAGCGGCGCCCGGGTGATCTCACCGGCGAGGGCTAACAGCCAGGGCCATGCTGTGCTTGTGCTGACCTCGACTCGTTCGCCGATGTTGTAGACTGGTCCGTGGCCGGCCATGATCTGCTTGACCACGCGAAGGGTGATGTAGCCGTCGTCGGAGACCCAGCGCCGCTGCCACCCCGCCCACGCGTACACGGCGACGGGAAGCGCCACAACGATGATCCGGACGGGCTCGAGACGCCGACGGCGCCCGCGCAGGAGACCCTCGCTGCCGTTCTGGACGTCGCGCTCAACGGAGAGGCCCGTGCGTGTCATCTCAGGTGTTCTCCTTCGTAGGCCGGTCAAGAATCCGGGGGGCTCTCCTCCCCGCCGAGTGCAGTTAGGGCAAGCACCCCCGCTTCATGACGACAAGCGACAGTCCTGAGGAGAAAGTCGGGGAGGTCAGATTCGCCAGCCGGCGACGAGGCTGCGCGGGCTCCAGGCCATGAGGCGCCCGCTGGGGGCGTGCCGCACTGTATCGATGAGCAGCGGGCCGGCGAGCCGGACGAAGACCGCAGCGGCAAAGACGAGGTAGGCCAGGTGCCAGAAACCTGACACCTGCAGCCCCTGGACGAAGGGGTGCCACAGAACGCTGAACTCCGGAACCGAATCGCACAAGTACGGCGTGCTCCCGCGCAGCGGCGGGTCACAGGCCTGCAGACCGGACAGGCCGAACACCGCACCGTCGACGGCTACCCACACCGACAGGGCAAGGACTGCCAGCACGGCGAGCCGGCCGATGACCGACTGGGGCGGATGCCGCAGCCGGGCTGCCAACGCCAGGCATGCAGGCAGCGAGGCGATCAGGAAGAACCGCGGTCCCCAGAAGAAGCCGCCGTCCCAGCCCCACCACCTGGCGAAGGTCAGCACCAACCCGCCGACGAGCACCAGCAGCAGACACTGGCTGTGCCACAGGCCGCGGTGCGCCGCTGACAGCGCCGCCCGGGCGGGTATCAGCAGGCCGGGAGCGAAAAACACCAGGCCCTTACCGGCGCTGAACAGCACAGCCAGCAGCCCGAAGCCGAGCGGGTAGCTGAAGCCGGGGTGGCCCGCGTAGGGCAGGACCGAGTGAAACCCGTGGTCTTTGCTGGCGTACCCCAGCCCGAAAGTGCCGTTGCGTACCCACTGATCGGCGCAGATCAGTAGAGCGGCGGCGACCGGCACCAGCAGCAGGCGCAGCCGGCGGCGGATGACCACCGTGACCGCGACGGCCAGGGCGAGCCCGGCCAGGGTGGCCGGGACGGTGGCCGAGCCGATCACCACAGCCGTCCAACCAGCCACGGGCCAGCGGGTGCAGGCAAGGATGATGCCGGTGCCGATCAGCAGCGCCGAGAACACCTCGAACGGGAAGAAAGCCACCAGATTCCCCGGCAGCATCGAGGCACCTAATACCAGCAGGAAGAACGTCCGCAGCAGCTGGGTGTCGACCCGGCTTCGCAGGCCCAGCCAGAGGACGGTGAGGCAGCTGGCGGTCACGAACCAGTTGAACCGGGCGATCCACCAGGACGGCGTCTTGACCAGCTCGGCCACATACCACAGCGGGGCGGCGATCAAAGTGGGGAAGTAGGGCCACCGGTCGGACCAGCCGCGGTGGATCCGACGCAGGTCGCCAAGCGGCGTGCCGTGCACGAAAGCGTCCAGCAGCCGGTAGCGCTCCCACCCGTCGTGCCACAACAGCGCCCCGGGATGCCACTGCGGACGCGGCGGCGCCACCGGCAGCACGAACAGCACACCCAACCCGATCAGGATCAGGACGACGTCCAGGTGCCCCATCCCCAGCCGGGACCCACGCAACGGTTCACGCCCAGTAGCCCCCGAAGCGCCACCGGCAGCGGCGGGAACCAGCGGCGCGTCAAGCACCCGCTCAGCCACGGCGCTGCCCCACCCGTTCAGCCATGGCGCTGCCCCACCTGCTCGGCAGCACCGCCGGCCGGCTGGGTCGTTTGCCCACGGCGGCGGCCCGGGCCGGCTGGGCTCGGCGCACCAGCAGCTCCATACCGAGTGCGCCGCCGGCGGGTAGCAAGACCAGGACAGGGAGCAGGTAGCGGTACTGAAAAACCGCCGTCAGTGAGGTGACCAGCAGCAGCCCCGCCCCGCTGCCGGTAAGGAACAGCGCGTCCCAGCGCAGCCGCCGCAGACCGGCCGGCAGCCGTCCCACCCCTGCGGCGACGGACAGGGCCAGGCAGGCGGCCAGCACCGGACCGGGTGTGAACACCACCCGCTGGTAGCCCGCCAGCCACGACTGCCCGGCCTTCCACAGCTGGGGGGCCAGCCGCTGGCCGTGCAGCCCGTAGCTGGCCAGGGTGGACTGCGCCGGCGCGGCACCGCCGATCGGGGGCAGCGCGTCACGGTAAGGGTCGAGCGGCGGCCGCAGCGGATACCACCGCGCGGGCAGCCGGTGGCCGGCGAACTGCCAGTGAGCCAGCGGATCATCCCCGCGGCTGGTGCTGCGGGTCCACGACAGGTAGTGCGCCAGGTCACCGCCGACAACCCGGGCGTAGGCCTGCGGCTGGGCGGTGATGACCCGGCGGGCGAAGTCGGCCGCCACCGCCTCGTGGGTGAGCCCGGCGGGGGGACGCAGCCGGCGCAGGGGGGAGCTGGGATGCGAGGCGTACCAATCCGGCTGACTGCCGCCTGGCCGGTGGCAACGCGACGCACAGCGAGCGTTCGTAGGCGGGCACGTGGACCTGCCGGCAGTCGGCGACCGTCATCGCCCGGGACGCGAACATGATCCCGCTGTAGCGCTGCAGACCGAACGACCCGTGCACCGAGGCGAACCAGCCGCCGTAGGCCAGCAGCGGCACCACAGCCGCCGCGCCGAACGCCGCCAGCGGCCGCCACCCCACCCGGCGGACAGCCAGCAGCACAACCGGGCCGGCGAGCAGCACCAGACCCAAGTCCCGGGTCAGCGCCGCCCCGGCCAGCGCCAGACCCGCCGCAGCGGCCAGCACCCCAGATGGTCGATCTCGCCACAGCAGACACGCCACGGCCACCACGATCAGCGACTGGAACAGCGTCTCGGACAGCACGAACTGCTCGATGTCGAGCTGGTAGCCATCCAGCAGCAAAGGGGCCACCCCGAGGGCGGCGAGCCACGGCCGTGCCCCAGCGCGACACAGCGCCACATACAGCAACACCGCCATCGCCAGACCGGCCAGGTGCTGCGCGAGCGGCACCATCCCAAGGCCGCCGACCAGCCCGACCGTCCTCAGCGCAACCGGGTACAGCAGGGGACGCACCACCCCTGGCTGCAGATGCTGGGCGTTGAGCAGGTAGTCATAGGAGTCCTGCAAGTACTCAAGCGCGGGCCGAAACGTCAGCAGCACCAGCAGGCGTCCCGCCGCCCCAGCCAACAGCAGCACCACCAGCAGCGCATGCCGGCGCAGTACCCCCCGCACCGCAGCCACCCACCTGGTGCGCCCCAGCCCAGGCGCCTGCACCACCTGCCGGGCGGCAGCCGGTTCGGTGACACGCCGCGTCTGCGTCCCGTCTGCGGCCATGAGGTTTCAGGCTAGCGGGCAAAACGACCTTCAGCCGCGGTCCGGAGCCGGCGCTCGGGGCCCAGAGGCTCTCTCGTGCGGGTCGTCGCGCAGGCTGCCGTTGAGGGACTGCATGACGCGCGTGCCGCTACCGCACGAGTCGCCCGGCTGCGTCGTCGGTGTGGCCGCGCCGAGCCCCGTAGCCGGTTGCGCACCCCCACCAGCACCGTCGGGTGGAAAGTCTCAGGCGCCACCGCGAGCCCGGCCGCGGCCGACCAGCGCAGGTCGAACGCCAAGCGGTCGATCGCCTCACGGTCGCTCAAGCCCTCATGCGACTGCAGCAGCATCACCGTCGCGATCACCCGAGCCGCAATGCACTAAGGTATCTCCGGCCGGAGATACGAGTTTGACTGTCCGGCGCTGGCGTGGGGGGGTGGGGGCCGGGTGGCGTATGTGACGCCGATCGGGTCTGCTGCCGGGCAGGTGGAGTACCGGCTGACGGCGCATCACGGGTGCGGCCGGCCGGAGGTGGAGCAGGCTCGGTTCAGCTACCACGCGGACGGCTCGGAGCGGCCGTTGGTGTGGACGGGGCGGGGGCTGGCCGAGGTTGGCATCACGCCCGGGTCGGTGCTCGACGAGACGCAGTTTGACGCGGCGCGGGCGTTGATGGCCGGTTTGGACCCGCGCACTGGTGAGCGGCTGGTGGAGCCCAAGCTGGCGGTGTACGACGACGCGAAGGTGGCGCTGGCGCCGCTGGTGCATGCGGTGGAAGCGGCAGCCGTTCAGCGGGGGGTGCACCCTGAGGGGCTGTTCGGTCCGGTGAAGGTGGGCCGGGCGTATGGCCGTGCGGTGCGGGCGGTGGTCAACGACGGCGACGGTGCAATGTTGCGCGCGGACGACGCCGGCCGGGTCGCGGATGCCGCCGGTCTGGACGTGCAGGCGGTGTGGGGTGCCGGGGTGTACGCGGCGGCGGCCGGCAACCTGACCGAGACCCGGACAGTGCCCGGTGCGGACGGCAACAGGGTGGAGCGGCTGGTGCCGCGGCGGCGGGTGGTCGGGAACATGGGCTATGACGTGTCGTTCACGCTGCCCAAGTCGCACAGCCTGCTGCTGGCGTTCGCTGATGAGACCACCGCCGCGTCGGTCGAGCAGCTCTACACCGCGGGGGTGGGGGCGACGTTCGACTGGCTGGAGGGGCAGACGGCGTACGGGATGCGCGGCCACCACGGCGAGGGCAAGACCGCTCAGACCGTGCGGGGCTCGGGGTTTTTGGGCTGGTCGATGGTGCACCGCGCCGCCCGGCCGGTGGGCGACCGGGTGGTGGGTGACCCGCACTGGCATGTGCACGTCACCGTGGCGAACATGACCTGCGGGGTCGACGGCGGCTGGTCGACGGTCGCGGCCGGCGGGCGGGATCTGATGCGGCACGCCCCGGCGGCTGACCATGTGCTCAAAGCGCTGGTCCGCCGCCGGCTCAGTGTCGAGTTCGGGGTGACCTTCGCCCGCTCGGAGCGGACCGGGGCGTGGGAGGTCGCCGCCATCCCCGCCGCCACGCTGCGGGCGTTCTCCAAGCGGGGCGCGTCGATCGAGGCGATGCTGCGCGACCTGGGGTTCGACCCCGCGCTCGCGACCCGGCGGGCCGAAGACCTGGCGGCGGCCCAGACCCGGCACGACAAGACCGAGCACACCGCAGCCCCCGACGCGACGCTGCGCTCGATCTGGCAGGCCGAGGCCCGCACCCTGGGTGTCGACCCCGACCGGCTCGCCGCAGCCGCACTGCCAGGACCCGCCGGGCTGCCAGGACCCGGCGCGACGGGCGCCCAGCGGGCTGGTGCGGACGAGCAGCGTGAGCGGGAGGCGGAGCTGCTGGCCGGCGTGGTGGGGCGGCTGACCGACCCTGAGCATGGGCTGACCTCGGGGCGGCGCCGGTTCACCCGGGTCGACGCCCTCGCCGCGGTCGCCGACGCGCTGCCCGGCGGGGCGGCCGACGTGGCCGAGATCGAGACCCTCTGTGACCGGGCGCTGGGCGCGGCGGGGATTGTGGCGCTGCCTGACCCGCCCGGCGCAGCCCGGACGGTGGCCCCGGCTGCCGGGTTCGCGCCAGCCGCAGGGCCGCAGCAGGACCAGGACGCGCCCACCCTCGTGGCGGCGGGGAACGCGGCGCGGCGGCAGATCGGTGCCGGGCACATGGCCAATGCCACCCGGTTCACCACCGCCGACGTGATCGCCGCCGAACGGGTCATCCTCACCGCCGCTGCCGGCTCTCGGCCCGGGCAGGGCGGGCCGCACGTGACCGCCGGGACGGCGGCGCTGGCCCGTTCGGCGGTCGAGGCGGGGCAGGGGTTTGCCTTGTCGGTCGAGCAGGCCGCCGTGGTGGAGCGGCTGGTGACCAGCGACCGGGCGATCGATGCGGTGCTCGGCCCGCCGGGCACCGGCAAGACCACGCTGATGCGGGCCGCCCGCACCGCCTGGGAAGGCGAGGGGCTGGTGGTGGCGGGGGCGGCGACCGCTGCGGTGGCGGCGCAGAACCTGGCTGCCGAGTCGGGGATCGCCTCGCGGACGGTGGCGCAGTGGGTGCACCGGATCCGCGCCGGCGGGGGGCTGGCCGGGGTGGACGTGCTGGTGCTGGATGAGGCGAACCTGACCGACGACCGGGACCGCGCCACCCTCTACACCGCCGCCGCCCGGTCGGGGACCAAGCTGGTGGAGGTCGGGGACCCCCAGCAGCTGCGGGGGGTGGGCTGCGGGTCGCTGTTCGCCCGGGTGCATCAGCTGGTCGGCGGGCCCGAGCTGACCGAGAACCGCAGGCAGGCCGAGCAGGACGAGCGGGCGGCGATTGCGGCGTGGCGCGACGGTCGGTATGCCCAGGCGCTGTCCAGCTGGGCGGGCCGGGGCCGGCTGGTGGCGACCGAAACCGGACAGCAGGCGATGACGGCGATGGTCGCCGGCTGGATGGCTCAGCGGGCTGGTGCCCCTGATGCTCATGCAGAGATGCGGGGGCTGGTGATGCTGGCGGCTGCCAACGACACAGTGGAGAGGTTGAACGATGCGGCGCAGGCGGTCCGGGCCGCCGCCGGTGAGCTTGGACCGGAACGGGTCTATGCGGTGAAGGCGGGCCGGAGCCTGCGGCTGCGGGCCGGGGACCATGTGCTGATCCGGCTCAACGACCGGGCGCAGCGAATGCACGAAGGCCCCGATGTGCTTAACGGCTACCGCGGGATCGTCGAGCACATCGACACCCGTCCCCCCAGCGGCGGTGACAGCGGCGGTGGTGATGGCGCAGATGGTGGGGTGCGGGTCGCGTGGCAGCAGCAAGGCCCCGACGGGCTGGTCACCCACCGGGCGACGCTGAGTGCAGAGTTCGTCGGTGCCGGCGGCCTGTCGCTGGGCTATGCGATGACCGGGCACAAGGCCGAAGGGCTGACCGTCGCCGGAGACTGGGCGCTGCCGGACGGCACGCGGCAGGGCGGGACCGTGCTGGTCCACGCCGCGGGGATGGACGAACCCGGGTTGCACGTGGCGACCAGCCGGCACCGCGACCGGGTCATCCTGTTCGCCGGCCGCGACCAGCTCGAGACCGCGGGCGACACCCACGAACTGGGGATCCCGGCCACCGACCAGCAGCTCGAGCAGCGGGTCGTCGCCGCCCTGGCCGAGCAAGCCCGCAGCCGGACGACGGCTGCCAACGACCGGCCCGTACACGACGACCTGCACCGCAGTCCCGCTCGGCCCGCTGAAGCGGTGCCCGACCCGGCCCCGGGTCCGGCAGCCGGCCAGGACCTAGCAGCCAGCCCGGGCGGGGCGGAGGACCGGACGGCGGAGCCGAACCGGGTGGCGGAGCCGGCTACCAGTCTGGAGCAGATGCGGCGGGCGGTGCTCGGACCGGCTGGACGGGTCGAGCCGGTGGCGGGGCTGCGTGTGGCGTGGGCCGCGCAAGCCCGCGCCGCCGAACAGCTGGCCGCCCTCGAACCGCGGCTGGCTGCTGCCCGCGCGGACGCCTCCAGCGCGCAGCAGACCGAGCAGGTCCTGGCTCCGCTGCGCGCTGAGCTCGACAGCACCCGCGCCGCCCAGCGGGTCGCCGAGCGGGCGGCGGCAGCCGCAGAGCAGGAACTGTCCCGCCGGGCCGGAAGGCTCGCCGGCGAGCTCACCGGCGCGTGGGCCAAGCAGCGGACGGCCGCAGCGCAGGCGGCCGCGACGGTGACCGCCGGCTCGGGGCGGCTGGGGGTGGGCCGCGGCCGGGTCCGCGCCGCCCAGGCCCATCTGAAGGGCTGGGCGCAGACCTGGCGGCCGGTGCTCGGCGACCGGCTGCCGGCGGGGGCCGAGGCCGGCGTGGCCGGCGTGGGCATCGACGGGATTGAGGTGCTGATCGAGCGCTACGCCCGGGTGCAGGCCGAAGCCCAAGCCCCCGAACAGGCACAGGTGCTGGCCGCCGCCGAACACGCCCGCCAGCAAGCGGGCGCCGCGGCCGACGCCTACACCCAGGCAGCCGAACGGGCCCGCCACCGCGAGCTCATCCGCCACGCGGCCGGTGGTCATCGCGACCTGGGCGCCGACGTGAACCGGCTGGCTTTGCAGACCCAAGCCGCCCAGGCGCGCCTCTCCGCAGCCGACGAGCGGGTCACCGCCCTGTCCGGTGACCCGGCGATCACCAGCCGGCCCGCCGCCGCCGAGTTCCTGGCCGGTGAGCACGCCTCGTGGGCCCGCGACCAGCACGCCGCACGGCAGGCCGCAGCCGCCCGCCGGGCGCAGCAGGGCGCCAAGCAGCAAGCCGAAGCCGACGCCCAGCATGTCCGCAGCCCCACTCACGGGTCGGCTTACCAACCGCCGCCGCGCCAAGGACCCAGCCTCGGGCGCTGACAGCCCCGAACGGCTCTCAGCGATCGTGGGCGTGAAACCGGGTCCGGCGGCACTAGCCGCAGAGACTGGACCATGCTCTACCTCCCCGCCGGTAACTAGAAGCTGGTGACACGCCGCGGGATGTCGCAGCTTCTAGTACCGGGCAGTGCGAGTGTGCGCAGCATGCAAAAGCCAAGCGGCCGCCGCTACGGCACACCTCAACTTGATGAGCGGCAGCCGCAGGCCGTCAATGGCCGGGTCAAGCTCGTCGGCTACGTGGATGTAGAAACGCACGCCCGAGCAAAGGCGGCGGCGTACGCAGGCGGGATGAGTCTGGGGCTTTACCTGACTCGGCTGTTGCAACAGGACGAATTAGACGAATGCGGTCGTCCGCTCTGGGCGGCTAGACCAGAAGGCGAGGAACTTCCGCTCGCGATGTAGACGTGCGACCGGGCCGACCATTCGGCGGCCCGGACATAACGAAGCCCCACACCCCAAGTCGTTTGGCCGCGATTGGGTGCAGGGCTTCGTCGAGTACCTCGGAGGTCACGATACCCCCCGCCGACTGGCGGGTCATGCATGCCTGGAGATGTCGATCGTGGGCGTGTCGTGACCTGCAACTGAAGCCTGCGCGTGGCCGGCGCCGCCTGCGGCCGTGACCGGGCCGGCGGCCGGTTCGGGCCGTCCCCTTTCCCGCGCTGACGCCTGGGCGCTGACCGGCGCGTTGAGTCCCCGCCTGTTGGTGCGGGTGGCTGACGTGGACGCCTACGGCCAGGTGGTGAACACCTACACCCGCCGGGCCAGCACCGCCGGCCCGCCGCCAGGGGCGCCGTGGGCGGTGTACCTGGCCGACGATGCCGGCGCGTTTCGGCTGCTGGCGTTCGACTTCGACGCCGGCAAGGGCGACCCGGCAGCCGACGCCGACACGTTGTGTGGCTGGCTGGAGCAGGCGCGGCTGCCGCATGTGCTGGCCTGCTCGGGACCCTCCGGTGGCCGCCATGTGTGGTTGGCGCTGGCCGAGCCCCTGGCGGCTGGGACGGTGGACGTGCTGGCCCGCCTCGTCCGGGCCCGGCTGCCGAGCCTGGACATCGCCCCGCTGGCCAACCCGGTCACCGGCTGCGTCCGACCCCCAGGCTCCCCGCACCGGGCCGGCGGGGTCTCCCGGGTGCTGGCCGGTGACCTGTCCACCCTGACCAGCCCGACAGTCACAGCCGCCGGTGTGGGCCGGCTGCTCGAGCAGCTCACCGCCGCCCGCCTTGAGCCGGCGGCCCCGGTGGATCCGGCCGCCCGGCTGCCGACCGACCGGGCGGGCCGGCTCTACCTGCCCGGGGTGCGCCGCGAGCTGCCGCCGGCCAGCGCCACGGCGCTGACCGGCGATGCCGATGCCGCCGATGCCGCCGATGCCGCCGATGCCGCTGATGCCAGCGCGGTGCTGCGCCGGGTGCTGGCCGGCGCCGCCGCCGCCAGGTGGCGCTGCGCCGACGTCGCCGCCCTGGCCGCCGTGGCCGGCCGCTCCCCCGGGCTGGAGCACCTGCGTTCCCAGGGGCAGGGCCCGGGAGCGCCCAGGCGGGTCCGTAGCCCGGGCGAGTCCGGCCGGGTGCTGTCCCGGCAGTGGGACCGGGCGGTGCGCTGGGTCGCCACCCACCCCCGCGCCGCCGCCGAGCAGGACCCGACGTTCGAGCCGCGCGCCGCCGCCCTGGCCGCCCTGGTCGATGCCGTCCAGGCCCGGGCCGATGCCGCGGCCGGCCGGTGGGCCGGCCCGGGTGGCCCGGCCGACCGGCGGGTGCTGGACGCGATCTGCGTCCTGTCGCTGCAGGCGATGAGCGGGCCGGTGCAGGCCGACATCCGCCGGCTGGGGCTGCTGTGCGGGATCGGCCGGGAGACCGCCCGTACCGCGCTGATCAGGCTGTCCAGGGACGGCTGGCTCGCCCGGCACTGCCCTGCCGACGGGCCCCGCGCCGCGGTATGGATCTTGTGCCAGGGTTTGTCCACAGTCGTCGACGTACCAAGCCGGTCACAAGCGGACCCGCGCCCCCCTGGGGCTGGTAGCGCCGAACGAACCCGGTGGATCGCGTCGCTGCGTACCCGGCTGTGCGCTGCTGCCCACGACGTGTTCACCCCCGCCGGTGGTCTGGGTCATGCCACCGGCCGGCTCTACGCCACCCTTACCGCCCAGCCAGCCAGCATCGGGCAGCTGGCCCATCGGTTGGGCTGCCCGGCTGATGAGGCTGGCTACCGGCTGGGTTTGCTGCGGGCCGCACGGCTGGCCAGGCGCACCCCCGCCGGCTGGTGTGTGGTTCGAGTCGACCGCCGTGATCGGGCCGCGCTGCGCCTCGGGGTCGCCGGACGACTCGCCGACCGGGCCCGCCGGTATGCCCTCGAGCGTGAAGCGTGGGCCTGGTGGGGCGCCGAGCTCGCCTGGATGCACGCCCCCCGCCGCGGCCCGGCGAGCCGGCGCCCCGGCCTGGGTCAGCTCAGCGTCGTCGACCCCGCCGGCACTCCCCCGGCCCGGGCGCCGCACCCCCGCCGCGTCGACGGCCGGGCCGACTTCGCCGCCGCCCGCCGGGCACTGCGGTCCGGCGTCACCCTGGCGCCTACCTTCTCGCCTGCCGCCGGCAGCGGCAGGACTCGGCAGGCGGCAGCCTGAGCCGCGCTGTGCCCGATATGGGTGGGGGCTTGCTGTTCCCAAGGCCGGCCGGCGAAGGATTGCGGTTGCCCTCTTTTTCTTCGTAACCCTGCTCCTGGCCACCGCCCTGGCCGTAGCCGAACCCGTGCCCACCCTGCTCCTGCCTTCAAGGCGTTGTGACACGCCGCTGAACACAGCATCCCGGCTACTAGTTGCTTAGTCGCCTAGCGTTGCTCCTGATCAAGGAGGACTGCCACATGCGCACGATTGCTATTGCCAACCACAAAGGCGGCGTCGGCAAGACCACCACCGCGGTGAACCTGGCGGGCGGCCTGGCTCGAAGCGAGCTGCGCACTTTGCTGGTCGACGTCGACGCCCAGGCTCACGCCACTTTCTGGTTCGTCGAGGACCCCTCCGACGTCGACTTTGATCTTCAGGACGTCATCTCGGCCGGTGTGCCGATTGACAAGGCCATTCGCCGCACCCGCATCGACGGCCTGGACCTCCTGCCGGCCACCCTTGCGCTGGCGCCTCTCGAGACCGAGCTGGTGTCCATGACTCGGCGAGAAGACCGCCTCAAGCGGGCCCTTGAGCCAGTGGGAGACACCTACGACGTCGCCGTGCTCGACCTGGCTCCCAGCCTTTCGCTGGTCACGCTAGCTGCCCTGGTGTCCGCAACGGACCTCATCGCCCCGGTCAGCGCCACCAAGCTGGCCGTGGGCGGTCTCGGCGCCTTTCTGGGCTGGACCGACGACTTCCGGGCCGAGGGCCTGATCACCGCTCCCCTGCTGGGTGTCCTCGTGACCATGGCAGAGCAGCGCACTCGGGTTAGTCGAGAGGTCACTGAGGCTTTGACCGGTAGCGATCTGCCGATCTTTGACACTGTGATCCCCCGCCGAGTAGCCGCCGAGGACCAGGTCGGTAGTCGATTGGTGGTCGGTGACCCCGAGGCCAACGCAGACCTGAATGACGCCTATCAGCGCTTCACGGGCGAGGTCATCGAACGGGCGGGACTGAAGCGTGGGTAAGCCCCGCTCGGCTCTGGAGATGCTGACTGCTGGCCGCACGCCCTCTGCGTCGGCTAAGCAACTAGACGACCAGTCGCCTACTCTTTCCTCGCCCGAAACGAATGCGGCTAACACGGCACCTAGGCGACTAGTCGACGTGAGTACGAGTGGCTTAGACGTTACGACGTCTAGTGCTCAAGTCGCCGAGTCTCCTGGTAGTTCAGCGACTAGTGCACTAGACGTCAAGTCGCCTACCTACCAGCGTCAGACCATCTTCTTGACCCCCGAACTACGTAGGTGGTTGAAAGAGACGGCTAAGGCAATGCCCGTAGACGGCTTGTCGGCCTCCGACGTCGTCCGTCTGGCACTCAACGAACTGCGGCGCCATGTGGGGGAGGGGTCGATGGAACTGGTCTCGGCGCTTACGACTCAGGCCCACCAGGAGGCGTCCACGATGACCGGCCGACGCAATCGAGGGCTCCCGCCCACGATGTGACCGAAGCGCCGCTACTCTTTGATCATGAGCACCGCCGATGGGTGGGACCTAACGGTCCCCGATGATGCTGCAGAGTTGGCCGCTGAGCTGCGCCGACACGGCGTTCTGCCTGGTCAGCGGCTCCACATTGTTCAGGCTCCGGACCTGCCAGCCGAGCCGGTTGCTAAGCAGCACAAACTCAGTTTCATTGCGTCCGTGGATGGGGGACCCTCTGACGTGTCAGAGCGGACTGATGACTACCTGCAGCGAGGCTTCGGCCAAGCGTGATCCTGGTCGACACCAACATCTTGGTGGCGGCCGCTCGAACGGCTGACACCAAGCACCGCCCAGCTGCACAGCTGCTGCAGGATGCCGAAGGCGCCCTGCTGGTAACGCCGGGTGTGATCGCTGAGACCTGCTACCTGCTGCACGACCACGGCGGTCCGAGGCCCGAGGTCGAATTCCTACGCAGCATCGCCGCCGGCGGCCTCGAGCTGGCTGCGTTGACGGTGACCGACGTTGCTCGGATGGCCGAGCTCTGTGAGCGGTACGCCGATCTCGGCCTGGGCGGAACCGACGCCTCGGTCATCGCTGTTGCGGAACGGCTCAACATCACGACCGTTGCCACCTTCGACCGCCGCCACTTCACCGTGGTGCGCCCGTTGCACGTACAGGTTTTCGAGCTGCTCCCGGCTTAGCTTAGAGCTTGGGCTCGTCGTTCTGGCAAGGGCCGCCGGCTTCTGGCGGGCAAGTCGGGGTCTGAGTAGCAGCGCTACAGGATCGTGCGCTAACCCGGCTCGGAAACGTCAGGCGGATCTCTAGGGCCCGCCGGGACAGGTGTCCATCAACAGCGGAACCGGCCCCAACCTGACAGCCCAGGGCTGCTCCTCCTGACGTCAGGTTGGGCTACACCCCAACCGGTGCGCTCATGGCTATCGGTGACGACGGAGCGAAGATTCCCTCCGACCGGGTTAGCCGGCGGCTGCGGCCTTGAGCTTGCTCCCGGCGGTGACCTTTACGGTCTTGGTCGCCGCGATCTGGATCGTCTCGCCGGTGGCGGGGTTACGACCCTCGCGGGCGGCCCGCCAGGCCGTAAGGATCGCAGCCGGGTCCGGTGCAGTGCGCGCTGGCGGTCCAGCCGGGTCCGGCGCTCGCTGAGCAGCCGGCCCCGAACGCCCAGCGCGGACCACACCGTGAGACTGTCCCCG